>ENA-OOZG01000911-OOZG01000911.1-human-gut-metagenome-genome-assembly--contig:-NODE-911-length-22836-cov-2.862298_pt1 | contig 22836 bp, 18 predicted proteins | sample MGYA00241706_ERZ501384 | MGnify/ENA primary metagenome ERZ501384 (study PRJEB25962, sample SAMEA2042742) | human gut metagenome | biome: human gut; feature: human-associated habitat; material: faeces...
TTGTACAGCGTGCACAAGAGTTGGCAGAAAGAAGTGTGGCAAATGCTCGTTGCTCGCAGTGGTGCTGTGCGGACAATGACAGCTCATCTAATAATTATCTTCGAGGTGATTTTGGCGAAGATAATTCATTGAGAAGGTTGAGTCTGCTAGATGAATTTCCAGAAAAAACACATCCAGAGGGGCTCAACATGTCGGATGAGTTGATTATGAATGGAAATAAAATGACAATGGAAGAACTGTTCTATTTTGTCAGAGAACAGTATCCAATGATTATCGGTGATAATATAGAGGCTATATTGCCATATTATGAACATGTACTTGGAATCGAAAAGCCAGAGTATTATCCAAGTCTTGCTGAATATGATCCAGGAATTACAACAGAAGAATATGAAAGAATTCTTAGTGATGAAATGATTGTAAAGAGTGCATGGTTGGATACACTTTATTATTTGTATTTGATGGGCGGAATAGGTTCATGCAAGCAGATTGCAAATAGGTATGGAAATGGTGCAGCACATTATAATACAAATGCAATCAATGTAGCAAAAGCGGTATATAAGGAAACGAATTGTCCGTTATGCGTAAGAAAAACGGGAAAAAATCAATATTGGCCAGTTCTGTTCTATGGACAAGAATTGGAAAATACTAATGAAGGCGTATTTTCCTATAAGGTGAGAGAGCCTTTGATGGAGGCAATCAAAGTATTAGAGAAAAGAGGTGTGTTCCAGGAAATGAAAGAAGCAAATAAAGAGTTTGATAAGAATTTAATATTGTACGGACCTCCTGGAACTGGAAAAACATATAATTCTGCTACATACGCTGTCGCAATCTGTGATGGTAAATCAGTGGAAGAGCTTACAGATCATGATGCTGTTATGGCAAGATACAATGAATTAAAAGAAACAGGAAGAATTGCATTTACTACATTTCATCAGTCATATGGATATGAGGAATTCATAGAAGGTATCAAGCCAGTAGTAGATGATGAGGCAACCGATATATCCTATACGATAGAACCGGGTGTATTTAAAAAGTTTTGTGATGTTGCTGGAACACCAGAAAATATTGAAGTTAATCACAATTCTCAGGTATGGTTGGTCAGATTAAATGGTGTAGGAAAAAATGATCTTAAAGAAGAGTGCTTTAGAGAGGGAACTATAAGATTTAGCTGGGAGAAAGAGAATGTAGATGCTAGCTATAAAAAATGGTTTTATGAAATGAGTCCTGGTGATTATGTGGTTTCTTATAATAGTGCAAGTGTTAATATTGATGGAATTGGTATTATTGAAGAAAGCGATCCCGTTTATGATGAACAGAAATCTAGCTTTAAGTGGATTCGAAAAGTTAAATGGTTGGTAACAAATATCGTAGAAAACATTTATGAATTAAATGGTGGGAAGTATCTGTCAAACTTTGAAATTGCAAAATTAAGTCGTGTAAGAATTAGCGAATTGATGGAAGTAGTATCTAAGCATGGCGGTTATGCAGGAGAAAAGAACGAAAAGCCATATGTATTTATTATAGATGAGATTAACAGAGGTAATATTTCAAAGATTTTTGGAGAACTGATTACTTTGATGGAATCAACCAAGCGTGCCGGAATGGAAGAAGCTGCATCTGCTATTTTACCATATTCAGGAAAAACATTTAGTGTACCATCTAACGTGTATATACTTGGAACAATGAATACAGCAGACAGATCGATTGCATTGATGGATACGGCCCTTCGTAGAAGGTTTCAGTTTATTGAAATGATGCCGGATTCGGATGTACTTAGAAAGATTCATGCTGATAAGGTAGAGGCTCTGGATGTGGCAGCAGTGCTTGATAAAATCAATGAAAGAATCACATTCTTATATGATAGAGAACATACGATTGGACATGCATTCTTTACAGGACTTAAGGATGATGCAACACTTGCAAAACTGCAGTCCATATTTGAGAAATCCGTAATTCCATTATTGCAAGAATATTTCTATGAGGACTATCAGAAGATACAGCTTGTTTTAGGTGATAACGCAAAGAGTGATGATAACCTGAAGTTCATTCTTGATGAGAAAGTAGTGGCAAAGAATATTTTCAAAGGTAATGTTGAAGAGGTGATTGATCTTCCAGAAAAGAGATATTCAATCAATAAGGTAGCCTTTGGTAATATCAACAGCTATAAGGAAATTTTGTAAAGTGTGGTGGTAGCATGGGTAAACCGTTTGAGGTAAAAGAGTTTGATTCCATTATCTGCAATGCGGATTATAAGGATGATGAAAAATATAAATATTTGAATCAGAAAGAATTTGAAAATCTGGTGGCGTTTATCCATGAGTTTACCGGAGATGCAGATAGTGCAGATGCGTTAGATTTTATGAAGATAGGCTACCGACGTAATGTTGGAGAAGTGGTTTCTATAAAGAACTACGTTGGCTTGATTCAAATGAAGAATGGTTTCCAGATTCAGGTGCTTCCAAAGATAGCGTTTGGAAAGGAAGATGAAGGAAACGTTCAAACCAAGAGAGTTTTCCTTAGAATGCTTCGAAGTATGAAGGATTTTCCCAGTAAGGTGTTTAATGATGCTTCATTAAAAGTAGATCAGATGAACTTGTATGAGCTGTTTATCAATATGTATTTACAGGAAGTAAGACAGTTGGTGAAGCGCGGGATAAAGTCAAATTATGTCGGGCAGGAAGATAATTTGCGTTATTACAAAGGAAAATTGCTTGTAAATCAGCAGGTGAGGGCGAATTTGGCCCACAAGGAGCGTTTTTACGTAGCCTATGAAGAATTCCATCCCAACAGGGCAGAAAACCGGCTTGTAAAGGCAACACTCGCAAAGTTACAGAAGTTGACGACAAGTGCAGAAAACTCAAAAGAGATAAGACAGCTACTAACAGCTTTTGAAATGGTGGATGCTTCGGTAAATTATGCGAAGGACTTTTTACAGGTGGTTATTAATAGAAATACCAAGGATTATGAAATGCTGATGCAGTGGTCAAAGGTGTTTCTGATGAATAAAAGTTTTACTACATTTTCCGGCGCAACAGCATCAAGAGCATTGTTATTTCCGATGGAGTCTGTATACGAAAGTTATGTGACCAAACAGATGAAAAAAGTTATGAGCCCGGAAGGTTGGGAGGTTTCCAGCCAGGATAAGGGACATTATCTTTTTATGGAACCAAGGAGACAGTTTGCACTTAGACCGGATATTGTTATGAAAAGAGGAGAGCGTACAGTAATTCTGGATACCAAGTGGAAAAGCCTCGTTGATAACGAAAGAGTAAATTATGGTATTTCACAAGCGGATATGTATCAGATGTATGCCTACTCGAAGAAATATAGCACTCCTGAAATATGGTTGTTATACCCAGTGAATGATGAAATGAGAAATCATTCTCCAATCCGGTTTGAAAGTGGAGATGGAACAACAGTAAATTTACATTTTGTTGATGTTGATAAAATAGAAGAGAGTTTGAAAGAACTTAAAAGTAAATTAGAAGCAGGTGAATAGGATGGCTAATATAAAATTTGACAAACTCCTTGGATTTTTAGAACCATTGGAAACTGATAGTGTTGGAGAATGGATAATAGATAAAGAGCACAAAGGAATGGAAGACGATCCTATACACTTTCCATATCCAAAGTACACAGAAGTGGTTAATGAGTTAATAGATGCGGTGTATGAGTTTGAACATGAAAATCCGGAATACGAATTGACAAAATATGGAGAGCTTCTTAAGGAAAGAGGTCTAGAATGGGGACAACGGTCAATGGAAAATGCGGATGTTTCCAATATGGATGCACAAGGTATTATGGCATTACTTATGGGCATGGTGCGTAGTGAGAGATTTTGCGATGGCGCTATAATGGGAATGATAAAATCAGGAGCTGTCAAGAAATGGCTTATGCGCTTGCAAGAACTTAAGGAGATGCAGTAGATGAAGACGATTAGAGTGGTAGCTGCAGTTATCTGTGATTCCGTAAAGGAAAAGCGTAAGATATTTGCTACAGCTAGAGGATATGGGGAGTTCAAAGGACAATGGGAATTTCCAGGTGGAAAGATAGAAGAAGGAGAAACGTCGAAGCAAGCGCTTAAGCGCGAAATAAGGGAAGAATTAGATACGGATATCGAAATATATGATTTGATAGACACCATTGAATACGATTATTCGAACTTCCATCTTTCTATGGACTGTTTTTGGTGCGAGACAATAACTGGAAAGCTGGTACTGAAGGAAGCAGAAGCTGCTAAGTGGTTAAGGAAAGATGAGCTGGATTCAGTTCAATGGTTGCCAGCAGATTTGGCGTTGATTGAAAAAATTAGAAGATTTATGTTTGAAGAATAGGAGAGGATACAGTGAAAGAGTCACTTTCAGAAAAATTAAAGTGGAAGAGTGTGAATTTGAAGTCAAGCATATATCCAGTGTGTGCTATATTTTTTGTAATTTCTTTAATTGCAATTATCATAATTTGCTATAATTTCAAACCGGATTCGCCTGTGTATAGTTTGGGAAATTCAATTTTTACTGGAATTATTGCATCAATAATTGTGACCGTTATAATTCAAAAAAAGCAAAACAAAGAGCAATTTGAAAGAAAGCGGGCAGTTTTATTTGATGCAGGATTCTATTTAAAAAAGTTTGAACAGGACTATAATGAAAAAAAGAAGACCAATAGTAGATTGGATGATGACCGGGAGCAGCTATTTGAATTATGTAGAGAACCTGCAAAATATTTGAGTAAGATGTATAGAAATGGCTCGGAAGTATTAGATGTGGTTGACATTTCTATTCTACGTTCAATAAATAGTAAATACAGATTTATAATATCATTAAGTAAAGCAACTAATGCTCTTAAAAAGGACAAAAAATTTTTAAGAGAACCTGAAGAAATTGCGGAAGTGCATGATAGGTTTGACAAGGAAATTAAGCAACTGAAAGAAAATTTATTCTATTTGCTTATTAAGTGGGAAAAGGATTCAGTTATTGATTATGAAATACCCCACTCTTAAAATCGGATACAGGTAAGGTCTAATGACTAACTTTAGTGCGAAATACGGAGAAAGCCTATAAATAAAGGATTTTCAAAAAAGGTTTTGCCATTTAATTGGGGTAATACCCCACTAAACACTAAATGTGGTATAATTACGCATATTTAATACAAAATATAGTGTTTCTGCGGGCTGGGAGTTTCCTGGAGGAAAAATCGAAGCAGGTGAAACACCTCAGGAAGCATTAAAGCGAGAAATCATGGAAGAACTGGATACAGAAATTAAGGTAGGGGATTTGATTGACACTATAGAGTATGACTATCCCACTTTTCACCTTTCCATGGACTGCTTCTGGGCAGAGGTCACAGCCGGTCACCTGGAATTAAAAGAAGCGGAAGCTGCAAAATGGCTTACAAAGGATCAACTGGACAGAGTTGCCTGGCTACCGGCAGATGTCACTTTGATAGAGAAAATTCGAAGAAACATGGAGAACTGATTTTAAATATTATTTTCAGAGGAATAGCTATGATATACACAGTAAAACGAATTGAAGAAGACCTGGACTTCGGTTGTGAGGAACGACCGAAAGGCATGCCAGTCATGGCAATAGTGACGCTTATGAATTCTTCAGGAGAAGAAATAAGGATAAAAGCAGAGGATGCCATGCTCTATGAATACAACATCAATGAAGGGGACAAGGTTTGCCTTAATGTGAATAACAAGTTGGAAAAAGCAAAATAAAAATTAGTTGTTATACACTTTTGAGATAGAGGTGATGTGTTTGGAACAGACAAAAGTGACAGAGTGGATTATATCAGGCAATCCAGAACAATATAATGTAGTAGATGCATTTCATAATTTGCATAGAGTGGACTGGGCACAAAAAGCAAACATGACGGTTGGTGATATAGTTTATATTTATATATCAGGAAATGTAAAGGCAATTAAATTTAAGTGTAGGGTAAACAAGGCTAATCTTGACGAACCGGATATTGATGATCGAGAATATGATTTTTCAGGTCAGTTTGATGGTACGGCTGGCCGCTATATGGAATTAGAGTTAATTGAAGAGTATGCGGGCGATGAATATTCTAGGGAAGAATTGATAAAACATGGATTTAGGTCACCACAAGGGCCGATACGTATGCCAGAGTCGGTTAAACAATATTTAGAATCAATAGGTGGATTTGAGCATAAATATCCAGTAAATACGGCTGTATGGATTGCGACAGCACTACTTGCAGCAGAAGCATTTGATAATAATCCGGCATGCAGCAAAAAGGATATGTATTTTAAACAAACAGTAATTGTACAGCGTGCACAAGAGTTGGCAGAAAGAAGTGTGGCAAATGCTCGTTGTTCGCAGTGGTGCTGTACGGACAAAGCTTACCTTGCAATTAGTATGCTGTGAAAATTCCTATAAATGATATAATGTTTGTAGATATAACTAGTCAATGTCGCCTGCTATGCGACTTCAAAGTTAGAAAAGTATGTTATTTTAAGATTAAGAAAGTAGGCAAGAGTTGCCTGAAATTTTGGAGTGGCTTCAATTACCAGAAAAAATTCCAATTATTATGATAATTAAGAATTATAAAAGGCGGTACGGTTATGGCAGATAAAAAGTTAATTGATGAGGTAGGAAAATACATAGATAAATACTACGAACCGGTAAAAGATGATATCAAAATGGATAAAGAAATGAACTCCATTTTTGATAAAATTACAAAATTCCGGAAGAAGAGAGCTGAAGAAAAGGCTTTGCAGGAAGAGCTGGTAAAAGAAAGCAGTTTGTTAGAAGATGCATTACCGGAAGAATTTGATGTTTCAACGATGCAGAAAACAAAAATACAAAAAGGTATGTCTTCTACGATGTCAGTAAACAGAAACATTGATAATCTGATGAATCAGCTGGAGGAAACATTTTCACAGAGATTACTCCGAATGATTGATGAGCGTGGTATGACTGATTCAGAAGCATATACAAAGGCATATGTGGATCGTCGTCATTTTTCGAAAATTCGTAAAGATGTCAATTATGTTCCTAACAAGAAAACTGTATTGGCTTTTACAATCGCTTTGGAATTATCACTGGATGAAGCAAAAGATTTACTGGCAAGTGCCGGTTTCGCATTATCCAGAAGTTCCAAAACAGATATTATCGTGGCATATTTCTTGCAGAATAAGATTTATGATATGTTTGAAATCAATGATGTGCTGGATGAGTATGGACAACCAGTGTTTTAACAAAATATTTTGGTGCAATGTCACCTGACAGGCGACCAACCCAGTTGGTTCTGTAGATAAAATGTGATTAACAACAAATATCAGAGGAGAAAATCCCACAAGGGGATACCATGATGGCTTGAAAACAAGCCAGTAAGGAGGAAATCACATGAATACAGAATTAACTGAGTTGGTTTTTATTTTGGACAGAAGTGGATCAATGGGTGGCTTGGAAAGTGATACGATCGGTGGTTTTAATGGCATGATTGCAAAACAAAAGGCACAGGAAAAGAAAGTGAATGTGACAACTATTTTATTTGATGATGAAGTAGATATCATTCATGACAGATTTCCGGTGGAGATCATCGAACCACTTACAGAAAAAGAATACTTTGTGCGTGGCTGTACCGCTTTATTAGATGCAGTCGGAACAGCGATTGAAAAAATGGAAAATGTACAGAAACATCTTCCGGAGGATCACAGGGCAGGAAAGATTATATTTGTTATTACTACAGATGGATTAGAGAATTCCAGTGAGCATTTCACACAGGAGCAGATCAGGAGAAAGATAGAAGCAAAGAAAGAGTGCGGATGGGAGTTCATGTTTCTCGGTGCCAATATTGATGCAGGAAGAGAGGCTGAGAAGATAGGGATTGCCAGAAACAGATCTGTAACATATGAAAATGATTCCAAGGGCGTTGAATTAAATTTTAAAGCTGTAGGAAAAGCAATTTCAAAAGCTGTTGAAAGTGATGCAATGATGGATTTTATGGACGATCATTGGGCAGATGAGATTCAGGCATACAAAGAAGGGAAAAAATAGTGGAAGATGTTAAAAGCGAAAAAATTGAATATCTGTTTCTTGATATAGAGTGGAATCAGGCACCAGGAACATCTGATCTGGATGGGCGGGAGGCAATTCAGATAGGGGTAGTAGCTGCTGATGAACAAATACAAAAAGTAAAAACATTTTCTAAGGCGATCAGATTAAGTGATCCAAAACTATTTAATAAAAAAACAGAAATCCTATCGCATACACCATTAGCAAATATTATGCAAGGTAACGAGGAAAAAGCAGTACTTGAAAAGTTTGCACAATCTTTTCCACAATATTGTCATTTAATAGTGTGGAGCAGAGATGCTTATGAGTTATTCCTGAGAGATATAAAAAAATATGGTATCACGATAAAAAGGCACAGAGTAGTGGTTCTACAAGACGTTTTGGGAGTAATTGCAGGAAGTGGTAATAATCAGATTGGATTTGAAAATGCATTGATATGTTCTGGTATTGAGTATGTTCCAAATTATCTTCATTATGCGAAACATGATGCTAATTATCTCTATCAGATTTTTTATCAATGCTTCCAACAATATAGTGGCATGACAGCTACAGAGAATTGCTTTGCAAATGATGCTACGAGGATGTTACATACAGAAAGTTGTCGATATGTGCAAAGTATGTCGGCAGAAAGGAAAGTGGTAGTTCCTAAAAGTATGATTTTCAGAGGGTATACAGTGTGTAAATGTTGTGGTAAGAAGCAAAACTGGAAACGATTGGAGTGGGAATTTAGTAGTATACAAAAAGCAAAAAACAAGAAAAATAGAGAAAATCTAAAACAGCTTCCACCTACAGAAAGTAATATAGAAAAAATCTGCAAATGGTTCCAGTTATCTTATAGTGTCAGTAGTAATGCTGTATTTGTAAGGACAGCCTTTTCAAGATGGATTGTTTATCTGCAGGAAGATAAGGTGAAAGAACTATTTCATGAAAATTACAGAACCAATAAATCTCAATATTTCAAAAAGCAGAAAATGAAATGTACAGAAGGATATCATAAACAAAAGCTGCCATCAGAGAATTTTTTTGAGGTGATCCAGTATATAAAATATCATGACGCAGGGACTGTGAAACGTATGTCAAAGAAAAGCAGACTGGAAAAATTACTGGAAATGGTAGAGATGGAATTGAAAATGAAAAATACGGAGGAAAAAGATTATGGCTATGACAACATGCCCGAATTGCGGCGAACAAATATCGGATAAGGCGAAGAAATGTGTGCATTGTGGAACAGTATTGGTTCCAGAAGAAAAGAAGTGCTGTCCAGACTGCGGGGCAGAACTGGAAGAAGGAATGGATACATGTCCGAAATGCGGTTGCCCGATAGAAAACACTATTGAGACAGAAAAAACTCCACAGCAGGTAGAAGTCACCGGTGTGAAGATAACAAAAAAATCTAAGAAAATAATTGTGATTGCAACGATAGCAGTTATTGTTGCGGCAATCATCACAGCCATTGGAGTACAGACACATAAAAAGAATGTCGCAACAAAGGCGGCGGCAGAGGCACAGAAGCAGAGCGAGGAATACGGTACAAATCTGAATATGGCAGCATATGCTATGCTTTCTGGTGCCAGTGATGCTGAAACCTGCGGCAATCTGATTAAACAGGTTTGGTACAATGCAATTTGTGAGAAAAGTGATAGCAAAACAGATAAATACACAAAACCCAAGGGATACTATGTGTCTGATTTTAATGATACACTGCAAAATCTGTTCTCAGATAGCAGTTTCAGCAGTCAGATAGCTGATATCAATGACAACAAAGATACCGTCAATTCTTTGATGAAGAAATTAAAGAATCCACCGGAAGAATATAAGGATGCTTATGAATCGCTTTCAAAACTGTATGATGCGTATATATCATTGACAAATCTTGCAACAGATCCAACAGGAAGCCTGCAGACCTATTCTCAGAATTTTAATGATGCAGATAACGAGACACTGAATTGTTACAATGCTCTGAAAATGTATTTGGAAGAATAGAAGAAAAGGTCATGCGACTCCCTTAGATTTTTCAAATGAATCATTCGCAAAGTCGAAGTTCCCATTTGCACTTATCATTGAAGAAAAACATACAGTATGGTACAATAATATGGATTGAAAGTGTAAGACCGAAAATGAAAAAATATACTTTCAAAATACAGGAAAACCATAAGTTGTGTATAACGAAGAGGGAATACATATGGCAGTATCATACAATGGATTGTGGAAGCTATTAATCGATAAAAAAATGAAGAAAGTGGATATGATGAACCAGGTGGGAATCAGCAGCAGCACCGTGGCAAAAATGACCAATGACGAGCTGGTTTCCATGAAGGTTCTGGAAAAGATCTGCGAGAAGTTAGATTGTGATTTCGGAGATATTGTCCATTATGAAAAAGAGACGAAGGATGGTGGACAGTAATGGAATACAGTGCAGGACTTACATCAAAATTATTCTGGCTGCAAGAGTCCAGAAAAACAGCAGCTTATATTCTGGAAGGACTTAGCAAGGCAGACATCCGCAAGATTGCTTGGGAAGAAAATATCTATCAGGTGAAGGCAGAATATCGCGCCTATGAAGTGTTAAATGGAACATATCGAAGGGTATCAGCCTTACCGGAAGCAGTATTACAGGCATTTATCACTTGTGATGTAGAAACCGCAAAGCTTCTGAATTTGATTGCAATTTTGATGGACAGCAGATTATTTTTTGAATTTTTACATGAAGTATACGACGAGAAGATTCGATTAGGTGAAAAAGAGATTACAGACCGGGATCTGAATGTCTTTTTTGCAGATAAGGCAATGCAGAGTGATGTGGTTGCTGACTGGACGGATACTGCAGTACGGAAGTTAAAACAGTGCTTTACCAGAATGATGTTTGAGGCAGGATTATTGGAAAGCAGTGCAAAACCAAGAACAATCAAGCAAATTCATATTGATTACCGGACAGAAGAATTACTGACTGCAAATGGGCTTGGCGAATACTTGAAGGCAGTGAAGGGAGTCTAAGGATGGCAAGATTAAGTTTGGAAGAAAGACTGAACCGGATTGAGGATAAGATCTCTGAAAAGTCTTTCCGTGAAAATAAAGGACTTGGAAATGAAGTCGGATATTATGTGTTTGATTACGATCCGAGAGCTGAACTGGAAGTGCGCAATCATATCGCATACTTAAAAGACAGAATCAATAATGGCAATAAAGATTTTAAAATCATAGAATTCGACCTGTTTCATACGATGATTCAGGTGTTGGAGGAAGAAGGATATCTGGAAGCCTTCTTTGATCTGGAAAAAGACAATGGCTTTTTTGATATGGCAGACAGTCTGGTAGAGACATTAGGACTGGATGAAACGAACGAACTGAACCTGATTATCTCGAAGATTTTACAGGAAGATCTGACAGACAGTGTGATTTTTCTGACAGGAGTTGGAAAATGCCATCCGATCATTGCGAGCCATAATATTTTGAACAATTTACATCAGGTACTGGACAGTGTGCCAGTTGTGATGTTTTATCCTGGAGAATACAGCGGACAGGATCTGAAATTATTCGGAACGATGGATTCCAGAAATTATTACCGGGCATTCCGGCTTGTGTAAAACAAAGGAGAAAAAAATGCAGATTAAAGAGATGTTTGAGAAACAGATTGACCGTGATATTAAGGGCGTAATCAAAGTTGGTCAGTCTGATGAAGAAAACGTATATCAGGAATTGGACGAATATGTAGTAACAAAAGAACTGTTAAAACATTTCCGTGATTTTTTCGATAACTATGAAAAGGGAATCAATAACAATACGGACAAAATGGGTGTCTGGATCTCCGGTTTCTTTGGAAGTGGTAAATCTCACTTCTTAAAGATTCTTTCTTATCTGTTAAAAAACAGTGTGGTAGAAGGAAAGAGAGCCATCGAGTACTTTACAGACGGAAAGAAAATCGATGATCCGATGCTGATTGCCAAGATGACCAATTCCGGAACTATTTCTTCTGATGTCATGCTCTTTAATATTGATTCCAAAGGATCTGCAAAGGTTGGATCAGGGAAAGAAGCCATTGTGGAAGTTTTCATGAAGGTATTCAATGAAATGCAGGGATACTGTGGGTCTATTCCATATCTTGCAGAATTTGAACGTCAGCTGGATAACGAAGGTAGATTTGAAGAGTTCAAAGAGAAATTTGAAGAGATTGCAGGGACACCTTGGGAGAAAAAGAGACAGGCTTTTGCAGTTATTCAGGATAAAATCGTAAAAACAATCGTGGCTATGGATTTCATGAGTGAGGAGGCTGCCCGCAACTGGTGTAAGAATGCAAAGGGAAGCTATGACCTTAGTATTGAGAAGTTTGTATCTCTGGTCAAAGAGTACTGTGAGAAAAAAGGACCGAACCATCACGTTATTTTCCTTGTAGATGAGATCGGACAGTACATTGCGGATGATACACAGTTAATGCTGAATCTGCAGACCATCGTAGAAGATCTGGGAACTGCCTGCAGAGGAAAAGCATGGGTGATCGTTACCAGCCAGGAAGATATTGATTCTATCACAAAGACAAAAGGAAATGACTTCTCCAAGATTCAGGGACGTTTTGATACCAGATTATCCCTGTCTGCATCCAATGTAGATGAAGTTATCCGTAAACGTATCCTGGAGAAAAATGAGATCGCAGAATCTGCATTGAAGCTGTTATATGAGCAGAAAGAATCCATTATCAAGAATCTGATCACATTTACGGCAGATACAGCAGATAAAAAATTATATACAGATAAAACAGATTTTGCAGATTGCTATCCGTTTATCCCATATCAGTTCAACTTACTTGGACAGGTGCTGACAGCCGTGCGTACGCATGGAGCCAGTGGAAAGCATTTATCTGACCAGTCCCGTTCTATGTTGGCACTGTTCCAGGAGTCCGCAATTCGGTTAAAAGACAGCCAGGAGGGCGTACTAGTACCGTTCAGCTATTTCTATGATCCGCTGCATAAATTCATTGACCATCAGCACAGCCAGGTGATCTCAGATGCAGAGGATAACAGCAGACTGGATGAGTTTGATGTAGAACTGCTGAAAGTGCTGTTTATGATCAAGTATGTCAAAGAGATCAAGGCAAATGTAGATAACCTTACTACGCTAATGATCTCCAATATTGACGATGATCGTATTGAAATCCGTGGAAAGATAGAAGAATCCTTAAAGAAACTGATCCGAGAGACACTGGTACAGAAAAATGGAGAAATCTATATCTTCCTGACCAATGAAGAACAGGAAATCAATAATGCTATCAATAATGAATCTGTAGAAATGGGTGAGATTATCGGAGAGGCATCTACCGTAATCTTCGAGGAAATCTTTACAGACAAGAAATATCGTTACAGCAGCCGTTATTTATTCCCATTCAATCAGAAAGTAGATGATCGTTACTTCAAGGGAAATCAGTCCAATGATATCGGAGTATCCATTATCACACCATATGGGGAAGATTATCCGGACTCTGCTCTGCGTATGCTTTCCGCACAGGAACATAGTGTGATTGTAAAATTACCGAACGACAGTACTTTCCTTGACGAAATCACAGAATCTATCAAGATTTATAAGTTCCTGAATAAAAATGCTTCTGGTGCAAGAGGAAGCTTTGACAGCATTCGTCGTGCAAAAGAAGATGAACGTATTGAAAAGAAAGATCGTATACGTATCTTTATTGAGGATGCATTGAAACATGCAGATATCTATGTGAACGGAGATAAAGCAAATATCTCAGCCAAAGAACCGGCAAGTCGTATCAACGAAGCACTTGGCAAGTTAGTAGCCATGCAGTATAACAAGCTGACCTATATGGAAACAGCTCCGGAGCTTTCTGATATCGCTGCAGTATTCAATGGCAACGATGGACAGCTTTCTTTCCTTGGAACCAGTGATACTACACCGAATAAATTAGCACTGGAAGAAGTGATTCAGGTCATCGGTCTTAACAATGCAAGACATATGAAGACTTCTCTGAAATCTCTGCAGGATAAATTCGGGGCAGCTCCGTATGGTTTTGATCCGAAAGATGTACAGTGGCTGGTTGCTATGCTCTTTAAGATGGGGAGAGTTTCCCTTACCTATAACAGCCAGAGTTTATCCATGTTGTCCAATACAAAAGATGAACTGGTACGTTACCTGACAAAACGTGAATTTGTCGAGAAACTGCTCATTGATATCAGGGAGAGAGCAACAGACGGACAGATCCGTTCCGTAAAAGAAGTATTGAAAGATTATTTTGGTTTCTCCGTATCCAGTGATGATGACGATACTATTATGAGAAACTTTAAGAATAAAGCACAGGATAAGCTGGAAACATTTGGTGAAATCATGATTGAATATCGTGTAAATCCGAAGCTGCCATGCAAATCCTTAATGGAACAAGCGAAGAAAAATCTGGAAGAACTTCTGGCAATCAAAGAGCCGGTAGAGTTCTTTAAAACAGTAGATAAAAAGCGAGATGATCTGTTAGACGATGCAGATGATACTGCACCGGTATTTGACTTTTTCAAAGGTGGTCAGAAAAAGATCTTCGAAAAAGCATTGGAACAGATCCAGATGTTTGAAAACAGTAAGACCTATGTCCGTGAACAGGAAATCATGGATAATGTTGCCCAGATGGAAGCTATTGTGACAGCGAAAAATCCATTTAGCCAGATCCAGAAACTGCCGGATATGTCTGTGAAATTCGTACAGCAGTATGGAGCCTTACTGGAAAAAGAAGCAGAAGAGATGCGTCCGATCGTGGATGATGATCTGGAAAAAGTGTTACATACACTGGATGAGAAAGAATTTGCACCTGTATTCAGAGATAAGTTCGTAAATGCCTTTGCAGAATTAAAACAGAAACTGGATACATCTCATGAGATTGCGGCAGTGAAGAATATTAGACTAGAAAGTGATACATTGAAGCTTCGCTGCATGGATGAAATCACAGAGTATGAAGAAGCACATCGTCCAAAACCGGTACATCCTGTACCTCCGGTAACACCACCTACAGGTGGCGGTCATACAGAACCACCGAAGCCAGTAACACCGCCAGTGCAGCCAAAGCCAAAGAAACGTAAGAATGTATCTATCAGTAACGTGGCAGGTGCGAGAACCTATTCGATTGAAAATGAACAGGATATTGATAAGTTCTTGGCAGAGATGAAGAAAAAATTATTAAACGAGCTGGATGAAAATACGATTATTACATTAAGCTAATCATTCCAGTGGGAGGAAACAGTACATGAACAAGAATGCGATAAAGAAATTTGCCATAGAAGCAAGAAAAAAACTGATTGATTCTGTTACAGATAAAGCCGGTATGCTTGGAATTACAGAAAAATCATGCAGTGAACCAATCACAAAAGGATCAGACTTTGAAGTATACCAGACCGTTGCAGGAACAGAAGTAACATTGAACAAAAGACAATGTGAACAGAGAAGACGACTGGTATCCCAGATTGAATCCCGTGGATTTGAGGCAGTTGTAGAAGAAGTAGCTTATACCTGGTTCAACAGAATCTGTGCGATCCGTTTTATGGAAGTGAACGACTATCTTCCAAACAGAATTCGTGTACTTTCTTCTGAAAAAGAAGGAAAGATGGAGCCAGATCTTGTGACACAGGCACCGGATGTGGATTTAGACCTGACTGCACAGGAAAAAGAAGAAATTATCAACTGGAAAATGAGTGGTACATCAGAAGATACGGATAAACTGTATTGCAAATTATTCCTAAAACAGTGTCATCAGTTGCATGATATCCTGCCGGGACTGTTTGAGGCAGACTCTGACTATATGGAATTGCTGTTTGGTATTTCTTATACGAATAAAGACGATGTAATCTATATGCTGGTAAATCCGGAAACAGGTATTCCGGAAGCGGATTTTAATGTGTCTACATTGGATGAAGAAGGAAATCCAACCGGACAGGTAGAGATCATTGGTTGGCTGTATCAGTATTACAATACAGAGTTAAAGGACGATACTTTTGCAAAACTGAAGAAGAATGTCAAGATCACCAAAGAGAGAATACCGGCAGCAACCCAGCTTTTTACACCAGACTGGATTGTTCGATATATGGTGGAAAACTCTGTGGGACGAATCTGGATTGAACATTTACGGGCAGTAGATCCGGCGATAGACGAAAAAGCAACGGCAGAAAGATTTGGATGGAAATACTATCTTCCAGAAGCAGAGCAGGAAGAAGCTGTTAATGTAAAACTGGCAGAAATCCGCAGTACCTATAAAGATCTGAAACCGACCGATATTACCTGTATTGATCCGTGTATGGGAAGTGGTCATATCTTAATTGCCATGTTTGATGTGCTGATGGATATCTATGAAAGTGCCGGATATGATAAAAGAGAAGCAGCTTTTGAAATCGTAGAACATAACATCCATGGACTGGATATTGACCAAAGAGCATATCAGTTGGCATACTTCGCGGTTATGATGAAAGGGCGTGGATATAACAGACGATTCCTGCGTGGAAGAGATGGAAAACCGGAGCCGAAAGTGTATGCGATTGCGGAAAGCAATGAGATTAACCGAAACCATCTGAAATTTTTTGGTACACATTTAAATGATATGGAACGAAATCTGGCTTTGATGCAGATGGAAGGATTGTTGGACACTTTTATAGATGCCAGAGAATATGGATCTATTTTGAATGTGGATGCCTGTGACTGGGATGTACTGGAAAAATTCGTGGAAGATTTGGGAACAACTGGACAAATCTCATTTGAGAGTGTTGGAAGTGAAGAAACGCAGAAAAATTTACGAAAACTGGTAAGTGTGGCAAGGAACCTGGGGCAGAAATACTGTATTGGTGTGACGAATCCTCCTTATATGGGAAGTGCTAATATGAGCCCGAAATTATTGAAGTATATTAAAAATTATTATTCGAATTATAAAAGTGATTTATTTGCTACATTTATTATAAAAATGGAAGACATAATAAAAAGAAATGGAATATATGCATTAATCACGCAACAGGCATGGATGTTTAAATCTAGTTATAGAGAATTAAGACCTCAAATATATAAGCACATTATTAATAGTATGCTACATTTGGGTGCGCATGCGTTCGATGAGTTATCAGGAGAAGTGGTACAAACAGTAGCATTTGTACAAGAACATTATAGTTGTCTAAATTATAAAGGAAGATACATTTCACTAGAAAAATATAAATCAGAAAAAGAAAAAGAACAGGGCTTTTTTGGAAATCCTAAACAATATTTTACTAAAGAAATAAATTATATAGATTTACCAAATCAGCCAACAGCGTATTGGATTTCTGATAATGAGGCGAAATGCTTTTCAAAATATAAACCAGTTATGGAAAACGGTATTATAGCATGTGCTGGATTGAATACTAGTGATAATGATCGCTTTATGCGGTTGTGGTATGAGATAGAATATACAAAAATAGGTTTTAAGTGTAATTCGTATAATGAATTAGTTGATGCTGGAAAAAAGTTTGCTTTATTTAATAAAGGCGGAGGATATAGAAAGTGGTATGGAAATCAATTATTTACACTTGCATTTGATAGAAATAATTATAATATATTAAGCAATATAGGTAATCATTTACCTTCAAGACAATACTATTTCTTACCATGTTTGACCTGGAATAGGATTTCATCTGCGGAATCTTTTAGCGCAAGAATATGTAAAATAGGATATGTGTTTGATGATGTGAGTCCATCTGCATTTATGAAAAATAATATGGAATATACTCTTGGGTTAATGAATTCAAAACCTTTTTGTAAATTACTATGTATTTTAAATCGTGGGATGAAAACTGAAACAGGCAATGTTCAAAAGGTTCCATATATAATTGAAAAAGAAGAAATAGTATCGAATTTGTCTAAGGAATGTATTGCTCTTGCAAGAAAAGATTGGGATTCTTTTGAAATTTCATGGGATTTTCTAAATCATCCACTGCTTGGTAAATTTTCTACCATTGCCGAATCGTTTGAACACTGGAAGAATGAATGCGACAGTCGGTTCAATCAATTAAAAATTAATGAAGAGGAACTGAATCGCATTTTTATCGATATTTACGGCTTACAGGATGAATTAACACCAGAAGTAGAAGACAAAGACATCACAGTTCGTAAAGCAGATTTATCTAGAGATATTCGAAGTTTTATATCCTATGCAGTTGGCTGTATGTTTGGGCGATATTCCCTAGATGAAGAAGGGCTGATTTATGCCGGTGGTGAATGGGATGGTAGTAGATATAAGACGTTTATGCCAGATGAAGATAACTGTATGCCAATCACTGATGAAGAATATTTCTCCGATGACATTGTAGGACGTTTCGTAGAATTTGTAAAAACAGTCTATGGACCAGATGCTTTAGAAGAAAACCTTGATTTCATTGCCAATGCATTAGGCAATAAAGGTGATACTTCCAGAGAAGTGATTCGCAATTATTTCCTGAAAGATTTCTATGCAGATCACCTGAAAGTATACCAGAAACGACCGATTTATTGGCTGTTTGATAGTGGTAAGCAGAATGGATTTAAGGCATTGATCTACATGCACCGCTATGATGCTGATACTGTTGGTCGTGTAAGAACCGATTATCTTCACCGGGCACAGAAATATGTGGAGACAGCGATGCAGAGTGCACAGTATACGATTGATAATGCATCATCGGCTTCTGAAAAATCAAAAGCAACAAAAGCAGTCACGAAGTGTACGAAGCAGCTTGCGGAGATGAAGATTTACGATGAAGCGATTGCACATATTGCAAATAAGAGAATTGAAATTGATCTGGATGATGGTGTAAAAGTAAATTATGCAAAATTCCAGGGCGTCGAAGTTGCTCAGGAAGGAAAGAAAACTTTAAAGGTAGATCTTCTGGCAAAACTTAAATAATGAAAGATTAAAGAACTGTGGAAAAGAGAAAATGTAATGGTATTACAAGAGCGAGATTATACAAAATTTATTAGCGAAGAAGAAAAAAGTGCTTTTGAACTGGAAACGCAAATAGCAGGTAGAAAAGGGATAAAAAATAATAGAGAATTTCCAAGATTTTCTCATCCAGATGAAGCCGTTAGAGAATTTATATGGCATAAACGATCATTATTTCCAAATAATTATCTGCATTTATTAGAATATAAAAAATTAGATTTTGATGAAGAAGCAGATAATTATCATAAGATTATTTATGAAGCCAAAAATGAGCAGGAAATACAGCAATATATAAAATTAAATCATAAATGGTTTATTCCTGGATCCATATTTTTAGATTACAATTTCGGTCATCATGATGCGTATTTGTTTCCAGAACAGAAACTGGGGAATGAATACGCTGCTGATTATATGCTATTAGGAAAGAGTTCAGATGGATATAGTATTATCTTGGCTGAATTTGAAAAAGCAGATGTTCCATATTGTCGTACTATAGACAATATGGAAAGCGAAAGTGTAAGAAAAGGAATTACACAAATTAAAGATTGGCAAAGATGGATGGGACAATGTCGGGATTATTTCTTGAAGAATATTGGATTATCACAAAAAGGAATGGATGTTCCCATATATAGAATATTCTACTATTTGGTAGTGAGTAGAAGAGATTATATGAATGAAACGGTATGTGATATTAGAAGTCAAACGATGTATGATATGCACAATGTAAAAATAGTAACTTTTGATAGATTGGAAGATAACATCCGAAAATTGAAATTGTATCATTCATGGTAACGAAGCATAAATTAGAATAAAATAGTCTATGACCGCAGTATTTGTGTATATGGAGCGAAAAAATGTAACTGAAATGTGGACACGCATATAATTGGAGGGGACGGAAAAAGATGAATTTAGTCATTAAAAATTGCAATTGCATAAATCAAGCCGATATATCTATTGAACCAAATTGTCTTAATATAAAATATGCAATGAATGGTACCGGTAAGTCAACCATAAGTAAAGCAATTTTATTAAAATCTCAAGACGAAGATGCACTTAAGGAGAAATTACGTCCATATGGAAAGGACGAAGAGTCGGATGAACAACCAGAAGTATCCGATATACCATATACAAAGGTTAAAGTATTCAATGACAGTTATGTCAGCACAAAAGTTTTAGCAAAGGAGAATTTTTTCGATAATCCGTATATGATTTTTTTGAATACGGGAGAATGTGACGATTTAGAGAATAAAATTAAAGAAATGCTTGATGATTTGCAAGAAGCAATACAGAATGTTCACAATTTGGATGGTTTGCGGAACATGTTTAATTCATATTTTACAATCTTTAAGTTGAAAGGAGATTCTATTGTAAAGACAGGTGGCGTAGGAGAATTACTAAAAGGAAATGGGAGTGGATTTGAAAGGTATCAAGAACTTGAAAGTTATAAGCCATTTTATAATAATAAAAACATGAAAACAGTGTCAACTTGGGCAAAATGGAGAAGAGATGGAATTGATAAGATTGTAGAAGATCATTGCCCTTTTTGTACAAAAGAATTGGCACCAGAAATGACTGAACAGAATCAGGTTATTGAGAAAGTATTTAAAAATTCTGCATTATCAACAGCAAATGCTGTTTTGGAATATTTGAAAAATGCAAGTGAATCCGGATTTATTGATGTAAATGCAATTAATGAAATTGAGGATTATATTGGAGATGCAAGCAAATCAGCAGAACTTTGTGCAGCATTATCAAGATTAGGAACAGAAACACATTATTTGAACAATAAATTGGATGAAATATTACTCTTTCGCCCTATGAATGTAACGCATGAGCAGTTAAACAAAATAGAAGAGAGTTTAGAAAAATTAAAAATCAAAAAGACGATGATTGATAAATATTATTGTACGCCATCTATTTATGAATTGGTAGATATGATTGAAATTCGGGTAAATGTGCTTAAAGAAAATACACGAAAATTAAAGGGACTATTTGAAGCTCATGAGAAAAAACTTAATCAAATTGTGGAACATCAAAAAGAAGATATAAATGAATTTCTGGCTTTAGCAGGTTTTTCGTATGAATTTGAGTTAGCACCCGACGGAGAAAAGAAAGCAAAAGCGTATTTAAAGCCATCAAGTGAGGTAATAGAACGTGTGCTCACACCAGCAGAACATTTAAGTTGGGGAGAAAGGAATGCTTTCTCATTAGTCATGTTTATGTTTGAAGCTTTAAGTGAAAATGCAGATTTAATTGTATTGGATGATCCAATATCTTCTTTCGATACAAATAAAAAATTTGCTGTAATTAGAAGAATGTTTGATAATCAAAAGAAAAGCTTTAGAGATAAAACAGTTTTGTTGTTAACGCATGACATGCAACCAATTATTGATTATGTGAAGAACAATACCTTTTCAAGAATGAGAGTAACAACAAAAGTGAATGCAAAGTGGCTTTACAATGCAAATGGCCGAATAACGGAAACTACAATAGAAGAAAATGATTTAAAAAATGTAGTAGAATTAACAAATATAATATGTATGGATAATTCATATCCAATGCATGTAAGAATTGTTAACTATAGGAAATATATTGAATTGACAAAAACAAATTGCAAAAATACTGCTTCATATCAAGTCCTTTCTAATTTGATTCATGGCAGAGCAATACCAACGAAAGACGATGATATTACGCAATTAGATCAAACTGTAATTATTCGTGGATGCAATGAAATAAACGATAAATTAGGAAACTTTACATATGGAGATTTGCTTTCGTTGGTTACCGATGAAAAATTAAAGAATGAAATTGCAAGCGGAAATGATTATTCGAAAGTTATGGCATTTAGACTTTTATTTGAAAGACATAAAGAAGTATTTAAACGTTTAAGAATGAAAGAACCGGCGACATATAAATATATTAATGAAACAAATCATATTGAAAATGATTATGTATTCCAATTAGACCCAATGAAATTTTATTCGATACCAACCTATTATTTACAGAAACTTACAGAAGCTATAAATGAAATTTAAGATGTATAATATTGGTTTTAAAATGAGTATTTTGATGGATTTAGGGAATTGCTATTGATACTTACAATTGAAACCAGATACTTTTGTTAGAAAAGTTTTAAAAGTTTTGTCAAATAGGTCATAATGACGGATAAAATGGTAGTATATCGTCATAGATAACTCAAATAATGAGGTGATGTTGAATGAAATTAAAAAGTATTAAAATTAAAAATTACAGATGCTTTAAAGAAGCAGAGATTGATTTTGATGACCATATCACATTGGTGGTTGGTAAGAATGGAGCAGGTAAGACAGCAATACTGGATGCAGTGGCTGTCTCAGTCAGTACCTTTCTATTGGGGATAGATGGTGGTGCAAGCAGAAGTATTTTAAAGGATGATGCCAGATATGAATTCCATGATTTAAATGGAACGATTGATCCGCAGCATCAGTTCCCGGTAAGTATCGAGAGCATTGGTGATTGCCTAAACCAGCAAAATGTGAAATGGATTCGTTCTTTGAATTCTGAAAGTGGGAAGACAACCATCAAAGATTCGAGTGAATTGACAGGGCTTGCAAAGAAAGCGCAGAATCAGATTATGACAGGAGATAAATATCTGATACTCCCTTTGATCTCTTATTATGGAACCGGACGTTTATATGCACAGAAGAAGGAAAAAAGAAATCTGAAATCTTTAACGGAGTTTAAACGTCAGGTTGGTTATGTGGATTGTATGGCAGCAGAGTCCAACGAAAAGCTGATGTTGAACTGGTTTCAGATGCAGACACTGAAAAGTCTTCAGGAACAGCAGAAGACAGGCATACTGGATAGACCATTACTTTTGAAAACAGTCGAAAAAGCAATCTG
>ENA-OOZG01000918-OOZG01000918.1-human-gut-metagenome-genome-assembly--contig:-NODE-918-length-22755-cov-4.408767_pt1 | contig 22755 bp, 21 predicted proteins | sample MGYA00241706_ERZ501384 | MGnify/ENA primary metagenome ERZ501384 (study PRJEB25962, sample SAMEA2042742) | human gut metagenome | biome: human gut; feature: human-associated habitat; material: faeces...
CGGCGGGATCAATGCGAAAAACCTTGAGGACTATCTTTCCTGTGACAAAATCCTCTGCTGCGGCGGAAGCTGGATGGTAAAAGGAGATCTTGTGAAGGCAGGAGAATTTGACAAAATAAGAGAACTGACAGCAGAAGCAAAAAAGCTTGCGGATTCCATAAGAAAGTAATCAAACTTAATACACATATTCAATAAAAAAAGCAGAACCCTGTACAACCAGGCAGAGTTCTGCTTTTTTGTCAATTATTGTGAAAATAGATCAATGAAGTAGGATCGGCAGAAGCTTTTTCCGCTTCAGCTGCCAGATCAGCTACAGGATCCGCAGAAGGTTTCCGAAGATCCATTCGGTAAAGATAAAAGATCCCACCGAAGAAACCGGGAATCAGTCCGGCGTATCCACCGGCACATAAGATCACAGTCAGCTTCACCATCAGTTCTGTCTGAAGTTCCAGACAAACAAGTAATCCTGCAAGAATTCCGGCTGCACTCCATCCAGCTGTCAAAAGTGCAAGAAAAACAGCTGGCGCAGGGGCCTTTTTTAAATTTTGATCTAAGTGATTCCACAGTACTTTATACATAATCCATTCCTCCTGTTTTGCTGGAATTATACTTCTGCTGTTGTCAGCAACAGTCAGCTATAATATTGATTTCCTTTATTTGTCTGTATTATAGAAAAGAAATGTAAAATACAAATGCGCAGGAATGAAAAATCTTTGTAAAATATAAGTAGAAATTGCATTTTGAATTAAGAACCGATATACTTATAAATATAGTTATTAATAATATTCGATCACAGCCGAAAACATTTTTCTACAGCTGTGATACGTGAGTGAGAGAATTAAAAGGGGGCAGATAAAAGCCCCCTGAAATCATATAGAGAGTAAAGAGGAGGGGTGGAAATGGAGCATACGGAAGAATATGTGAAGCTGGAGAATGTATCCAAAATCTATGGCTCAAAAGAAGTGAAGATCATAGCTGTGGATGAGATCAGCTTCCGGATAAAAAAAGGAGAATTTGTGGTTGTGGTAGGACCAAGCGGTGCCGGAAAGACAACGGTGCTGAATATCCTGGGCGGAATGGATAAGGCCACATCCGGCAATGTCTGGATCGATGGAAAAAATATTGCAAAATATACAGACCGGCAGCTGACCGGATACCGACGGGAGGATATTGGATTTGTATTCCAGTTTTATAATCTGGTGCCAAATCTGACTGCATTGGAGAATGTGGAGCTTGCTCTTCAGATCTGTAAGGATCCTCTGGATGCTAGGACAGTTCTGGAGGAAGTAGGGCTGAGGGAGAGACTGACCAATTTTCCGGCACAGTTATCCGGCGGTGAGCAGCAGAGAGTTTCCATAGCCAGAGCGCTGGCGAAGAATCCAAAGCTTCTGCTCTGTGATGAACCTACAGGAGCGTTGGATTATCAGACCGGCAAGGCAATCCTGAAGCTCCTTCAGGATACCTGCAGGGAACGGGGCATGACGGTTATTGTCATTACTCATAACTCTGCATTGACACCTATGGCCGACCGTGTGATCAAGATCAAAAACGGCAAGGTTTCCAGGATGACTGAAAATGCACATCCCACACCAGTGGAAGAGATTGAATGGTAGGTGACGGAATGAAGGCATTACACAAAGATTTCTGGATGGAGATCCGGAAAAGTAAAGCACGTTTTATCTCGATCTTTCTGATCGTGGCACTGGGTGTTGCATTTTTTTCCGGGATCCAGGCGTCTTCTCCGGATATGAGATATTCCGGAGATGCTTATTATGAAGCAGCAAAGCTGATGGATCTGAAGATCCAGGGAACCCTGGGACTGACTCAGCGTGATGTAAAAGCGGTATCGGATATTGACGGTGTGGAACTGGCTGAGGGCAGCTACTCTACGGATGTTATGAGTGGAGAGGACGATGCCAGGAAGGTTCTTCATCTGGAATCTATCAGCAGCAATTTTAATCTGCTTACAGCAGATGAAGGAAGGATACCGGAAAAAAGCGGCGAGATTTTTCTGGACAAGCCATTTGCAAAGAATCGGGGGTATAAAATCGGGGATACCATATCTGTCAGTGAGGATGGAGACAGTGAGCTTTTGAAAAAAACAACCTATACAGTTGTGGGAATCGGAAGCAGCCCTCTTTATATTTCATTTAACAGAGGAAATACGACTCTTGGATCGGGTGAGGTCAGCGGCTTCGGATACATTCTTCCTGAGGATTTTGAACAGGAAGCTTTTACCCAGATCTATATTATGGTTCATGAATCTGGGGATGTGATCAGCTATACCGATGCTTACGACAATCTTATCAGGAAAATACAGAAGCGTGTGGAAGGCATCGAAAAAGAACAGTGCAGTCTGCGCTACGATGAGATCGTCGCAGAAGCCAATGAAAAACTGAATGATGCCAGAAAAGAGCTTGAGGACGGAAAGAAGGAATCAGAGGAAAAACTTGGCGACGCGAAGAAAAAGCTGGATGATGGGCAGAAGAAGTATGAGGATGGAAAAAAAGAGTACGAAGATGGAAAACAGCAGCTCAGTGATGCAAAAAAGGAGCTGACCGATGGAAAACAGCAGCTTGCTGACGGAAGAAAACAGATTGAAGATGGATGGTCTCAGCTTAACAGCGCAAAACAGCAGGTGGAAGACGGTCTGTCCCAGTTAAATGCTGCCAGATCCCAGCTTGCTGACTCCGAAGCACAGATAAATGAGAAGCAGTCAGAGCTGACTGCCGGATATGAACAGCTGACTGCCGCAAAACAGCAGGTAAGTGACGGTGAGGCCCAGCTCCGGGAAGCGGAGAAAACACTGGAAAGCAAACAGGCTGAGCTTGACAGTGGAAGAGAACAGTTGGAAACGGGAAAGAATACGATCAAAGAAACAAAGGCTGCTCTCACCAGTCAGAAAGAACAGTGTGAGGCAGGACTTGTACAGGTTTCTGAGGGCGAATCCCAGATCAGTTCCAGTGAAGAAGCCCTTTCCGGGCAGCAGGCACAGCTGGATGAATTGACCAGCCAGAAAGAGGCATTAAGCAGTCAGGCGGAGCTGCAGGCGCAGTATGACGCCGGTGCGGAAGCAGGAAAAAACCAGGAAGAGCTGGCTGAGCTTTCCACGCAGATCCAGACATTAAATGGCCAGATCAGTGCAATGGAAGAACAGATAAATGCCGGCCAGGCACAGCTCGACGGGGCACAGTCAGAGCTTACAGCGAAAAAATCAGAGCTGGCCCAGACAAGAGCTACCTTGGAGAGCAGCCTTGGTCAGATCAATGAGGGCTTCAGCCAGATCAAGGAACAGGAAGAGACACTTTCCCAGACAGAAGCACAGCTGAACGCAGGCCAGGAAGAACTGGATAAAGGGAAAAAAGAGCTGGAAACAAAGAAAGCTGAGCTTTCAGCGGCAAAAGAAGAAATTACGGCAAACCAGGCAACTCTGGATGATGGCCAGAGTCAGCTGGATTCGGCCAGAGCCCAGCTCAGCTCAGGGCGGCAGCAGCTGGAGGAAAAGCAGGCACAGTTAAATGCAGGACAGGCAGAGATCCAGACAAATACGGAAAAGCTTACCAGCAGTCAGGCAGAGCTGGATGAAAATGAACAGAAGCTCCTGGATGGTGAAAAAGAGATCCGGGAAAATGAACAGAAATTAAAAGATGCAAAAAAAGATCTGGAGGATGCAAAAAAGAAGCTTTCCGATGGAAAGAAAGAATATCAGGACGGCAAAAAAGAGGCCGATGACAAAATTGCGGAAGCCCGGCAGAAAATCGAGGATGCCCAGAAAGAGGTGGATGATATTGAAACACCGGAATGGATCATCTCAGACCGCAATGACCTTCCGGAATATTCGGATTTTGGTGATAACGCAGAGCGACTGAAAAACATCGGAAAGGTTTTCCCGATGATATTCTTCCTTGTAGCGGCTCTGATCAGTCTTACCACGATGACACGAATGGTGGAGGAGCAGCGAACACAGATCGGAACCATGAAAGCACTGGGTTACGGAAAGACAGCCATCGCATCCAAGTATCTCAGCTACGCATTTCTGGCAACAGTAGGCGGAAGTATCGCAGGAGTACTTTTCGGAGAAAAGGTTCTTCCGTATATCATTATCCAAGCCTATGGGATCATGTACTGGAATATTGGCGATCACATGCAGCTGGATTATGAGTTACAATATGCACTGATCGCTTCCGGAGCAGCAGTGATCTGTACTATGGGTGCCACACTTTTTTCCAGTGCAAGAACCCTGGCAGAGACGCCGGCATCCCTGATGCGGCCGCCTGCACCGAAAGAAGGAAAACGGATCCTTATTGAACGGATCAGCTTTATCTGGAAGCATCTGAGCTTTTCCTGGAAATCGTCCATGCGAAATCTTTTCCGTTATAAAAAGCGTCTTTTTATGACCATTTTCGGAATTGCAGGAAGCATGGGACTGATGCTTGTAGGATTCGGACTTTATGATTCCATTATGGATATTGCAATTCTCCAATATGACCAGATCCAGCACTATGATGCCATGGTGATCAATGATGAGGATGCCACAGACAGCCAGGAAAAGGATCTTCTGAAATTCCTGGACGGAAACAGCGAGATCGATCACTATACCCGTATGCAGCTCACCAAGATGACGGCTCCAAAAGAAAAGGGAAGTGTCAGTATCTATGTGTATGTTCCGGAAAATACGGAAAATTTTAAAGAGGATGTAACATTGCGTGACAGAAAGTCCCACGAGCAGTATGAGCTTACCGATGATGGAGCGGTGATCTGTGAAAAAACGGCTTCTCTTATCGGTGTGAAAGCAGGAGACAAGATCATCCTGGAGAAAGACAACAGAAAGTATAAAGTAAAGATCACTGCTGTCACAGAGAACTATATGGGACATTACGTTTACATGACCCCATCCTGCTATGAAAAAACATTCGGGGAGAAACCGAAGTATTCAAGTACAGTATATACTATGAAAGAGGATACGGAGAGTGATCTGGAAACTCTTGGAAATGCGATCCTGAAATATCCGGCAGCTTTAAGTATCAGCTATACAAGCAGCACAGCAGGTCAGGTAGAGCGAATGCTGGGATCCCTCGGAGCGGTGATCTGGGTCCTGATCATTTCTGCCGGAATGCTGGCATTTGTGGTACTGTATAATCTGAATAACATCAATATCACAGAGCGTCAGAGAGAGCTTGCAACATTGAAGGTCCTGGGATTTTATGATGGCGAAGTTTCCCAGTATGTATTTCGGGAAAATATCCTGCTGTCCTTCATAGGAATTCTGGCAGGCGCAGTGTTCGGAATCCTCCTTCACAGGTATGTGATCACAACCGTTGAGGTAGATGCGGTGATGTTCGGAAGAAATATCAAGCCAATAAGCTTTGTTTATAGTGGAATCATTACCTTTGGGTTCTCCATGTTTGTAAATATGGTGATGCATTTTAAGCTGAAAAAGATCAATATGGTAGAGTCACTGAAGAGCGTGGAATAGGCATTGTTTCTCCAAAAGTCCATAAGTTTTTCTTATGCGGACATATGTATCCTTGATTTGTTATCCATGTGGGTTATTGGATATAATAAGAGTATCAAAGCAGATACAAAAAGAAGGAGGATACAGGCAATGCCAATGACAAAACCTGGAAAGTTTGACAGCAAAGGAGCATGGGACGGTTTCCGCGGAGAAATCTGGCAGGAAGAGATCAATGTCCGTGATTTTATCCAGAAAAACTATACACCATATGATGGTGATGAAAGTTTTCTGGCAGGTTCCACTGAGAGAACTGAGAAATTGTGGAACCATGTTCAGAAGCTGCAGAAAGAAGAAAGAGAAAAAGGCGGTGTTTTGGAGTGTGAAACAGAAGTTGTTTCCGGTCTGACCGCATATGGTCCTGGCTATATTAGTGAAGACATGAAAGACCTGGAGCAGATCGTAGGTTTACAGACAGACAAACCTCTGAAACGCGCATTTATGCCTTACGGTGGTATCCGTATGGCAGTTCAGGCTGCTGAGACTTACGGATATGAGATCAATCCGGAACTCAAAAAAATCTTCACTACTTATGTGACAACCCACAACGATGCTGTTTTTGGTGCCTATACTCCGGAGATGCGTCTTGCAAGAAAAACACACGTTGTAACAGGTCTTCCAGATACTTACGGACGTGGTCGTATTGTAGGTGACTACCGCCGTGTGGCCCTTTATGGAATCGACCGTCTGATTGAGGCAAAAAAAGTAGCTCACTACCGTGCAGGATGCGGAAACATGTATGATGATGTCATCCGTATGCGTGAAGAGATCAGCCAGCAGCTTAAAGCACTCAATGAGATGAAGAAGATGGCTGAGATCTACGGATATGATATTTCCAGACCGGCAAGAAATGCCCGTGAAGCAGTTCAGTGGCTGTACTTCGGATATCTGGCAGCAGTCAAGACACAGAATGGTGCCGCAATGAGTGTTGGTCGTATTTCCACCTTCCTGGATATCTACATTCAGCGTGACATCGAAAAAGGAATCCTTACAGAAGATGAGGCACAGGAATTGATCGATCATATGACCATGAAGTTCAGAATGGTAAAATTTGCTCGTATTCCGGAATACAATCAGTTATTCTCTGGTGACCCTACATGGGTAACTCTTGAAGTTGGTGGAACAAGCCTGGACGGACGCCATATGGTTACAAAGACAGATTACCGTTTCCTTCATACTCTGGAGAACATGGGACCGAGCCCGGAACCGAACCTGACTGTTCTTTACAGCCAGAACCTTCCGAGAGCTTTCAAAGAATATGCAGCTAAGATTTCAGTTGATACAAGTTCTATCCAGTACGAGAATGACGAAGTTATGAAACCAGAGTGGGGAGACGACTATTCCATCTGCTGCTGTGTTTCTGCAACAAAGACAGGGAAAGAGATTCAGCTTTTCGGTGCTCGTGCAAATCTTGCAAAAACACTGCTGTATGCATTCAACGGCGGTTTCGATGAGAAACACAGAATCCAGTGCGGACCGGCAATGGCAAGGATCACTTCTGAATATGCTGATTATGACGAAGTTGTCGAGAAATTTGACTGGTGGATGGACTGGCTTGCAGACATCTATGTAAATGTGCTTAACCTGATCCACTACATGCATGACAAATATTATTATGAGGCAGCAGAGATGGCCCTGATCGACAACGACTGTGAGCGTTCTTTTGCAACTGGTATCGCAGGATTTTCACATGTTGTAGATTCCCTCAGTGCAATCAAATATGCAAAAGTTAAGATCATCCGTGATGAAGAAGGAATCACAAAAGATTTCGAGATTGAGGGAGATTTCCCACGTTATGGAAATGACGATCCTCGTGTAGATGAGATCGCAACATGGCTTCTGCGTACGTTCTTTGACAAGATCCGCCGTCGTCATACTTATCGTGATTCCAAGCCGAGTACTTCTATCCTGACCATTACTTCCAATGTAGTATATGGAGAGGCTACAGGAGCTACACCGGACGGAAGAAAAGCATATACTTCTTTTGCACCAGGAGCTTCACCGTCTTACGGCGCAGAGCAGAACGGACTGCTTGCTTCCCTGAACTCTGTTGCAAAGATACCATACCACTGGGCACTGGACGGTATTTCCAATACACAGACTATCAATCCGGAAGCACTTGGACATGACGAGGATGAGCGTAAGGAAAAACTGGTAAATATTCTTGACGGATATTTTTCACAGGATGCACATCATCTGAATGTTAACGTATTCGGAACTGAGAAACTGATCGATGCAATGGAACATCCGGAAAAAGAAGAATATCAGAACTTTACCATCCGTGTTTCCGGTTATGCGGTGAAGTTTATTTCTCTTACAAAGAAACAGCAGCTTGATGTTATTGCACGTACCTGCCATAAGAGACTGTAATAAAGGACGGACATTGTTATATGGCATTTGGATTTGGACCGCAGGAAATGTTGGACAGAGCACAGGTGCCAGATAAATGGCAGCTTACGCCACTGAAAAACTTCAGGTCTCCCCGTATTCGTTCGAGGATGTGGCGTACTGCTCTTGCAGCATTGATCACTGTCATTATTTACGAATATATTTTAAACAAAAGAAATCCCTGTTTTGCATTGATCGGTGCGGTTTACGGGGTTGGAAGCCAGTTTGAAGAAGGTTTCCATAACGGGATCAACCGGGTGATCGGTACTCTGGTCGGAGGCCTTCTGGTGATACCTTTCTATGAATTGTATATACGCCAGCTTTTTGGGATTCCTGACTGGATATGGCTTGTTTTGGGGCTGTGTCTTGTGCTCTGGTGTAATTTTGCACTGGGAGCGGACTCCGCGATCCAGCCGGGAAGTGTCATTTATTTTGTTGTGATCTATACGGTAGGGACGGAGCGTGTACTTCCCTATACAATAGCCCGCATCATTGATACCGGTGTTGGAGTGTTGATTGCACTTTTATTGTATGCAATATTTCCATCAAAATACGACAGAGAAAATGGCGTATCGATCAAAACGTTCTGGACGGAAACAAAAGAGTCGTTTAAGTCCTATATAAACAAAAACCGTACACTTCGAAAAAAAGAGCGTGAAAATTTCGGTACGGAAGATAAAAAATTCTCCAAAATCATTTCAAGATTTAAAGATAGACCGAAGTAACTGATGAGGGTACCTGCAGAGATGACTGCAGGTGCCCTCATGCTATATGTGGCGTCAGGAAAGACAAGCAAGAACCTGAAAATATATGAAATCCCGGAAAAGCAGGCCTTCGTCTTGACAAAAAAAGAAAATTTCATTATAGTAGGAACATGGTAAAGGCGTTGAATAAGAGGAGTATGCAGGAATACGCTGACAGAGAGAAATGCACGGACGCAGAAGGAGCGCAGGCTGGAAGGCATTTTCAGATGGAAGACTGCAGAAGGTAGTTTAGGAGCCGGGAGACTGAAGGCAGAAGTGTAGAACAGACACAGAAGCTGCTGCGTAGGTTTTCACGTACCCCGCGTTAAGGGACAAGAGATAGACGGGAACAGTAGATAAGATATTTTTCCCGGATAATGAAGGTGGTACCGCGAGAATGATCGCCCTTCGCACAGGAGTTGTTAGCTTTGGTGTGGAGGGCGTGTTTTTTCTTGCAGAAAACAGGAGCGCTTTAAAGCTCCCATAATCAGAAAGAGCTGCCGAAAAAGACAGCTTGATCCCAAGAAAGATTCAGGAGGAAAACATGAGCAAAGAACTTGCAAAGACTTATGATCCCAAGGGTATTGAGGATCGTCTGTACAAAAAATGGATGGACAACGGATACTTCCATGCAAAAGTAAATCCGGACAAGAAACCGTTTACCATTGTTATGCCGCCGCCAAACGTAACCGGCCAGCTTCACATGGGACATGCGCTGGATGAAACCATGCAGGATATCCTGATCCGTTTCAAGAGAATGCAGGGCTATGAAGCATTATGGCAGCCGGGAACTGACCATGCAGCTATCGCTACAGAGGTTAAGGTTATCGACAAGCTGAAAAAAGAAGGTATCGACAAACACGATATCGGCCGTGAGGAATTCTTAAAACATGCGTGGGCATGGAAAGAGGAGTACGGCGGAAAGATCATCAATCAGTTAAAGAAACTGGGTGCTTCCGCAGACTGGGAGAGAGAACGTTTCACAATGGATGAGGGATGTTCCAAAGCAGTACAGGAAGTATTTATCAAATTATATGAAAAAGGCTATATCTACAAAGGTTCCAGAATCATCAACTGGTGTCCTGTATGCCAGACTTCCATCTCTGATGCAGAGGTTGAGCATGAGGATCAGGACGGATTTTTCTGGCACATTAATTATCCGATCGTAGGGGAAGAGGGACGTTTCGTAGAGATTGCAACTACACGTCCGGAAACCCTGCTGGGTGATACTGCTGTTGCCGTAAATCCGGAAGATGAGCGCTACAAGGATCTCATCGGCAAGATGCTGAAGCTTCCTCTCACAGACAGAGAGATTCCGGTGATCGCCGATGAATATGTAGACAAAGAATTCGGAACAGGATGTGTAAAGATCACACCTGCCCATGACCCTAACGACTTTGAGGTTGGACGCCGTCACAATCTGGAAGAGATCAACATTATGAATGACGATGCGACCATCAACGAGCTTGGTGGAAAATACGCTGGTATGGACCGTTACGAAGCACGTAAGGCAATGGTAGCAGATCTGGAAGAACTTGGACTTCTGGTAAAAGTAGTTCCTCACAACCACAGCGTTGGAACTCATGACCGCTGCGGCACAACGGTAGAGCCTATGATCAAGCCACAGTGGTTTGTAAAGATGGACGAGATGGCAAAGGCTGCGATCAAAGCTCTGGATGACGGAGATCTGAAATTCGTTCCGTCCCGTTTTGACAAGACGTATCTTCACTGGCTTGAGAATATCCGCGACTGGTGTATTTCCAGACAGTTATGGTGGGGACACAGAATTCCGGCTTATTACTGTGATGAGTGCGGTGAAGTAGTTGTTGCAAGAGAAATGCCTGAGAAATGCCCGAAATGCGGATGTACACATCTTCATCAGGATGAGGATACACTGGATACCTGGTTCAGTTCTGCATTATGGCCATTCTCCACACTTGGCTGGCCGGAGAAAACACCGGAACTGGAATATTTCTATCCGACAGATGTGCTTGTTACAGGATATGACATTATCTTCTTCTGGGTTATCCGTATGGTATTCTCTGCTCTGGAGCAGACTGATCAGGTTCCGTTCCATCATGTACTGATCCATGGTCTGGTACGTGACTCCCAGGGACGTAAGATGAGTAAGTCTCTTGGAAACGGTATCGATCCTCTGGAAGTTATTGATAAATACGGCGCAGATGCTCTTCGTCTTACTCTGATGACAGGTAATGCACCTGGAAATGATATGCGTTTCTACTGGGAAAAGGTAGAAGCAAGCCGTAACTTCGCAAACAAGATCTGGAATGCTTCCCGTTTCATCATGATGAACCTGGATGGCAAGACAGTGACAGAGCCGGAGAACTTAAATGATCTCTGTGCAGAGGATAAATGGATTCTGTCTCACTTAAATACAGTGATCCGCGAAGCTACAGAGAACATGGAAAAATATGAACTTGGTATTGCAGTACAGAAGGTTTATGACTTCCTGTGGGATGAACTCTGCGACTGGTATATTGAGATGGCTAAGGTTCGTCTGTGGAAGGCAGAGGAAGATCCGAAGGCAGCAAATGATGCACTCTGGACATTAAGAACAGCGCTGACAGAAGGCCTGAAGCTTCTTCATCCGTATATGCCGTTTATCACAGAGGAAATCTACTGCACACTTCTTCCTGAAGAAGAGTCTATTATGATCTCCGAATGGCCTGTATACAGAGAAGAGAGAAACTTCCCGGATGCTGAGAAAGCAATCGAGGGCTTCAAAGAGGTTGTAAGAGGTATCCGTAATACCAGAACAGAGATGAATGTTCCGAATAACCGCAAGACAAGCCTGCATATTGTGGCAAAGGATGCTGAAACAGCAGCAATGTATGAGAACAGCAAGAAATCCTTTGTAAATCTTGCATTTGCAAAAGAGATTCTGGTACAGACAGACAAGAACGGAATCAGTGAAGATGCAGTTTCAGTAGTTGTTTCCAATGCGGTTGTATATATGCCGTTGGAAGACCTGATTGACAAAGATAAAGAGATTGAACGTCTTACAAAAGAAACAGAACGTCTCACAAAAGAGATCGCAAGATGTGAAGGTATGCTGAATAATCCGAACTTCGTAAACAAGGCACCTGCTGCCAAGGTGGATGCGGAGAAAGACAAACTTGCGAAATATAAAGAAATGATGGATAAGGTTAAAGGACAGTTAGAGCAGCTTAAGAAATAAGGGAGTGTTTAGATGAAATTGTATAAGATTTGTAACAAAATCTCCCTTTTACTCCATGTACTTGCCAGCGCAGCGGGATATTTTGTTATGGAGGCAATCTGCCGTCACTCGTTTATAGAAGCCTGGAATTATATGACACAGAGACCTCTGGTTTTTGCATATAATGCGGCATTCATTTTTACCTCGTCACTAATTGTTTATCTGTTTCACAGGAGAGTGTTCTGGAGAATCCTTGTGACATTGTTTTGGCTGATACTGGCCATTATCAATGGTGTTCTCCTGCTCAACCGTGTTACACCGTTTACAGGACCGGATCTGCATCTGATCACAGATGCAATGAAGATTGCCAACAAATATCTGCCTGTTGCAGGCGTTGTGGCAGTCTGCATCCTGTTTGGGATTCTTGTTATTTTACTGCTGATGCTGCTTATTAAAGGACCGAAGTATCAGAAAAAGATTAAATATCGCTACAATATTCCTCTGATCTTGCTGGCTGTTGCTCTTTTTGCAGGAAGTACACAACTGGCACTGGAGAAGAGGGTACTTTCCAATTACTTTGGAAATATTGCTTTTGCATATGAGGATTATGGATATCCTTACTGTCTGGCAACTACGATTTTTAATACGGGAATCAGCTGTCCGAGAGATTATTCTGAGAAAGAAATCAAAAGAATTGAGAAGACGGAAAAGAATCTTCCGGAAACGCAGGAAGAAAAGCGGCCGAATATTCTGTTTTTGCAGTTGGAATCATTCTTTGATCCTACGCTGGTTAATTACCTGAATATTTCAGAAGACCCGATTCCGACCTTCCGTAAGCTGATGAAGGAATATTCTTCAGGATATTATAAGGTTCCGTCTGTCGGTGCAGGTACTGCAAATACGGAGTTTGAATCCATTACAGGAATGAGTATGCATTATTTCGGACCTGGGGAATATCCTTATAAGAGTATTCTTAGAGAGACTACATGTGAGAGTGCACCTTATGTACTGAAGAATCTGGGTTATACCACCCATGCAGTTCATAATAATGAGGCAAATTTCTATGGAAGAAGATCTATTTTCCCGAATCTCGGATTTGATACTTTTACTTCCGAAGAGTACATGGCAAGAGAGAACGAGAAGAATCCAAATGGCTGGGTAAAGGATGAGGTTCTGACAGATGAAATCCTGAAATGTCTGGACTCCACTGAGGGACCGGATTATGTATATACTATTTCTGTACAGGGACATGGTGCGTATCCGGATGAGCAGATTCTGGAAGATCCTGAGATCACAGTTTCCGGTGCACCGACTGAGGAAGAGAACAATAAATGGGAATATTACGTAAATGAGATCCATGAGATGGATAATTTTGTCAAAGAGCTGACAGACAAGCTTGCAGATTATCCTGAGGATGTGGTTCTTGTTATGTACGGTGACCACCTTCCGACTATGGGACTGACTGTGGAGGACCTGAAGAACAAGTATCTGTTCCAGACAGAGTATGTGATGTGGGATAACTTCGGACTTAAGAAAAAGAATGAAAATCTTGCAGCATACCAGATGGCGGCAGAGGTTATGGATCGTGTGGGAATCCATGAGGGAACTGTTTTCCGCTATCATCAGGCAAGAAGAAATACCAGAAATTATCAGGTGGATCTGGAAACCCTGCAGTATGACCTCCTTTATGGAAAGAGATATTCCTACGGGGAAAGCGGCGAAAGTCCTTATCTGCGTACCAGAATGCGTATGGGAATCTATGATGTGACTCTGGATTCCATTCAATGTATCTCTGAGGCAGATCATACATATTACATTAAGGGAACGGAATTTACGCCGTCCAGTGAAATCAAGCTGAACGGAGAATGGTATGATACGGTCTATATCAATCCGACTACGTTGATGATCACAGGTACGGAGCTGAATGATTTCGACAGGCTTGCGGTGATCCAGCGAAGCAACAGTTCGACGCGAAAACCGCTGAGCAAGAGCTATGACCGGTCTTGCTATGCACTTTATTCAAATAATAAATGGAAATTAACAGAAAGTGCCGGTACGAATGAAAATTAATCCATAATTTTGTCGGATAAAATATTACGATTGGTACTGGACATCTTCCACCACTATTATATAATGTTAGAGTAACTAAATACATTATAGATAAGTGGTGGAATTTTTTTATGAATTACGAAGAAGCAGTTGCTTATATTGATGAAACTCCGAAATTTACAAAGAAGAACAGTCTGGATCACACAAAGGAATGTCTGAGAAGACTTGGTAATCCTCAGGATAAGTTTAAGGTGATTCATGTGGCAGGAACTAATGGAAAGGGAAGTACATGTGCGTTTCTGACCTCTGTTCTGAGAGAGGCGGGATATTCCTGCGGATTATTTACTTCTCCTCATCTGGTGGAGATCAATGAACGCTTCCAGATCAATGAGGTGAATATTGATAATGATACTTTCCTGAAGGCCTTTGAGAAAGTAAAGGTACTTGCGGATGAACTGGTTGCAGAAGGCAGCTATCATCCGACTTATTTTGAGATGCTTTTTCTGATGGGAATGGTGATCTTTGCAGAGGCAGGTGTTGATTATGTGACTCTGGAAACAGGACTGGGCGGAAGAATGGATGCGACTACTGCTGTGGAGAATCCTGTTGCCTGTGTGATCACATCGATCAGTCTGGATCATATGCAGTATCTGGGAGATACAGTTGCCAAAATCGCAGGAGAAAAGGCCGGGATCATTGTGCCGGGGGTACCGGTAATCTATGACGGAAACGACCCGGATGCAGCAGAAGTGATCCGTGCCAGAGCAGAAGAACTGGGAAGCCCTGCTTATGAAGTGAAGAGATCAGATACAGAAGTGCTCAGAAATACTTCGGCGGGAATTGATTTTGCATTTCGGAATGAGTATTATAAGGATATGGTTTTCTCCATTCCGTTTATTGCAAAGTATCAGGTGATGAACAGTGCACTTGCATTAAAGACGATTGAGGTTCTGCAGAATGTGATTTCTGTATCTATGGATCAGATCCATGTGGGAATTGCCGGAACACGCTGGCAGGGAAGAATGGAAACAGTGCTTCCGGGTGTGATCGTGGACGGTGCTCACAATGAGGACGGGGTAGAGAAATTTGTAGAGACAGCAGAACATTTTCAGAAAGAATGTCCGCTGACTTTGCTTTTTTCAGCAGTAGATGACAAAGATTATACAGATATGATACATACGATCTGCAGCAGGATCACGTTCCGTCAAGTGGTAGTAACCTCTGTTGGCGGATATCGCCAGGTTCCTGCTGAGAGATTTGCAAAGCTTTTTACAGAAGCAGGTGCTTCTTCTGTGGAAGTAGTGGAGGATGTTGAGAAAGCCTTTGGTAGAGCACTGGAAGTAAAGGGGGATGACGGAATGCTCTTCTGCGTGGGTTCCCTGTATCTTGTCGGTGAGATTAAAGATGTGATCAGGAGAAATAAGAAATGATAGATTATGAAGAGGAACTGAAGAAATTTGAACCTTGTCTGGATGTGGCAGATGCGGAGGGTGCGATTTATGAGAGAGAACTGACGGATATCCTGGATATTCTTCAGGAAGTTCTCCGCGAAGCCAAGAGTGGCAGACGGGTAAAATAAGGAGATACACATGAATTGTATGAATTGTGGCGCATTTCTGGTGGACAAAGATCTGGATTACTGCCCGAAATGTGGATGTAATGTGCTGATCCAGAAAAAGGTAGATTACCTTTCCAGACAGTATTACAACCGGGGGCTTGAGAAAGCCAGTGTCCGCGATCTTTCAGGGGCGATTGACTGTCTGAAGCAGAGTCTTATTTATAATAAGCATAACATTCAGGCGAGAAATCTTCTTGGACTGGTATATTTTGAGACAGGGGAGGTGGTTGCCGCACTCAGTGAATGGGTGATCAGTAAGAATCTTCAGCCATCCAGAAATCTGGCATCAGAATATATTAACAAGCTGCAGGCGAACTCCAATAAGCTTGAGGCGATCAATGAAACGATCAGAAAGTATAATGATGCCTTAAACCTGTGCAGGGAAGGTCATGAGGATATGGCTGCGATCAGGCTGAAGAAGATTCTCATACAGAATCCAAAACTGATCAAAGGTTACCATCTTCTGGCACTTGTGCAGATGAAAGAGGGGGAATATAACAAGGCAAGAAAGACGTTAAGGAAAGCCGCGCGGATTGATAAAACAAATACAACAACCCTTCGTTTTTTGAGAGAGATTGACGAACAGACAGGAGTATCCACACGCCTGGAACGTCAGAATAAAAGAAACAGGAAAGCTGTGGACAGCAGTGAGAATGATATGGCAATCCAGATTCCTCAGTATAAAGAAAAAGGAAGGATTCCGCTGTTTTTTACACTGGTTGCCGGATTTTGTGCAGGATTGCTGGCGTTTTATCTTCTGGCTGTTCCTGCCATACGTCAGGGAATCTACAGGGAAGCGAATCAGCAGATTATGAAATACAGTGATGCAGTGTCCAGTCAGGGAGCTGAGCTGACCAAGGCACAGAGTCAGGCTCAGGAATCTGGAGACACAGTTGAGGCGGCCTCCAAACAGATAGAGGAAGAGAAGAAAAAAAGCAGCAGTTATGAGGCTCTGATCGAGGCGTACTCAGCATTGCAGCAACAGAATACAGATGAAGCGGCATTGAAGATACAGAATGTTTATGCGGATTTGCTGCCTGCGGATCTGAAAGGAATTTACAATACGATCTGTAACACTACAGGTACGACCGGGATCGAAGGAACTACAGATGCGAAAGTCACAGACGGAACCGGCAGTGAAGACGGTACGGACAGTGGTGACAGCGCAGAGGGAGATGTTTCTTCAGATTCAGTGGAAGATGGAAGTTATGACGATGGTTCCTATGACAGTGGGGAATATGATGATGGTTCTTACGATAATTCTGATGGTGATTCGGCGGATGATGGAAGTTACGACACCGGTGATTATGACGATTCCGGATATTGATACCATTTTTCATTTTGATGTGGCAGAAGACATGAAATATCATAAGAAGATGTAAAGATACAAAAGAGATGCATGGAAGTCATGTGTCTCTTTTTTTACCGAATCAAGTAGGAGGCTGCGAAAAGCAATAAACAGTTATTTGATGTAGAGCTACACTGCAAAGTGGATTGCGAACATTCGCCTGACAAAAAGTGAGGAGGGATATGATGGAGAACAGATTTGAAATACAGGGAAATTCCCTGATCATTCATTTACCGAAAGAGGTAGATCATATGGTGACAGACGAGATACGCAGAGATTCAGATGATATTATACGGAAAAAATATATACGAACGATCACATTTGATTTTTCAGGAACAGCGTTTATGGACAGTTCAGGGATAGGGCTGATTATGGGGAGATACCGGATGATGGGGATGCGCGGTGACTGTATACAGGCTACAGGAGTAAATTCCTATATTGAAAAGCTGCTGCATCTGTCAGGGGTATATAAATTTGTCGAAATCTGTGGGGAAGTCTAAAGAGAGGGGGAAGAAAACTATTATGGAAAATACCAATGAAATGAAAATTATTTTTGACAGCAGACCTGAGAATGAGGGGCTGGCAAGAGTTGCGGCGGCAGCTTTCTGCACACAGCTGAATCCTACTCTGGAGGAAGTGGCAGATCTGAAAACTGCTGTGTCAGAGGCTGTGACAAACTGTATTATTCATGCTTATGAAGGCCAGGTGCAGAAGATAGAGATTTTCTGCAGAAGGGAAGGACAGAAATTATGGGTTGATGTGATCGATAAGGGAGTGGGGATCAGAGACGTTGCAAAAGCTATGGAGCCTCTTTTTACAACAAAGCCGGAGAAGGATCGTTCCGGGATGGGATTTACATTTATGGAAGCGTTTATGGATGAGGTAACAGTAGAATCACAGGTGGGATATGGAACAGTTGTCCATATGAAAAAGACGATCGGGAGGTAGGAATGGACCATACTCTTGCTCTGATCATGAAGTCACAACAGGGGGATAAAGAAGCAAGAGATACTGTATTTAAAGAAAACGCAGGACTTGTGTACAGCATGGCGAAAAGATTTGCCGGGCGCAGTGTGGAAATGGAAGATATCGTGCAGATAGGAAGCATTGGGCTACTGAAAGCCATAGATCGTTTTGATATTTCGTACGATGTGAAGTTTTCAACTTATGCTGTTCCCATGATCATAGGTGAAATCAGACGCTATCTGAGGGATGACGGGATGCTTAAGGTGAGCAGAAACCTGAAAGAGAACTGTGCCAGAATTTATTCTGCGAGAGAAGCACTGGAAAAAGAACTGGGACGTGAACCGATACTGGAGGAAGTTGCGAAAGCGACAGAACTTTCAGTAGATGAAGTGGTGATGTCGATGGAATCAGGAGCTGAAGTGGAATCTTTGCACAAAATTATCTATCAGGGAGATGGAAATGATATTTCGCTTATGGACAGGCTCCAGGAAAAAGAAAATGGACAGGATGCAGCACTGAACAGGATTTTTCTGGATGAAATCCTGAAAAAACTGGATGCAAGAGAACGTCAGCTGATCGGTATGAGATATTTTAAGGATATGACGCAGACGGAGATTGCGGCAGAGATGGGAATTTCCCAGGTCCAAGTGTCCAGGATGGAAAAGCGGATTCTGAAGGAACTTAAAAAGCAGGTATAAGCAGATGGGAGTAATTAACTCACCGCTTGTAGAAGGTGGAGTATTCTCTGAAGAGGTAAATAAAAAAGAGGTTACTGTGAACGGAGTGAACAGTAACAAAAAGAGTGTGCGGATTACTATAATATTGCACACTCTTTTTGCTATAATATCTTTATTGTTATATATCGTAAGTTATACAGTTCTCTGTGATCTGAAGATCACATTTTTGTATTTCAGAAGGGCTGTCTGAAGAATCAGTCCTACTACACCACAGGAAACTACTTCTCCGATACCTACGGTAAGCATCATAAGCGGAATCGGAAGATTTACTCCGTATCCGAAGTGAAGTACGAATGGCACGATGACTGCATTGGAAACAATCGGCGGGATCGGCGCAAGAAAACGGTTGCAGCTGCGGAGTCTGTAAGTAAATACTGCTCCGATCAGTGTTGCGATGCTTCCGAAAATAATGTCTACAGGAATGGCACCGCCAAAGAGATTGGCAATGATACATCCCACAAATAACCCCGGAATCGCAGCCGGTGTAAAGAATGGCAGGATGGTCAGTGCTTCCGAAAAGCGAATCTGAATTTCGCCATAGCTGAGTGGTGCGAATAAAAGAGTCAGAACCACATAAATGGCTCCGATCACTGCTGCTTCTGTCAGAAACTGAGTACCTTTGTTTTTCATATTTGATTATCTCCTTTAGTATTTGTTTTACGAGTGGAAGGTTTCGAACACTCGGCTATCGAAGTATATCACTTTTCGGAAGTACGGTCAATGTCTTTGATAAGAGTTTTATTAACATTTTCCTCGTACAGACGCATCTGTATCTGCATAGGTGTTGGATCATCTGTTATTTTCATATGACCGAAATGATTGAAGAAGAAAAGTACCCCAAGTCCGATTCCTATGGAATAAGTGATTTCAAGAACAGTAAAATGACCGGAAGTCTGTCCTGTGACCTGGGTATAGATCTGCGAGAAGAGACCACCGACATCTACATCGTTATTAAATGTCATGATAGAGAAACCTGCACCGAAAAAGGCGGCAAGACCGACGAAAATAATCTTGCACCACTGCCAGACAAGCCCGGAACCGGGTTTGTTTTTAAAAGTGATGATAAAGTCGGCTTCTCCAATATTATTGATTTCAAGGTCCGGTTCTTTTTTTTTGATTTCGGAGATCAGATCCATGACAGACATTACATAACGTCCTGGTTTATTCGGGTCAAGATTTATAACCGGCATCACCCGGAGCCGATTCAGGATTTTACTGTTGCTGCAGGAAAGTTTTGCAATGTCCTGAAGATAAATGTGTGGATGGTTTATCTGGATATTCTGATCTAACTGTAAATAGAGAGTATCACTCATGGTATGTTATCCTTTCATTTTGGGCTTGAAGATCAGGCTTGCAAGATAAGAGAAGATCAAAGCTGCGGAGACTCCCACCGCGCAGGCGGTAAAGCCTCCCATAAAGAGTCCGATCAGTCCGTTTTTGTCAATGGATTCTTTCATTCCTTTCCACAGGATATTGCCAAAACCAAGCAGAGGAACAGAAGCGCCTGCTCCGGCAAATTCTGCAAATGGCTGATAGATTCCGACAGCGCTTAAAACAGAGCCTGTACATACCAGAAGTACCATGATCCGTCCGGGCATAAGCTTTGTCCTGTCCAGAAGAATCTGTACCAGGGCACAGATCAGTCCGCCTGTCCAGAATGCATTAAAATAGTCCATGTATTTTTCCTCCTGAAAAAATTTCTGTATCTACATCATATCCGGAACCCTGTACTGTTCTATTACAACAGCGTGTGCGATACCGGGAATTGGATCCCCCTCGTTGAAGCTTACCTTTGACAGAAGGGCACCTGTGGGAACAAAGAGAATCCTTTTCCATTTTTTCTGTATAATACCCGGAAGAATATAGCCTGCCAGAACAGAGGCGGCACATCCACATCCACTGCCGCCGGAATGTGTATCCTGAGTCTGAGGATCATAGATCAGCATACCGCAGTCCTGATGGACAGATGAGATATCAAATCCTTTTTCTGTGAGAAGGTCGAACAGGATTGTCTGTCCTACCATGCCCAGGTCACCGGTGAAGATGGCATCATAATCGGATGGTTTTCGGTGAAAATCCTGAAGATTTCGGGCTATGGTGTCGCAGGCAGCAGGAGCCATGCAAGCTCCCATATTGAGGGAATCCCTGAACCCAAAGTCAATCAGTCTTCCGGTGGTGATTCCTGTTATAACTGCACAGATATTGCGGTTACGGAGTGTGTTTAGTGTTTTGTTGTCCGGGCGTGGTGGCGGTTCATATCCAAGTATACAGGCTCCGGCACCGGTGACTGTCCAGGTAGCAGATAAGGGCCTTTGATTTCCATATCCCAGGGGAAAACGAAATTCTTTTTCTGCGCTGGCAAAGTGGCTGGAAGTTGCGCAGAGGATATATTTTCCGTACCCGCCGTCGATACACATTGAACCAAGGGAAAGAGATTCTCCCATAGTGGAGCATGCTCCGAAAAGACCGTAAAAAGGAATTTTCAGATCAGCGGTTCCGAAAGAAGAGGCTGATGTCTGAGCCAGCAGGTCGCCTGCAAAAAGAAGCTGTATATCGGAACAGGTGAGGCCGTTTTTTTTGATTGCCAGCAGAGCGGCCTGTTTTTGCAGAGTGCTTTCTGCAGCTTCCCAGGTATCTGTTCCAAACATGGGATCTTCACATATGGTATCAAAGTATGCGCCCAATGGCCCTTCTCCTTCTTTCCGGCTGACAACAGAAGCACAGCTCTGAACAAAGACAGGATTTTGAAATGAAATGCTGGATGTACCGCAGGTCATTTGTCTGTTCATAGGAAACCTCCTTGTATAATTGTATGATTCTTATGCAAAAACACCTCTCAGGATATGGATGCTGAATAGTTACGGGATCATTGTAAAAAGATAATAAATCACACCGAGAATCCATGAACTCAGGATTCCATAAAGAATTACGGGTCCTGCGATCGTAAATATTTTGCATCCGATGCCGAATACCTGTCCTTCTGCCTTATATTCGATCGCAGAGGAAGCTACGGAATTGGCAAAACCGGTGATTGGGACAAGGCTTCCGGCACCGCCGAATCTGCCGATTTTGGAATAAAGATTACATCCTGTGAGGATCACACTGAAAAGGATCAGGATAAGGGAACACCAGGAGCCGGCGGTATCTTTGTCCAGCCCAAGGTTATCTGCGTAATTTAAGATGACCTGTCCAACAACACAGATGACTCCGCCTGTGAAAAAGGCTTTGCACATATTCAGTGGCAGGCTGTGGACAGGAGTGACTGCTTTTACGTATTCTTCATATTGTTTCTGTTTTTTCTGACTGAGATTATTGTCTGACATAATATAAAACCTTTCTGATTGAAAATCCGGAATTTTGGCACACTGAGTAAAGAGTAATCGATTGCTGCTTTTTTGGCACTGATGTTAAAGATTAGCTGGAAATTATGGCAGCCATCCGTTATAATAGTAAATCAGTGCCCCGACAGTTTTGCCGGCGGCTATGCACAGGATTGTAAAAGAAAGACCTCTCTGGAATCTGCTTCTTCTGGCAAAGATAGGGAAAATATCTGCCATCTCTGCCAGGGCCATGATCCATCCACCAAGGAAAATCCCTGAAAAGAGCCCGTACAGAATCAGAAACGGGGTGCCGAACCGGATATTCCAGTGAAAAAGAAAGAACAGGTTTCCAAGTTCTGTTCCCCAGAATGTGATGTCTTCGTACAGCAATATATGATCTGCTGTGTGGGTAATTCCTGCATATCTGGGAATAATAGAAAGGCCGATCATAAGACCGGTTAATCCTCCGGCAATAATAAAACCGAAACATAGTCCTGTAAATCCGAGAAAAATCTGCTCTAACATAAGTGCCTCCGATCCTGCCGACAACAAAAGAAGTTTTCGGGTAACTGTCCGGCAGTCTGTTATTGTGAAGCACCGGACAGATATATCTGTGATATGTATTATGGCAGAAATATAAAAATATATACACTGTCATTCATTTGTTACTGAGAACAGAGTGAACAGTAACCTTGGTAATATATCCGGTAGCAAAAGAGTGTATGAATAACTGTACTTTTGGAGAGAGAGATAGTATAATGTTACTGTTCACACACCGCTATCCCGCGAGGTATTTTGGCATGAATGTGCCAAAATCCTGAGACATACAAGCCAAAATTCTATTGCCGCAGGCAATCTGGAATGAATTTTGGCTACGTTACTGTGAACGGAGTGAA
>ENA-OOZG01000925-OOZG01000925.1-human-gut-metagenome-genome-assembly--contig:-NODE-925-length-22633-cov-1.983745_pt1 | contig 22633 bp, 28 predicted proteins | sample MGYA00241706_ERZ501384 | MGnify/ENA primary metagenome ERZ501384 (study PRJEB25962, sample SAMEA2042742) | human gut metagenome | biome: human gut; feature: human-associated habitat; material: faeces...
ATAAAAAGACAGTCATCGCTGTCTATTGTCATCTTTTGAAATAAAAATGTTTCTATCTTTAATGTTCCTTTTATTTCTGTATTAGTTAATAATACTCTCAAATTATTTAATGTTAAAATAATGTTACTCGTATTCGTTGTGTCATACACACTAAATCCCAAGTTATTTATAACAGTCTTTATATCAGAACTTGCAGATGTTATTTCCACTCCATTGTAGTATAGGCTTAATGCTGTTCCCATTATTTCTCCTATTGCTGGTTCCCAATTGCTTCTCAAATTTCCTTCTTTAATTATTAAATCTGTTATGAATCCACCTTTGGTATTATCAATATACGAACATTCTAATTGATAAGTGATTTTTCCATTTGAGGTAAAAGTATAAGTAATTTCTTCTAGGCTTTTGCTTTTCGATGTATTTACCAACTCAATTGTATCTGTATTTGTTATTTTAAATATTAGGTTATTTCCTTCTGTGTTGCTATATTTAAAAGTAATAGTATATTGTTGCCCTTCTATAAGTGTTATTTCTTTATGTTTTATTACTTTATTAGTTGCATATATCATTGCTCCAGAGTTTGTAAGTGCTTTCAAATCTGCAATTTCTCCAAACATGGTATTTCCTTTTCCTGTTATTTCATATTGGTCTGTACCATACAAACCAACAGAATTTATAACTTTGTTTCTTCCTCCTGATATTTGGATAGATTGTGCAATTTTATCAACTGTTGCTGATACATCTGCTATCTTTTTTTGGTTATCTTCTATATCTTCACTATTTTGTGATACTGTTAATTTTAAGCCTTCTACATATGAAGAATAAAATTCTCCAGTATTTAGGTTAATATAAAAATTCCCATCTTGTGATTTTAATATTCCAGTTGTAATCAAATTTGCATCCATTACTCCTGTTGTTATAAAATCTGCAACTATTTGTCCATCAGAAGTCATTGCAATTTCAAATGGTCCATTTATTCCATTTTTTGAATATCCAAGCCCTTCGATATTCCATCTCCACACTTTTTGAGCACTTATTGGATCATTAGTGTCCATTATAAATAATTCACTTTGTGTCTTATATATATATCCACCCATTGCATTTGCTATTGAAGAAGTTGCAAAATCTTTTATTTGCTGTAGCCTATTTGGTATTCTTTCAAATTCTTCTTGATTCTGTTTTTGTTGATTTATTTGAGTTGTTACATAATTTGATTTTATATTTCCTAATTCTAGCGATATATATCTTTCTTTCAAAACATCCCATTGGTACTTGACTATTTTTATTGATATATCTACATCCAATGCATCTACTTTTGTATATAATGTGTCGCCTAATTTAAGTGTTTCCAAAAAGTCATATTTGCCTTTATATTCTCTGGTCTTCGATAATTCTATTAGTTCCACCTTAATATCTACAACTGGAACATCTATCTTATCCTTGTCAAACAATTCTTTTGCTTTTGTTCTTAATAACTCATAAGCTGTTTCTTCATTTACATTGTTTTCTGGATGTTCATCATCATCTACAATTTGAACTTCTGAAAATTCAACTTTTTTTATTTTTTCATTAGGATATTCATTTATATGAGAACTCTCTACATATTTTTCTGGTAATAATAACCCATCAAATCCCTGCGGCATTACCTTTGTGATTACATTACTGTAATCTATATCTACTTCTATTCCTGTTAAGTTTTTACTAAAAATTATTTTATACCCTGTATCTTTTCCTCTGTTTTCTAACATTTTTATTGTAAAATTATCTCTTTCCAGTTCGCCACCCCATACATTTACAAAAGAATTATCTATGTTTCCTATTAGACATTCTACTGGGTTTCTTCTTACATACCTTGCTGTTGCAATTTTTGTTATATCTGAATAAGCAGTAAACTTTTTGTTACTATTTACAGTATGATCCACTAACCATGTTAGTGCTGCTTGTCCTGCTAATTTTTGTGGGTATGTATCTTCTATGAAATCATCATTCCAGTCATAGAAAATATGTGTTGCAACTACTGTTTTCCTATTAAGATTCTTTTTTACATGTTTTATTCTAAATAATTGATATGATTCAACACTTCTTGCTTTTATTACATTTCCTTCCTTTATTTCTTCTGATAAATGTCCTTTTATTGGATATTCCATCTCTAACTCATAACAACCATTTAATTCTTCTATTATATTTGCTGATATTACATCTCTTAAGATTCCTATTCCATTATTATTAAAATTTGTTGTAAATTCATTGTAAATTGTTAACATTTATAGCCTCCTTAAATATAGGCTTTTCTATATTTTATTTGCATTGTTGCATTTCCTGTTATTTGAATTTTATTATTTCCTGGTATTAATATCGGAAATTCTCCGTTCATTTTATCATTTTTATTTTTCACGCCTTTATAAGCATTTTGTAGTTCACTATCTAATTCTATATATTCATCATCTATCGTTACTGTACATATTTTATTGTTAATTGTAAGTTTTACCTCACCTGTTCCTGTTAGTTTTATGTACGGATACATTTCTGCAGAACTATCTATTTTTAAGGTATTCTCATTTGTGTTATTGCAATTATATACATATTCTTGAGTGCTCTGTGCTATTGGTTGTAATTCTAATTGAATAATGAATTCTCTATATAGCCTAAATACTCTTTCAAGGGGTATGCTATTAGTTATTGTTGCATTATAATATTTGTCTAACTCATCTGAAAATGTTATTGTTCCAAATTCAATTAACCATTTGGTTATATCTCTTACATTAATATTTTTCTTTAAGGTACATTCTAATGATATGTTTATCGGTTCATAGCAATTTTCATCTATATGCAAAGTTCCGTTTCTTCCTGGCACTTGAACTATTTCTATTCTTTTTTTAGGTTTAGTTATAGGGGGTAGTTTCTTTAAAATTACCCCCATATCTTTTGAACTTATTCCGTTGTATATAAAATATGCGCCCATTCATTATCCTCCTTTTGCTGCTAATTTTCTATTTCTGTAAAATTCAATTTCTTCTACAAGACTTTCAATGTCCTGCTCTCTTTCATTTATAAATTTGTCTATTTTTAGTGTAAAATTTGAGTTATTGTTTGTTGTATTATTATTTGTTGTATTTCCATAGCCTACATTAGCCTGTCTTTTCAAAGAATTTAATCCTACATCTAAATTGGCAGTTAAATTTGGTGCTTTTAATACTGAATTCATTTTCGCCCTTAAGTTGCCAGTTTCGTTGTCAATACCATCCATAAATCCAAGGATCATATTTTCTCCCCATTCAATAATGTGTCTACCTTCTCCTTCTTTTGCTGGAGAATGAAAACCTAGAAATGATGCTATTGATTTAACAATTCCAGATGCTGTTTGTTTTGCATTTGATGTCATTGACTTCATTCCATTAATAAATCCTTGAATCATATTTTTTCCCCAGTTTTTTGCACTATTTATCATTTCTGTAAATTTTTCTGAAACTGCACTCTTTATTTCATTTACTTTATTACCTATTGCTGATTTTATATTTCCCCATGTATTTACTGCATTATTTTTTATAGTGTTCCATTTTCCTTGGACATCTTGTACTATTGGAGTAACTTTTGCCGAAATATTACTTTTTATTTGGCCGCCATTTTTCAGATGCTGTATTTTTTATTTCATTAAATTTGTTTGCTGTGCCTTCTTTAAGTTCATTCCATCTTGTTGAAACAGTATTTCCTATATTTGTTGCTGTTTCACTTATTTTATTTTTTACATTACTCCAGACTTCTGCAGTACAAGTTTTGATGTTATTCCATGTTTCAGAAATATTATTATTCATTTCATTCCACTTGTCACTTACCCAGGTTTTAACAGATTCTACTGTATCTGATACCTTTTGTTTTATATTATCCCAAGTTTCTGTTGTTTTATTTTTTAAATCTTCGTATTTTTCTGAAACGTTTGTCTTGATATTTTCCCAAGTTTCTATTGTATTAGTTTTAAGTTCATTCCATTTTTCTGATATATAATTACATATATTCTCATAATAGTAGTTGTGTTGATACATCCATTCATGTGCTGAAACAACACCATCTTTTATATTATTCCATGTGTTATTAGTATTAGTTTTTAATTCATTCCATTTATCTTGAATTCCGTTTTTTATATTATTTACCAAATTTGAAGTATTTGTTTTTAGGTTTTCCCATGCATTTGATGTTGAAGTTTTTACATTTTCCCATGTTTCTGCAGTTTTTGTTTTTACATTATCCCATGCATTTGATATTCCATTTTTTACATTTTCCCAGCCTTCTGACGCTTTTTGTTTTATATTGTTCCAGCCATTTGTCCAAGATTCCTTTATATTATTAATTCCATTATTAAACCAATTTTTTATGTTTTCCCATCCTGCTGAAAGTACCTCTCCAACTTTATTCATTGTATCTTCTATATTTATTAAAGCATTTATAAAATTTGCTATCCATCCAATTACTGTACCAATTGCACTTATTATTGGTTTCAATGCACTTAATAATTTAGTTACTACTGTTATTACTGGTTGCATAGCATCTATTAAGAATCCCCACCAATCTGCTAGGAATGAAACTGCTGTTACTAAAACATTTCCTATTACTTCAATTAATGGTTGAATTGCTTCCCATATTGCACCAAGTAATTCTATCATTACATCTATTATCGGTTTTATTGTATTCCACAATTTTTCGACAACATTTTTTACCTTTTCTAATGCCTCATGTACTTTTTCTTTAAAATCATCATTCGTATTATATAAGTGAACAAGTGCTGCTACCAATGCTGTTATTCCAATTATTACTAATCCTACTGGACTTGTAATGGCTCCTATTGCACTTGAAAATACTTTTGCTATTCCACCTGCATTTCCAATTGCAGTTGATACTTTTCCAAATGCAGAGACTACACCACCTATTGTACTTGTTAGCTTTCCTGCTATACTTAATACTGGTCCTATTGCTGCAACAATTCCAACTAATTTTAACTGACTTTTTCTTGTTTCCTCATCTAAGCTTTTAAATGCTGTGGCCCATTCTTTTATCTTTTCTACAATTGGTTTTGCCATATCTACTAAATCAATTATAACTGGAAGTAATGCTTGTCCTAATTCTATTGCCATATCTGTTACATTGTTCTTTAACATTGCAATCTGACTTTCAGTAGTTCCATATCTTTGGTTCGCTTCATTTGTTAAAGCTGTATTTTCATTCCAGCTTTCATTGGCTAAATCAATAGCATCTGTCATAACTCCACTAGCATTAGCAAGAGAAAGTATTGTATTACTTAATCTTACTTCTGTTAATCCCATATCATCTAAAACTGCTATTGCTGATTTTCCATTTCTTTCTGTATTATTCAAACCATCTATAAAAGCACTAATAGCTCCAACTGCATCTGTTTCAAATGCTTTTTTGAATTCATTTGCAGACATACCTGCAACACTTGAAAATTGATTTAATTTTTCTCCACCTAATTCAGTTGCTAATTGTATTTGTTTTAGTAATTTAGACATAGCAGACCCACCTGCTTCTGCCTCAATACCAACTGATGACATTGCTGTTGCTAATGCCATTATTTGAGCCTGGCTCAAACCTGCCAATTCTCCAGAAGCAGCAAGTCTTGTTGCCATACCAACAATATCTGATTCTGTTGTAGCAAAATTATTTCCAAGTGCAACTATAACTGAACCCAAATTGCTATAATTTGATGCTGACATTTTTGTTACATTTGCAAATTTTGCTAATGCTGATGCCGCTTCATCTGCAGATAAGTTTGTAGATTCCCCTAGGTCTATCATTACTCTGGTAAACGACAAAATATCTTCTGTTTTTATACCCAGTTGTCCAGCCGCTTCTGCTACTGCACTTATCTCTGTTGTTGATGCTGGAAGTTCTTTTGACATATTTCTTATTCCAACTTCTAATTCTGCAAATTGTTCTTCTGTTGCATCAACGGTCTTTTTAACACCTGCAAAAGCACTTTCGAATTCTATTGCTGATTTTGATGCTAAAGTACCTACTGCAACAATTGGTGCTGTTACAGTCTTTGATAATGTACTTCCTACTTTTTGCATTCCATTTCCAACTGTTGATATTTTCTCTCCTGCCTTTGTTAATGTTTCCCCAAGCTTTTTCCATTCTGCTGTATGACCTTTTATATCAGCATTTAATTTTTCTAACTCTTTTTCCATATTATTTAGAGTTGCTGTTGCATTATTCAATTGTACTTTTAACTTTTGTGTTCCTGTTGCATCTTCTCCCTTAGCTTTTACAGACGCTTTATATTGTTCATTTAATAATTCAACTTTTGCTTTTTGATTCAAAATGGCTTCACTTAAGTTTGATGCTTTAACTTTCAAACTTTCAGTTGTATTTCCGAAATTTTGCATACTAGATTTTGAAAGTGTCAACTCTGATTTTAGTGTTTTTAAATTATTATTTACTTTAGTTATTCCTTCTTTAAAGCCTGATGAGTCAAAAGCAATTTCAATTCCTAATTTTGCTAAAGTTTCTTCTACTGCCATTTAAAAAACCACCTCTATATAAAAATTTCATCGATGTAACACATCTCTGATTCATCGTGGTTTTCTGTCCCTGCTTTGCTCTTTGACATATAATCAAAATGAATTTCGGAAAGTATGCACAATTTCTTTGGTGTCATTTTCCAAAATTCTTTTTCTGGTATATGTAATATTTGTGTTCCTAAATAGTAAAGCCATCCCCAGTCCCAACTTTGTTCCGTTGTTTTTGGTGATGACTCATCTAGTTTTTTATTTCTTCATCTACTTCTGGCAAAGAACCTGCCACAGAAGCATTGATTTTATTTGTTATTTCTACGATATTATTCATATTTATCATTTTTCCTACTTGTATCAATGTTAGTTTTGGATTTTGTGTTTTTAACATTGCATACAATACATCTCTTATTGCTTTAAATGATCCTTTTTCTAATCCATCTAATGCTTTTGTTGGATCACCATATATTTCTTCTAATTCTGCAAAAACATTTAAATCCAAACATATTTCATATTCTTTTCCATCTAACACAATAGTGTTCCCAGAGACTTCTCCCTTCATTTCTTTTCCAGTTACTTTTTTTGTAGCCATATTTATTTCCTCCTAATAATTTATTTGTGAAGAAGCAGGAGGTTTTCTTATCCTTTTGGTAATGCTGGAATTTCAGGAATATCTGTAAACCATGCTTTTATTGTTGCAGCATTGGCTCCTTCAGAATCTTCATCTTCCATAATTCTCCAATTCCCATCCATTCTTGAATAGAAACTACCTTTTAAACTATTTGTTTTTGGTGTTGGTTTTTCTCCTATTGTTTCGTATTCATCTTCTGTATGTTCAAATTTTCCTTTTAGTAACCACACATATCTGTATTTACCATTTGATTTTTTACTTCTAAAACCAATAGCAACATCTGGTGCAAGGTCATCTTTATTTTCAATTAACATTCCATCTATTACTTTTGAGCCTTGTAATAATGCTCTTGATTCAATTGTTAATTGATTTAGTTCAATTTCAACATCACATGAATCAAAATTGTTTAATATATCCTCTACTGAATCATCTGAGTATAATTTTTCTGATGATGTTTTTGGTGATATTTTTGCTTTGATAGACCTTTCTAATTTTACTGGTTTTGCATAAGTTGTACCAGTAGCATCATCTTTTGTTACTTTTGCTACTGTCAAATTTTCTAATCCTATTTGTCTTGGCATTTTAAATTCCTCCTACTTTTTTTATTTAGTGAAGGAGCAGGAGAATTTGTTTTTAATATTTATATTCTGCATAATAACAGTCAATTGCCTTATGAAAAATTTTATTTTCTCTCTCATAAAGGTCTTGACAAGTTATCGAATAAAATTCATTTTCTTTTAGTTCCTGTACTACTTTATTTTTTATATCTGTTGGATCATCCTTTGAAAATATATCAACTTGAAAATGATGCCCAATTATTTCTTCATTATCATCTGACCCAGCATCTGTTTTTTCTAACACCTCAAAATAAGTTATATAAGTCGTTTCTTTACCTGTATATGTATCAAATTCAACATCATATCCTAGTTTTGATAATACTTGGTAGATTTTTTCGTGTGCATCCATTATTTCAATTCCTTTCCAACAATATTTTTAAAAATTTCCAACGATTCCATTACTTTCTTTTTATAAGCTGGTCGCATAAAAGGTTTTTTACCATAGTATCTACTTGACCATGGTCCTGATGATGCACCCCATTCAATGAATTTAGCATAATAATATGGAGAGTTATCCCCTTTTGTAAATCCAACTATAACCTTTTTCTCTGTTCCTTGCTGTTCTACATCTCCAATTTCTATATGGTCAGCCATATGTCCTTTGGTACCTCTAGGAGTTTTACTTTTTCTTGCTTTTCTTCTAGCTTCATCTCTAATTGGTTCTGCTGCTTTAATGAGTGCTTGGTCAACAATTTTATTTATTTTTTCTGGCATATCTTCCATTTTTTGATATAATTCTTCATATCCATACATTCGTATATCGTATTCACTACTCATTTTCTATTGCTTCACATCTAATTTTTATTTCGATGTTCCTTTCATCAACATTTTCTATTCCAAGTATGTTGTAAGGTCTTTTGTAAAATATCCTATACATTTCTGTATTTGAAAGTTTATTTTCCAAATCCTTATTGTATCTTATTGTAATTTCATTATTCTTTTTAGGTTTTATTGAATTTGCTATATTTTCTTCATTTTCAATATTGGTGTTTATATTGGCCCAAACTTTTTTTATGTCATACCATTCTTGTTTTGTTACACCTCTACTATTTTTAGTAGATGTATATTCCTGTATGATAATTCTTTTATTGTACTGATTTGTTTTCATTCTTTTCACTATCCTCATTTCCATATCTAATCTGTATCAACAAATTATCTAATGAATATTTTAGACCTTTAGTGCTTCCTGTTGCTGCTCTGTTTTCGTACCAATGATTTATCAATATTCTTTGACATAGTTCTGCTTTTGGACTGTCTTTATCATAATCTCCACATGCTGTTTTTATATAACTATCTGCTGCACTTATTAAGTTTTTTATCAATTCATCTTCATCATCATTATCTATTCTGCAATACAATTTTGCTTGTTCTATAGTTATCATAATTTCACCTCCAAAACGCATAAAACCTTGTATTTTCAAGCCTTATAATTTCACCATTCAAATTTTAAAATGGCTTAAAATCCATTCTGGTGCTTTGATTTTTTGCTATTTTATTGAAAAACAGAGGGGTTTTATTTTCCCTCTGTTCCTGTATTTTTCTCTGATGCATTTACAGTTGTATCTCCTGTTATTGCTAATTCTCCATACATATATGCTTCATTATCTGTTTTGATAACATCATATCTTTCTAGAATTCTAATTAAGGTAGCATTCTTTGTGAATCCTGCTTCTTTAGATTTAGCAATTTCATATCTTTCACGATTTACAAATGTAATTGCTTCTTCTAAATTTCCATAGAAGATTGGTGCTTTACCTTTTGCACTTGGAATATCAGCATTTGAGTAAACATCAATTGTTAATCCTTTGAACATTTTTTGAGTTGGGTTTTTTGGATCTGGTTGTAAAATTGGTCTACCATTTTCATCAACGGCATTGTCTAATTCATCAAAACCATCTTGATTTGTTACAATTACACTTCCTGGTATTAAAGCAGGATCAATATCTTTATTTAATGATCTCTTTAATGCTTTCCAGTCGGCTAATGCTTTTGCAGTTTTATCTGCTTTCATAACTGTTAGTATATCTGCATTTTCTGTTTTTACGGCTTTACGAGCAAACCATCTTCCAACATAATTCATTAAACCTGCTTGTTCATCTGCTAACAAATAATTTGAAACTGGTAATATTGCACCTTTATTTTTTATGCTATAGCTTTTTGTCTTGAATTTTGGTCCATCTTCTTGTGGAATTTCTTCCATTTCATTGATGTCTTGTAATAAACTCATTGTACTATTATTTTCATAAACAAATGAACCACTTACTACAGTTGTTCTATATTCTCTAACATGTGTTCTCAAAGATTTGTACTCTCTTTTAAACTCATTTATTCTTGTATTTTCATCTGTTGGCACTAATATGCTACCATTTGGATCACTGTCTGCTTTTTCTATTAGAGCATTTTCTGCTGGAGTTAATTTCTTTCCAGTAATTGCTTTGAAAAATGCTTTGTTAACATCTGCCTTCTTATCTTCCACTGGTTCTGTAACTGGTGTTCCAGCATCTTGGTTTAATTCTTCCTCCATTTTTTCAATTTCTTCTGCTTGTTTGATTTGTTCGTTTATAGCTTTTGCTTCTTCAGTTTTTGCTTTTGCTTCTTCTAGTTTTCCTTCCTCTGTTAATTTTCTTGCATCTGCTACCATAGCAGCAAATTTTTGTCTTAATTCTCTTAAATTCATTTTGAATTCCTCCTATTTTTTATTTTTGTGAAAGAGCAGGAGGAATTCTGCTTTATTCTGTTTGCTTATATATTCAAATAGATTTACTGCATACTCAATAAGTCTATTTCAATTTTTAACTTTTCTAATTCAATTTCATCTTGTACTTTTTTCATTTTATTTTGTATTTGGTTTATGCTATTTTGCATACAAGCATTTACCTTTTTTTTGCTAAAATCAAATCCAGTTTGACTTTTTTCTTCTTCATTTGTGTATAATACTTCATCAATAAAGCCAAGTTCTTTTGCTCTATATGCATTCATCCAAGTTTCATCTTCCATCAATTTTGAAAGTTCATCTCTTGGTAATTTAGTTTTTAGTTCATAAGCATTTATTATCGCTTTTTCAATTTCTTCAAGTCTAGCAATTGTTTTTTGAAAGTCTTTTTTGTCGCCCCAGTCAAATGTACTTGGTAAATGTATCATCATCATTGCTGTTGGACTCATTTGAATCGTATCTCCTGCCATTGCAATAAATGAAGCAGAACTTGCTGCAAGTCCATCGATTTTCACATTTACCTTTCCTGTATGTTCTTTTAGCATTGTATATATTTGACTTCCTGCAATAACATCTCCACCTGGACTATTTATCCAAACGGATATATCTTTTCCTTTATGTTTGTTTAATTCATCTTTAAACAATTTAGGAGTTATTTCATCTCCCCACCATGTTTCCGATGCTATTTCTCCTTCTAATACTAATTCTGGTGTATTAGTCATTAAATCTTTTGTCCAATTCCAAAATTTATTCATTTTCTTGCACCTCCTTTTCTTTTTCCTTTTGGCTTTCAGTATTTTCATCATCTTCTGTACTATTTTCTATCTTTTCTGTATTGTTCTGTCCTTTTGACATTTGATATTCTTCTAATTTATCTAAAAATGTATAATTCAAACTGATTAAATGTTTTTTACCTAGTCCATTTTCTAGTTCTGGCAAATCTTCTTTATCTCTTATTTCATCAATGTTATATGCACCTATTCTTTCCATTATTTCGTAGTATTCCGCTCTTGATTTACTATCTCCTCTCAATTCAGAATCAACATTATATTTGCAATAATAATTCTTTTGTTCTGTTGGTGTGAATAATTGAAAATTTAAAGCCTGTTCCCAACTAACTAATAATGGTTGTAGTGTGTTTTTTACAAAACTTATTGATTGATGTTCTATATTTGAAAATGTTGCATGTTCTAGGTCAGCTATCATATGTGGTGGTACATTGTAAATTCTTGCTATATCTGTTGTATTAAGTTTTTGTGTTTCAATGAATTGTGCATCAGCTTGGCTCATTGTTAAGTCTTGATATGTAATTCCAGAATCCAAAATTGCTATACGATTTGCATTTGTCATTCCAGTATTCATCTTTTCCCATTCTTCACGAACTATTTTCTTGGCCTCTGGTTTTAATGTTACCCCTGGAACTGATAAAACACCTTTTGCAGTAGTTCCATTTTTATAGAATTTTGAGACATATTTCTGTGATGCCATTTGACTTCCAATTGTTTCTCTAGCTACTGCTATTGGTGACATTCCTTTTAGTCCTGTGAGCCCTATATTTTTTATATGTAATACATTTTCATATTTCAATTTGACAGATTGTCCATCTGGTAATACTGTAGTATACCAAACCTTTCCATGGTTTTTATCATCTGTAACGACCTCTGTTAGCTCTGGATTTAGTATCCATAAACCTTTTGGATAACCATCTTTACCAAATTGTATTTCTGCATATGCATTTCCATATAGCTGTCTATGTGCTTCCATTGTCATTTTAAAATCAAATGGTGTCATATATGGGTTTGGTCTTGTTTCTAATAATTGTGTTACTGCATGTTTTTCATCTTTTATTTTTTTACCACCTTTGTTGTTGTAAACATGTAATGGTAATTTGGCTACACTTTGGCTCAATAACCTTATACAAGCATATACCGCAGCCATTTTCATTGCAGATTCTTCACTTACAACTTCTCCAGATGATGTTTCTCCACCATTTATCCAGTTTACAAACCATTTTGAAGGAGTAGTTACATTTGACTCTTTTTCTGTTTCTGCTGTTTCGCTATTTATTAAATTTTTAAAAATGTTTTTTATTCCCAACTTTCTCCCTCCTATAATGAAAAGTCATCTCCTAGTATCAATTTATTCAAATCTACAGTTGTATCTAATAATCTTGCTCTACTATGGCTATTTACCATTGCTGCTGCAGGGTCTATTCTATTTTTGCTTTTTGCTTTATCTAAGCATATATTTCCGTTTGGATCTTGACGAGTAATACAATTAGATATTGCCCAAGTTAACACTGGATTTTGGTTATGGACTATTTTCTGTTGATATACTAGTGCTAGAATATCCTTTGTAGGTTCTGACAATGTTGGATATCCTTGTCTTACTGCTACCATTAGAAATCCCTCATTTTCCAAATCATTAGCCATCTGTGTACTATTCCATGGGTCAAAACAAATTTCTTTTATTTGAAATTTTACGGCTGCATTTCTGATATATGCTTTTACGAATTCGTAATCTACTACATCTCCTGGTGTTGCAGTTATATATCCTTGCTTAATCCAAACAGAGTACGGTACTCTATCTACCTTTTCCTTTTCTTGCACTCTGTTTTCTGGTATAAAACTATGTGATAACATTACATATCTTCCATCATCTAGTCTAAATTCTAAATTTACCGAGGTTAAATCTGTAGTTGCTGATAAATCTAGTCCACAATAGCATTCTTTTCCTAACAACTCTGACTCTGGTACAAAATCATTACACAAGTGCCATTTTGCCATGTTCATCCATGCAACATCTGAATTTACCCATTGATTAAGGTATAGTCTTCTAAATCCTGCCTCTAATGATGGAATTTCTTTCGCTCTAGTTGCTGTTTGCCTAAATTCTTCTATACTTCTAAATACACCCAATGCTGGATTCGCCGCAAACCACACTTTTTCATCCCAAATATCTGCATCTGCAGGTGCTTCATATATAACTGGATAAAATGTTTTGTCATATTCTTCTCCACGCTCTTTTTTCTCCATTTGCATTTTCGAATAATTATATAATTCGTAACATATACCTTTTGTATCTGCTCCTGCAGTTGTTATGCTTATAAAAAGTGGTTGCCTTCTAGCACCCATTGATGTTTTTAATACATCATATAATTCTCTATTTGGTGCTTCATGGATTTCATCGTAAATTACTACATGAGCATTAAACCCATGTGCTGTTCCAGCTTCTGCTGAAATTGCTCTGTAAAATGAATTTGTATCATATCTTACAATTCTTTTTTGTGATTCTATTATTTTGCATCTACTTGATAATGCTCTATTCATTCGAATCATCGCACAACAAGCTTGGTATACTTTGGTTGCTTGTTCTCTTGAAGTAGCTGCACTATATATTTCAGCACCATACTCATCATCCATGAACAAACAATAAAGCACTAGTGCTGCTATTAACTCTGTTTTTCCATTTTTTCTTGGTAAAAAAATAAAAGCCTCTCGAATTTCTCGAAAGCCTTCATCATTTACTGTTCCAAATATATCTTTTATAATTTTTTCTTGAAATGGCATAAGATTAAAGGGATGTTTTGCATATTCCCCCTGTGTATTTCTTAATAATTTTACAAAATCAACGGCCCTTTGTGCTTTTTCTTCATCATACATTAATGCATCGCCTTCCTAAATAAGGTTTCCATTTCATCTTCATCTTGTTCGCCAGGTAATTGCATTCTTCCCCTACTGCTTGGTGTTAAGCCGAATTCTGTCATAAAATCTTTACATAGTTTCAAATACTTTTGAGCTATTGCTACCTGTGGTAGTTGTTGTATGTATTTACTCTTTTGGTTTGGTTGAAATATTGTACTTCCTATCTCATCCATCTGTTTTTCCGCTTCTACATATCTACTCCAACATTTGCAATATGCTTCTAATGCCTTTGTATCTGATTCTGATAATAATTTGCATTCTGCAAGTAATGGTGCTACTCTATTCCATTCTTCTTTTGCCACTTTATCTAACCACTCAGGTGCTTCTGGATATTCTCCTGGTCCATATTCTTTTACTTTTACCTCTTTTCCTATTCTATCTTCTAGTCTTATTTTTGAGGGATTTCCATTTAATATGTGCATCTGAGTAGGCTTTGGTTTTCTTCCTGGTGTTGCCATACTTTTCCCTCCTATTCAAATATTTCGTTGTATGTATACTCTTTACTATCTCTAGTTATAATTACTTCTTCTGAACTTTGTTTTTCTTGTATATATCTTTTAATAATTGCATCACAATATACTGGATCTAGTTCTACTAGATATGCTGTCCTATCTAATTTTTCTGCTGTCATTAATGTACTTCCACTACCTCCAAATAGGTCTAGTACAATATCTCCTTTTGCAGAACTATTTTGCATTAATATTCCTAGCAACCCTAGAGGTTTCATTGTTGGATGTAATTTATTTTTCTTTGGTCTTTCATATTCTATTACACTTGTAGGAATTCCTTTTTTATATTCTTCTATAATTTCTAGCAATTCTTTCTTTGATTTTTTCTTTAATTCATCTATGTCTGATTCTAAAATTGTTGATTGACTTCTTCCTCCATACCAAGTATGTCCAGCTCCTTCTTTCCATCCATAAAGTATCGGCTCATGTTGCCATTGGTAATCTTGGCGGCCAAGTACGAATTGATTTTTTAGCCAAATTAAACATTCTGCCATTTTATATCCTGCATCTATAAAAGCTTTTCTAAATGCATATCCACCAACATCTGAGTGGAATACATAAATTGGTGCTCCCTCTCTTGAAAAATCATACATACACTTATGTGCTTGATACAAAAATTTTTCAAATTCATCTTCTTCCATATTATCATTCATTATTTTCATTCCTGTAGAATTTGATTGATAATTCACATTGTATGGAGGATCTGTTATTACTAGGTCTGCTAATTTCCCATTCATAAGCTTTTCAACATCTGTTTTATCAGTGCTATCTCCACATATAAGTCTATGCCTACCAAGTTGTATAATATCTCCTGGTTTAGTATAAGATTTTTCTTCTTCTAACACTTTGTCAATGTTGAAATCATCTTCCATTACTTCTTCTTGTACCCCTAACATTCCTAATTCAGCCAAATCAAATCCTGTAATTTCTGCTAAATTAACACTTTGTAATTCTGATAAAAGAACTTTTAATTTGTCTTTATCCCAGTCACCAGATATCTTATTTAATGCAATATTTAGGGCTTTTTCCTTTTCTTTGTCTACATCTATTACAATACACTGTATTTCACTATATCCTATGCTTTTTAACACTTTATATCTTTGATGTCCACCTATAATTGTTCCATCCTTATTTATAATTACAGGATCAACATATCCAAATTCCTCAATACTTCTTCTTATTTTTTCGAATTCTTTATCTCCTGGTTGCAAATCTATTCTTGGATTATATTCTGCTGGTTTTAATTTTTCTATGCTTATGCTTTTAAATTCCATTTTACTCATCTACCTTTTCCCATTTTGCCTTAGCATTTCCGATATGTCCGTTTTCAGCCAATTCCTGGTATATTAAATTTGTTCTTAATTCAAGAAAATCAATAATTCCTTTAGGTGTTAAATTATATATTTCTAATACCATTCGTTCCAATTCTTCATCAGATACTTTAGTACCAGTTCCAAATGTATCAATGTTTATTGATACTGGTTCTTCAATTCCAATTGCATATGCTAATTGTACTAGACATTTCTTTGCTAATTTTTTTGCTACTATATTTTTGGCTATATATCTTGCCATATAAGCCGCTGACCTATCTACTTTTGTTGGATCTTTTCCACTGAATGCACCGCCACCGTGTGGACAATAGCCACCATATGTATCTACAATAATTTTTCTACCAGTTAGTCCACTATCTCCTGCTGGTCCACCTAATACAAATTTTCCAGATGGATTTATTATTATCTTTGGTTCTATAAAACCGAATTTATATTGTGGTATTACTTCTCTTACTACATACTTGGTTATATCTTTTGTTAGCTGTTCATTTGATATATTTTCATTATGTTGTGTTGATATTACAATTTTATCTATTCCAATAAAAACATTACTTTCATATATTGCTGTTACTTGAGTTTTTCCATCTGGTCTTAAATATGGCAATACCCCATTTTCTCTAACCTCTGTTAATCTTTTTGCAAGTAATTTTGCATAATATATTGCTGCTGGCATAAGATTTTCTGTATCATCACAGGCATATCCAAACATTATTCCTTGATCTCCAGCCCCCATTTTTTCTTCTTTTGTTGCTCCTGCAATGTCTGGTGATTGTTCGTGAATCTTAATATCTATTTTGCAATTTTTGTAATCGAAACCTAGGTTTTCATCTGTGTATCCTATTTCTTTTATTACTTTTCTCGCAATTTCTTCATAATTTATCTTTGCTTTAGTTGTTACTTCTCCCATAATTAGTACATATTGAGTTGTAACTGCAGTTTCTACTGCTACTCTTGAATACTTGTCTTGTCTTAAGCATTCATCTAGTATTGCATCTGATATTTGGTCGCAGATTTTGTCTGGATGACCTTTTGTTACACATTCACTCGTAATATATTTCATAATTTTACCAACTTTCTTTTTTTAAATACTTGTAATAATCTTTTTATTAAGTTATATAAACAATGGAGGTGTTTACTTATGAATAAAGCATTATTTGATGATTTGTACTTTGGTGACTATCGCCCAAATGACATTACTATTGAGTCTGAAGAATACGATAATATTATTTCTGAAGTTACCAAACTACAACACAACTTGTCTGCCAAATTATCAAAAGAAGATTATGCAGAAGTTAGAAAGCTTGATGATTTTCATAATCAGCTTAATGACTTATATGCCAAACAGTCCTATACTGACGGTATAAAATTTGCTGTAAATTTTCTTTATAATGCCTTATGCGACAACCTTTCGGGCAAAAAATAAAGGCCCCCCCTTATCAATTTCCCGAAATTATTTACAGGGCTCCCCTCGCCGTTCCCCCTATCTGTCATTTAGAGATTTTAGGTGGGGTGGCTCTGTTGCTTTATTTATGCTTTCTATAGCACTTATTGTGTTATAGAATATTTCTTTTTTTGCATTTGTCATCTTTTGTTTTACTATTGTATCATTCAGTTTTCTATGTCTTTGTTGATGACATGATTCACATAGACTGACCATATTTTCTATTACCAGTCTTAGATTCCATTCTTCCTTTATTGGTATGATATGATGAACTGTTACTGCTGGAACTATCTGTTCTAGTTGTTTACAGTCTTGACATATATACTCATCTCTAGCAAGTGCTTTCTTTCTTGCTATCTTCCATCCCTTACTCTTATAGAATGCTTGTTCTTTATCATCTGTTCTATTTTGGTTATATCTTCTATTTATTGCTTTTCTTTCTTCTGCTTCTATGTAAGCATGTTGTTCACAGAATCTGTTTCTAGTAAGGTTGTTACATCCCATCTTGTTACATACATGTAACTTCTTTTGTGCCATTATTATCCCTTCTTTTCTATTGCTTTTGTCTTATAAGGAGATAAGCCAGATAGTGCTGCAATACTACCTGGCTTTAATGATAAATAAAACAAAAGGGCATTACATTTTGTTTATTTTCTGTTTTACTTCACAATAAAAGGATATCAGATTTCTCCAATATCCTTATTGTGAAAGCAAAGCATAAACAGAAAAAAGAACAAGATTTCTCCTGCTCCTTCACACTATTATTTTAGCACTTTTTTTAGTCTTATTTCTGCCATATTTTTGTCAATTCCATTTTTTTATTGTTTTCGACACCGTTCGACACAACATTTATTATTTTTATGATATACTTATGTTAATGAAAGGAGTGATTTTATGGACTCAAAATTTTCACTATTGATTTTAAAAAATAAAGCAAAACTCGAAAAACTAATTGAATCTGGTGCTCCTTATGAGAAAATATTGCATCAAAGTCAAATTCTTGATAAATACATCATTCATCAAATTAAGGCTATAAACCAAATCAGACACTAGTTGTTATCTAGTGTCTTTTTGCTTGTTTTATTTCTTTTCCACATTCAGGACAATAATTTAATTTGAATGGTCCTCTATCTACTCTACCTTTTACCCTACTTAATATCATTCGTGGTTCTTTTATTCTCCAGCTATAAATTGTAATTTTTGCAAATAATTTACTTTTAACATATGTTTCATCTTTTGTTGCTTCTTTCCAAAATTCTATTTCTTCACAACATTTACACATTATATCTCTCCCTTATTTTTTGTATATTATTTCTTTTATATCTGTTATATTTATTATGTCATGTCTTTTGTTTTTACCTGCTATTTCTATTAGACAATTATCTCCTGACATATTTAATATTGTTCCTTTTTCATTATTTTTCAATTCTACCACATCGAATATTTTTAAATTTTTTTCCTTCATTTTTTCCCTCCAAAAGTATTATACCATATTACTTTTTAAAATGGAACTTAATCCAGTAAAAGACTTGATAAATAAGTATTTTCAAGTTACAATACAAAAAATTGCAAAGGGGGTTTTGTTTATGTTATCAGAAAAGCAATTCAATGATATTGCAAAAAACGGTATTACATTTGAACTATCAAAGAATGGAAAATATGCCACTATTTATAAAAAGGGAAAATATGTTAGTAATATTTTCGGAACAAAAAATACCGTTTACTTCTGTGGAAAGGAATTTGTTGAAACAACTACAAAAGATATAATTGAATTCTTAAACGAAAATAAATTAGATGTAAATCAAAAAAAATAATGGATTCTCTTTCCATTATTTTATTTTGTCCAATTTTTCTATTCCTTGTTTTATTGCTATATTTATTAACACATAAATTGGAATATTATATTTTTTCTTCATTGCATTTAAGCAATCCATAGCAGATTTTCTAACCATTACAGAATGTTTTTCTAAATCTTTCATTCCACACATGGTCACTTGTTCCTGCTCCGCTAACTCATATATGCATAGATTAATTATCTTACTTACAGATGCATCAAAATAATTTTCTGATAAATCTATTAGCTTTTCATATAAGTCTGCTTCTATATCTAAAGTTCTTTGACTTAATTCTTCTCTTTTAAGCAATGCTTTTGTAATATCCACTCTCCATCGCTCCTTTACTATATTATTTATTGTGTATATTATATTTTATTTTATACAACAATATAATATTTGTAGAACGAACATATAGTGTTCGTTGAACCGTTGTTTTTTATCTTTTTTTATGTTATAATACTTTTAGATACTAATAAAAAAAGGAGTTTTGAAATATGGCAACAGACTTATTTTTAAATGTACCAACTCAATATGTTGTTTTGGTTTTTCTTCCAATTGTATTTTGTCTGATTCAGTTATATACTGTAATAAATCTTAATTCAGCTATACAAGAAACTGAAAAAAAATATAATGAGGTGAAAAAGCAAAATGATGCACTTGTTAATAATATTTTAGAAATGTTACATTCTTTTAGTGACTTTAACAAACATCATACTTATATTGAAAACAAGAATATTGAATTGCTTGAAAATTTATCAACTATTATTGAAAAAAGAGGCTAACGCCTCTTTTTTAGATAAGTCCCATTTCTTTACCAACGTATTCTATTATCTTATTTTTCATTCTATAATAGGTTCTTTCTGATATTGATAGTTCATAGCAAACTCCAATTTTATTCTTACCATTATTTTCTATATAATTTTTAGTAAAAAATTGGTTATGATACATATCTAATCTCTCTTTTGCTTTATCAATACATTGTTTGTTAAATTCCATTCTTGCTATAGCCATTGGTGTATTCAGTCCTATCACTTTATCTGCAGTTGGATCAGATGTTGTATTTCCTTTTGGTAAACCATCAGGAGGATTTGGACTTGAATCAATTATATTTTTTCTTATGTTTTCTATCTTTTGTTTGTAATCTTTATAATTCGATAATTCATAGTCTATATAATCATATATTTTTTTGTTAATTCTCATATTCATTACCTCCCAATAATTTATTTGTTTTTAGCATTTTTTCAACATCTTCTATTGAGTATGCAATGCAACATATTGCTCCAGCATCAGTTAATTTTCTTATTGCAACCTCTTGTAATTTTGTTGGAACATTTCCTGATACTTTTACTTCAATGCATACAATTTTTCCTTTATAGACACACATTAGGTCTGGGAGTCCAATTACTGAATACTGATTTCCATGATTTTTCCATACATATGATCCTGGTAGTTTTTTCTTTAGATAATCTTGTATTTTTCTTTGAAGTGTAGATTCTAACATTTCTAATCACACTCCTTTAGTAGTTTATCTAGTATTTTCTGTAACACATTTACAACTATTGAATTTCCTGCTTGTTTGTATAACTGCGTATCAGACATTCCTATTTCTTTTGCTTTTTTATAGTCACTATCATCAAATCCCATTAGCCTCCAACATTCTAGTGGTGTTAATCTTCTAATTCTATATTGTGGGTAACTATTTTTCATACCAGCTGTAACTGTTCCGTGATTTTCCTTTATTGTTGGAGCAATACCATTTTCAGATACTATTCTTCCTGCCTCATGTTTACTTGGAAAACAATTTCCTTTTACAATTATCCTATCTGTTTTTACTAATGTTGCTTGTCTGCATCCAGTATCTAGTGTTTGTGCAACACCATGTCCTACCCTACCTCTTTTTTTATTAGAGTATGGATATGACATATTTATGCTATCTCCTGGTTTTGCTGTATCATATCCTTTTTTAGTTGCATTTATTACATCCACCATTGGTTGTCTATATCCACCTTGCATTGTGTCAATCGCTGGTGCTAGTCCTTCTTGGTTGTAGACACTACCTGCTTGATGTCTTTTTCCATCTTTGTCAAATATTCCCCCAACTCTATCTACAACTATTTTAGGTTTTATATTTCCACCCTGCATTGCTGTTATTGTAGGAGCTATTCCCTCATTTGAATATACTTTATTAGATGATTTGTACCAACCTTTATTGTTAAGATTTCCTGCATCAATAATTTGTTTATTATCTTTATTCATATTGGTATTTGCAATAAAACCTTGTATCATTTTTTCTGATAAAAAATACTTTTCATCTACTTCATCTTCTAAAACATCTTTTAATCTTTTTTCACTTTCAATTGGTTCTGGAAATTCAAATGTTCCTTTGTCAATGTCTTTTCTTATACTTACAATGAATACTCTTTCTCGGTTTTGTGGTACACCATAATTTTTAGCATTCAATACTTTCCAATAACTGTTATATCCTGCTTCATCTAAATCTTTTAGTATCATTTCAAATTCTTTTTCGAATCTTTTACTTGTCAGATTTTTAACATTTTCTATTATTGAATATTTAGGCATAGTTTCTTTTAGAATTCTTATTCCTTGATAATATAAACCACTTCTAGTTCCTTCTTCAATTCCTTTTAATCTTCCTGCAACTGATATATCTTGGCATGGAAATCCCCATGTCATCATATCTATTTTTTCTTTTGCGTCATAAAATTTTAGTTCTCTTATATCTCCAAAATTTAATTCTGGAGATATATTGTGAATAGCACAATAGCTTTTTACTGCATATTTGTCAATTTCACTAAACCCTACCAATTCATATGGTATCATTTCTCTTTCAAGTGCTTTCTCAAAAGCCCCTATTCCGAGTAAATAAGCTTAATAATTTCATTACAAATCATTCCTTTTTTACTTATTTACCCTTTTGTTTTTATTCTTTTATTTGCATCCAAATTTTAATATATTCATTTGCAGCTTTTTCAAATTCGGTTATGCTTTTTCTTTCGTTATATATTTTTTCTATTTCTTCCAGTTTTTGATTGTATTTTACCCATAGCCAATAGTCTTTATTTAAATATTCTATTTGCTTTCTTGTTAAATTTCCTGGGCCTACTGGATTTACTTTTTGGTCTAATATCTTATCAAAACTTTCTTTTGGAAATGGGATTTCTAACTTTTTCTCCAAATCTATTATTTCTGCTAATACTTGTTGATATCTGACCTTATCATTAGAATCATTCTTTTTTTCCAATTCTGTTTTTTCCTTCATTAGATTTTTTAAATATTGAATATCATTTAAATCGTATGACCTCATTTTTTTCTT
>ENA-OOZG01000938-OOZG01000938.1-human-gut-metagenome-genome-assembly--contig:-NODE-938-length-22325-cov-17.750561_pt1 | contig 22325 bp, 38 predicted proteins | sample MGYA00241706_ERZ501384 | MGnify/ENA primary metagenome ERZ501384 (study PRJEB25962, sample SAMEA2042742) | human gut metagenome | biome: human gut; feature: human-associated habitat; material: faeces...
ACAATTTTTCTGTGGGAAGGGACAGTGTGGGGATAGTTAGGCTTGATAGAGAACACACCCCTTTTATATCACACCCCCTAAGAACTTGAACAAAAATTTAAAACAAAAAAGCATAACAAAGACTAATATTTTAACTTATCAGTCCATGCCATGCTATACTATCATACTATATACACTACTATACTACTACTACTATACTATTCTTCTTTATTTCCTCCGTTTATTTCTCCTTTCTTATTAGTTAAGAACTTATATAAATGACTAACTACTACTGCTAAGTATACAGTTCCAACCAATGATATTAGCTCATCACTAATCATACCTTTAAAGACTGTCATACCTGCAATATAAACAGATAGGACAATTAACTCTACTGCTATTCTTTTTCTAACGCTAGGTTTTAAAGTACCTGTGTCTATAAACTCTAGTGCCAAACTAAGTAACTGCATAAATGCAACTAAGCCAATCGCTTTTAATGTTTCAATCATTATCTTTCTTTCTCCTTTATTATTAGTTTTCTAATTGGTATGTTTGTAGTTCTCCAGTATATACGAAGCCACCATAAACGTTCCATGATTTTGTACTTAGATTATCGTACATATTGGAATATACTTTTCTATTCTGGCTTCTGCTATAATCTCCGTCAGGTTGTTCAAACACTTGTAAGTGCAAACCTTTAGCTTTACATTCTAATAAGTAATTACCTCCTCTTTCTGTTGTATGGTTCATTAGTATGCTATTATCAAAAGTGCAACTGCTTGGAACTTTGATATAATACTCTTTAACTGGGTTTAATATTTGTGCAAAGTTTTCAATCTCACATCTAATTGTATAACTCTGTTCAACTGGGTTAAAATCAACAGTTTCAAAACCTGAATGGATATTGACTTTATAAGCACAACAGAAGTCAAATTCTTCGCTGTAATAAAAACCAAAGTTAGGATAAATTTCTCTGTGTCCTTTGTCCATTTGGTACTGTGTATACTTGTATCTGTCTGCTTCTGAAAGTTGAAATGATTTAGGTCCTTCGCCCTCTGTGATTTGGATATTCTTTACATGCCATTCACTATTAGCATTCATTCTAAAGCGAAAGGTTTTAGAAGTTGGAAGCGTTGAAGCAGTGGTGAAAGAAATATAATGCAACTCCCAACCGTCTGTGACTGCTTTATCACTCCAATTATAAAACAAGTCTGCACCAAGTCTTAAACCTGTTTGTCCGTCAACTGTGACATTTTTAGCGTCATCAACTAAGGAACTACCACTAGCACCGAAATAAGTAAGCATATCGCCTTTTATTTTTCTAGAGTTAAATTGCCAAGTATATCTAGTGTTTGGTTTTAGTTCCACTTCTTTTTCAAACTGATTTGAAACAATGTCAGCTATACCTGTATTGTTTGCAAACTTGAAATAAGTCATTTGAGGGTATAAATCATTTTTACGTTCTATGGTACTTTGACCACCAAAAACATAAAAAGCCCAAGTTTTATACCAGTTATCGTCATACACCTCACTAGGCAAAACCTCTCCACCCCTAAACAAGTTATTTACACCGTTGTTAGGTGGTGTTGGTATGATTACCTGTTCTTTGAACATGTTCCAGTAGTTTTTCTTGTCTACTTGTATTTCTAACTTATGGCGACCTACTCCGATTAAGTCTAAAGGGTTTAATACATCTACTTTTCTACCGTTTAAATAACTATCCATTTTTCAGTCCTCTCAAACCGTAACCGCTGATAATAAAGTCATCTACTCCGATGTATAACGAATACTGCGGTTGTCTATAATTATAATTTGCGTTAGGTTGTGAATTTAACCAACCTGTGATATCTTTGTCTTTTGTACATTTACTCAAAGCACCATTCAAAACGGTTGTAATTGCTTTAGATTTGCTATTTACTACCATTTCAGTCTTTGAAACATTCCGCTTAGGAAAATCAACGCTTGTTGCTTCGCTTTCACTTGGCATGTATTGAGTAGCTTTGTCCCCATCTTCCCACTTATGCCCTGCAGTCCATAAAACACCTGTGCCTGCTATTTCGTGCCTAGGGTTTAGCATGTCGCCTTTCTTTAAGTTTAAAGTGAAAGAATCTCTTTTCCAATCAAAGTTGTTTCCCATAAACACATCATTAACATCTAACAATTTTTGATTGCCATTTATGTCCCAACAGTCTACAAATCTGTGTACGTTAGCATTATCTCCTGAGCCCTTAATGTAAGCCGAAAAGGTATAAACTCCGTCTTTAGGTGCTGAAAAATACTTATATATACCGCCCCATTGGTCGCTTCTTCTCTTAACAGTTAGACCTTTATATGTTCCGTCATCTGTCCACGCTCCGATGGTTGGCCAATCGCCACTAAAGTCTTTAGTACCCTCTAGCAAGTTAAAGTTATAGTTAAAACGATTAATAGAAACGTTACACAGCCATTTTACACGGTATATTTTCATTTCTACGTCAATATAACCTTGAGCGTACACATCGCCCTCTTTGTAGCTCTGTAAAGGGTCAGCATAATAAAACAGACAGAAGTCCATTTCTTCGTCATAATATAGACCGTTATAAGTGTATTTGTTACTAAAAAATTCAATATATTGCTTTTTATTCATAGCCACACTTATCGTGTCCTTACTAGAGTTAATAAGCTCAATAGGGTTATGAATTAGTAACTCTTCAAAATTTAACCATGAAAACATTTACTCGTATATCCTTTCTAATTTGCATAGTCCTGTCATAAAGTCCATTTCATAAGGAACACAAGGACCATAAGACTGATTTTGTGGGTTTTCGTCTTTAATTCCCCACCATTGGTAACGTGTATTGTACAAGTTCGTGAACATTTGAGGGTTATACTTGACTTCATCGTACTGCACCTTAGGAGTGAACTCGTCATAATCTAACCAGTTAGGTCGAATGTTTTGAAGCATTTCAGCGTTAGTTTTGTCTGTGAAAACTATATGCCCATTCATAGCACCGTCTTTTGGTACAATGGTCCAAGCCTTTAATAGTGCCGTGTCTGAAGCTGGTATGGTGTATTCTACTGAACGTTCCCATGCTGATTTGGTAGGGTTGTACTTATAAAGCCACGCGCTTTTTTGTTTGTCATTGATGAATAGAACACGGTCTGGTATTGCCTTAGTACGCTTGTTGTCATAACCTCTGAACCAGTCCTCACTCATGTGGTCTGTTGCTAGATATTTTTGGAACAAAGAAACATTCCAACCGATTGAAATACCCTTGATTGCTTTGAGGTTCGTTTCTGTGTCTACCATTCTAACCCTCCAAGGTCGCATGATTAGTCCGTTTGGTAGCCCGTATGTAGTCATCCAGTCGTTCATATTGCTATAACTTGGTTCTCCAAACACTTGCGGAGGTGTTATTCCAACCCTGTTACGCATAACTTCAACTTCTTTGCCTGAATCTTCATTCACGTAATAAGAACCTAAAGAGTAACCAACGTTTAAAATTGCTGAACGTGGTATTTCATCAACTCTATAACCTTGACTTGCTTGTTTATAGTGGTAACCCTCGATTACTACGTTCGCCATTTCTCCTGCTACTGGGTCAATTGCCGTGTTTTGGTCTACCACATACAACGGTTCTTGTATGGTTGCCCAATCGTTCCCCACTCCGTCAAACGCTTGTCTGTCGTCTTGAAACTGTTCAGGATATAAATTGTTCCCTGTCATGTCAAACACGCTCTTAGAACCGTTTAAAACGTGAAAATTAACTGTTCTACCACTTGCGTTAGTGTATATATCAGAATCAATTCCAATTAATACACGTTGATTAAGAGGGCGACAATAGCACCATACGGCATTCTGTTTTGTATCTCCTCCGAACAGTTCATAATTTTCATCGTTCAGTTGTCCACCCCAAACGTAATCTCTAAAATCGTTACTATCTGAATCAGAATACCCTGTGTAAACAGGTCGTGAATCTGCCATGTCTTGGCTCTTAAAATAGTTATATTCTTCTTCTGTTGTAACGTATGGTGTTACCTTGTCCATTTCAATCTTAGGGAAAAACAAGCCGATTTGTTCCTCTTCTCCTGTGCTATCTAATTCAACAGTTAGACCTAACTTTCCAGTCGTTTCCGTATTGTTTAGCGTAACTAATTCACTAACAAAAGTGTATTGCCATGGTTCAACTGTATAAGTACCCACACCAACCACAGAATTGCCGTAGAAGAGTTTTAAAGTGAAATCTAAGGGTTTTCTACCAAAATTAGCTAAACGCATTGAAACGCCCATTTTTTGCCCTTGTGTGAGGTTTGGTTTTACTGGTAATTTTTCCCAATGTGTCCAATATTGCCACCCCCATGTTCCACTAGCGTTTTTAGGGTTGTAAAGTCTAATACCTAAGCTATAAGGTCTATGCCAATCACTAGGGAATTGGCTAGTTCTGTCTACTTCGCTTAAAGTGTTCAGTTTAAAATAATGACTAGGGTCAAATTTGTCTGGTTCTTCTGATGTGTCCCCTGTTAAAAATCTAAGGTTTGAACGTGTCAACAAGTTCCATTGTGGTAACTCTTTACAAAAGTCTAGCCCTGTTTTTTCGTTCCAAGTATATGCCTTATTCAATCGCCAAGCCCTCCACTAAGTCCACTAGTTCTTTTTCTGTGCTTACTTCGTCAACTTTTTGCTGTTTAAGTTTAACGTTTGCGTCAATATAAACTCCCTCAATCTCCATTAATTTCAACAATGCCGAACGGTCTGGCAGTTTATTGACTTCTGTAACTGTTCGCCCTGTTTCCGTCTTACGTCCGTTAGCGTTGTTTTTGTATTGGATAACTGTCTTTGTTTCTTTTCCTCCAAAAGCTAGGGTTTTCAACGCCTCTAGCATTTTTTTATTTTCTTCTTCTGTCATAGCCATTAAATGAAATAGTCCTCACTTTCTTCGCTTTCTAAGAACCACCACATCAAGTTAATTAAAGCGTCTGCCAAATCAATCTTGTCTGTATAGCCCTTTTTGATAATACGCATTAGCCCAAAATCGTTTATTTTCGTTTCTGCGTTCATTAAATGCACCGCTAGTAACTTACTATCAAAATGTACTTTACCCTCCTCCATTAGCTTTTGTGTAGCTTCTAGGGTATTTGATAGCTTGAAACTGTTCTGCATTACTTTATTATAAAATTCAATGTCATAAGTTTGTTCAAATTTATCAATGAAATTCTTGGCATAGTTAGGGTCATAATTCAACGCAATAGGAACACTACCGTTCATAGCACTCATAAAAGAGTCCCACGCTTCATCTGTCATGTTATTTATGCCCTCGTGTGTTACTGTTTCCCCTAAGTGTTTAAACTTATCTTCTGCACTCTCTGGCATGACAGGTATAGCTTTAAAATAATAGTGTCCGTTTTCTCTGTAACCTATCACAGTACCCCAAACATCGCCACGAACTGAAAAATCTGAACCGATAGCAACTAAGCGACCCTCAAAGTCTAATGGTGGCACTAGGCACTTATCTACAATTTGTTTTGTAAAGATTGTAGTGCTGTCAGTCATAGACAAATTAAAGCGTTTAGTGATAATTTTAGCCATTTTCACAGGGTTACCAATTGCACCTATGAAGTCTTTTTGAATGTCCTCAAGTGTTAAAGTGTAGCCCAAAGCGGGGTTTGCTTTAATGTATTTAGAACTGTCTTTTACTTCGTCATAATCATCTAAAGCATAATAGAAAACCCAATGACTGAAATCGTCATCTTTTACCCATTCTTTCCAACTTTCTAGCTCATCATCATAAGCACCGCCACGAATAACGTTGTTTGTGGTTGAAATAAAAAGCGTACCCTTATTTTTTCTTAACCCCTGTCTAATAGTGATAAGAGGGTTCTTTTTAAATGCCCCAAACTCATCTATGATAACAAGTTGTTCACGTCCGCCATCTAGCGTGTCCTCGTTACTAGCATAGATAGAAATCTCTGTACCTTTACTTTTTAGAATTGAGTTATCTTTTACCAAAATTTGTTCTTTGTTCAACTTGAATTGATTTTTAAACTTATTAATGACAGTACCTTGACAGTTTCCCATAGCTCTGAAATGCTTCATCAAGATTTTTTCAGCTTGGTCTTTTTTAGTAGCCATTAAAGCGATGACGCTATTAGGCTTAGGAAATAAAAAGAGTTCAATTAAGGCTATCATTACATCAAGAATAGATTTGGCATTTGAACGTCCTACAATTACAACAAACTCGTCAATCTGATAAGGTGTGCAATACATCAAAGTAAGCACCGCCTTGTGATATGGTATGATTTTAAAGCGTTCGTTATTAGGCAAAGTCATAAACTCCTCAATGAAATTAAAGATTTTCTCTGCCTTTTTGTAGTCTATTTCATGTTCGATTTTAGCCACTTTCTTTTTTAGCAGCTTAATCATTTCGCCGTTATCTTTATCTTGTCCTATCCAGTCTTGAATTAAACTCATTTTTTATATCTCCTTATATTAAGCCCTCCGCTATAATTCTGGCGTAATCTATTAAATCTCCACTTCGTTCCATCCCTTGGTGGCATTTATGGCAAAGAACTTCGGTTGGTACGTTTATTACTTCTTTGTCAAAGTCGTTTACTTCTAACATGTCATTGTTCCATTGTAGTGGGATAACGTGATGACATATTAAGTGTTCCGTACTCCAACATTTTTGGCAATGACCTATCCTGTTCTTTTCTTCACGTGCCTTTTTTATCCACTTAGGGTTATTATATAGCTTGCTTTTAGTATAAATCAACGCTTGTTTAGTTTTACCCCATTTCTTTCTAGTTTGTTATAAATTTCGTTCGCAATTTTACGACCGTCCGCACTAGATTGTACGTAAATTTTGATGTCTTGTTGTGAGTTGTCTTGTGTTCCAATGCCAGGTGTTGCTGTTGTTCCTTTGGTTGCTCGTGCATAAGGTTGGACCGAATTCACAGCTCTACTGATTGCTTCCCTACCACCTGCGAAGAATTGCAAGTCCAATGGCAGTTGACCGTTTCTTGAACCTAGAATTTTTTGACCTAGTGAAGTAGGTTCTTTTATTCCTAGAGGGTCAATGTTACTTGTTAACCAATGAAAGTCACTAAAAATGTCTCCCCATGTACTATTCTTTCTAAAGCCTAACCCTTTACCAAGTAAACCAGTGTTACCTCCAACATTACGTGAAAGGTTCAATGCACTTTGGACTGCACTATAAGCCTTATTAGCCCAGTTATATAAATCTCTTAATGAACTAACGGCTGAACCAACTTTACCTAAGAAACTACCAATAGAAGTGAAATTGATTTTGTTAAAGAAGTTATTGACTGCGCCTTTTGCGTCATTAACTGCGTTTTTCATTTCATTTTGTGACACTTTTCCGTCATGGTTCTTGTCAATGATTTGTGTCAATGCACCAACTGCTTTACCTGCCATTTCGCCCAACTGGCTTCCGATAGTGCTTGCTATTGTTGTGACATTGTTTCCTAAGTTGCCCATGTCAATGCCTGTATCTCCTATACCTTTACGGAAACCGTCCAATGAACTTGTATCAAAAGCGTTAGAAATCATTTCACGAATTTGCCCCCACGTGCTAGGACCTGACGCTACTAGTTCATTCCCTTTTTGTTGGAGCAATTCTAATCCACGAGTCATTACATCTGTACCAATTGCACCGTCTTCCATGGCTTGCTTGAACTCTCCCATACCTATGCTAGTATGGTTAATTTCGTTGTACGCTTGGATAAGCATATCACGGAACTGTGCACCCAAAGCTGATTGCATGATTTCGTTGAAGTCTTGAGCGTGCAAAGTTCCTGCCCCTAATGCTTGAGCTAAACCATGAGTGAATTGCTTTTGAGTGTCCATTGTTAGCCCTAGACTGTCACCTACGGCATTAATTGAATTAACAATTTTAAATGCTTGGTCGCCTGTTAAACTAGTATAACCTGAAATGGTAGACCCTAGCTCGTTCAGGTCATTGCGTTGTGATTTTAAAAGTCCACTTCCTGAATCAATATATGAATTGAATTTTTTGTAACCCTCTGCACCGTCTGACAAAGTGGCTGACAAGCTCTTTTGTGCCTGAATTTGACGGTCATAAGTATTCATCAATCTGTTAGCAAAACCACCAACAAAGTCAGTAGCCTTTGAAAGTCCACCAGTAACAAGCGACAAGCCTGCTGAAATACCACTAACAACATTACCAACTTTTGAGAATGTTCCTAATAGCGAACCGCCTGCACTTTTTACGTTTTCGACTACGCTTGAAAGTCCTCCGCTTTTAACTCCTTGCGAACCTACTTTAGCTAGTTCTGTGCTTAGTCTAGTCGCTTGCGTTTGTGCTTTGACTAACTGGCTTTCTAATGCCTGTACTTGTTTTTGTGTAGCGCCTGACATCTTTGCATTTGCAAGTGCCTTTGTTAAATTATCAACGTTCTGTTTAGCAAGGTTTAAGGCTCTTTGAGTTTCTTTAATACCTTTGTCTTTAATAGTCACAGAACCTGTTATTTGAGCGTTCCTGTTCGTTTCTTTAGCCAGACGACCGATATTATTAATTTCTCTTTGTGCTTCCCTAGCACTACTTAAAACACCTTTAGTGTCCAGTTCTGCCTGAATGACATACTTTTCTTTAGCCATTATTTGTTATACTCCTTAACTTACGCTTAATGTTTTTAGTTTTATCGTCCATTTCGTGAGTTGCTCTAACTAATGTTCGTCCATAACGTTGGTGTAAGCTACGGTCATGTAATAAAACATTGAGCATTCTCCAACTTTCGTCCTTAGCTTTGAACCCATTGACGATACCAATGTTTCCGCTTTTTAGTGAACCATAAGAACGTGTTACTTGCTTATTAATTTTCTTAGTATCAAACTTAACAGGGTAACGTGAGAAATTTCCACCCAATGAACTTTTATAACTCCGCTTGATTGTATTCTGATTAGAATTGAAACTATCAACCATTTCTAACCAAACTTTTTTAAGCTGTTTCTCTGTAAACTTTTCTAGTCCTGTGACTTTGTTGGTGGTTGCCATAATTTTACCTCCACATGTTCCACTTTGTTTAATTCTTCCGCTGTTGTTTTCTTCTTCTCTTTAGGTGTCAACGTTGAAATTAATTTAAGCGTCCACCCTAAAGGTCTATTACTGTACACTTCATAGGGAACTCTAAAAACTGTCATAGCACTAACAATTGCAAGTGTTGTAATTCTTGCGGTTTCCCCTATTTCTTCGTTGTTAGTGCTATCGCTTTTTTTGTTTCGTCTACCAATTGTTCCATAAGTTCGGCAACTGTAACAGGTAATAAACCACCAATTAAAGCCCCTAAAATTTCATCTAGTGTATACTGTGGAGCACAAGCCCAAAAGAACAATGCCAAACTGTGATAGTCACGTTCGTTCAAATCTCCAAAGTAAATGCCATTATCTTCCATACGTTCTAATGCTTTAAAATCAAATTTAAAATCTTCTTTCTTCATATGTGTATCTCCTTATAAATTAAAATAAAAGAGTGGGAACTATTAATTCCAAGCCCTCCACTCTTAAAAAATTACTCTTTGATGTCTTCAGCTACGAGCGGTTTTAGTTCTGTGAACAACTTTTTGAATGCTTTGGCTTTTCCACTTTCAGTTGGAAGTTCTACGTCAGGTATTTTAAATTTTACAAGTAAGCGTTTTTTGTCCCCTAGTGTAAAATCTCCAGTCGTGACCGTTGCTTTGTGTTCGTATTCTTTACCTGTTGGACTTTCTTCGTCTGCTTCGGCTGTGTCGCTAGGTGTCGTAGCTTGAACACTTGGATAGAATGTTACTTTGTAACCTGAACCGGCGTTGTCACGGTAACGTTCAGCATAAGCAAAACCGTAAGGTTTGTAATTAGATACGTCGTCAGTCATGAAACCATGTACATTTCCAAACCCTAACGCATGAAATGCAAAGTCTTCAGGCAAGTCATAAGACTTAACTGTAATTTCTGTTGTTTTAGCCCCTGGGATTGTACGATAAGGAGCGGTAAACCCTGCATAGAAAGTTGAGTTTTCTTGTTTGTTCTCTGTTTCAATACCACGCAAGCCTGCGATTGGAATTCCTGGTATTGAACCTGTTAGGTCTGTGAACACTACCCCATATCCTAGACCGTGGGTCAATTCATTTATTGATGTATATGCCATTTATTTTTATCCTCCTACTACTTCCAAACTTTAATAGCACCGTCTTTAAAGAAACCACCACAAACCAAAACAGTACCATATACTTGCACTTTGTTGTGACGAACATCTTTAGTTACTTTGAACTCTGGTACCAAGTCCCCTGCTAGAATGCCCTTGTAAGGGTTAATAAGCACCTTGTCAAAAGTGTTATCCACTCCGTCATTATAGTGCTTAAAGCTCAAAGTTTCAATTTTAGTTACTCCATTAACAACCGGTGTGAAATCATTTTCTTTTACAAGAAGAACATCGTCGCCTGACTGTGAAAACTTATCGGCACTTGCTTTCTGTTTAACAGCCCCAACAATTGAACTTGAAGCGATTGAGCTATGAACTCCACCCCAAATTAAATGACTTTCGATAGTTTGATATAAAGTATATAGTACTGTATTCAATGCACTTTGTACACCGTCAGCAGTTAAATTCCCTGAATCAGAAAGATTAATACCAAAACCAAAACCTCGAGGTGTCAAGATTTTATAACTTGTTTCATTTACATCTAACACGCTACCAGTTTGCCCTTGTTCTTTAGCTTCAGGAAAACCTGTTAGATTGACCGACTGTAACAAATCTGCCCCAACTTTAGGGATACGTGACAAGAGAGGAAACATGTCGCCAAGTCCCTCTACATTAGTCACATTTTTAATTTGTTGAGCATAACGGTCTGTAATATTAAATTCAGCCATTATTCACTCCCTTTCTTATTTAGAACCTAAACTACCCTTTTTTGTAAGGTATGCTGAACGGTTTTTACCACGGATAGAACCACCCACAAGAGTTTCAGAAAGCCATTGTTCCACGTTATAACGTAGGTCAAAGTCGTTGTAGTTTTCCATGTTCAAATCTCCAATAAGTACGTACTCGTCGTGATTGTATACCGCTACTTCGTCTTTAGGCATCCAGACACGTGTTTCAAGATTAACTGCCCCAAACGATTGAGCAATTTGAGCTTTTGTCGCCAACTCGTTGAATCGTGAGTGTCCATCTGTTCCTTTAGCTTTACGCAATTCTGCGAATGTTTGTGGACTCATAACGATTGTGATTGCATCAGAAATTGAGCATTCAGCAACTGCGTCAGTAATACCCTCAAATAAGTCTGTATACTCAATTTGTTTTGTCCAACCGTCTGTGGCAGTTTTCAAACCATAGAAACCATTTGAACCGTCAGCAGAACCAAGAATCATGTTGTATTCCACTTTTTGAATAACACGGTTAACCATTTCAGACATTACATATTCAGACAACGCACCTGAATCATTTACACCACGCACAGTTGCTTTATCCATTTGCAAGTATGCTTCAGCCATTTGTGGACGTAGTGAACGTTTTGTAGCTGTTTGAGCTTTGTTTTTGTCTGTACCTGCTTTGAAAGTACCTTGTAAGAAAGTATCATCTACACCGTCCTCTGCAAGTGTCAAACCTTGGAAGCGTGCTTTCATAGCACCGTCATAGATACCTGACTTACGAGCATATTTTGAAGTGATAGACCCAAGAGAGTTGACGACATTCAAATCTGAACCATTAGAAAATTCACGCAAGAAACCTTGTTCTGGCATTTCAGCCATTTTGTCCCCAAGTTCACGCATAAATTTACGCTCTACGTCTTGAGGTTTTTCGCTAGGAATAGCCGCTTCACGTTCCTTTTTGAGTTCTTCACGTTCTTTATTAAGTTCTTCTACTTTAGTTTCAAGTTCTCGAACTTTTACGCCTGCTTCAATTGCTTGCTTCATAATTTCTTGTGTTTCGTTTGCACCCATTTTTTCTTGTTCTCCTTTTTCTTCTTCTCTTACTTTTGTCACTTTAGCACCTTTATTACTAGGTAACGGAGTTAGTGACACCTCTGTAATTGTAACATCTTTATAATAACCTACTCCGTCAAGTTCACGAGCTTTTACACCGTTAGCATTGAAACCAACTGACAAGCCTGTTTCCTCAATCTTTTCGGCTGTGTATTGTTCTTCATCAACGTAACCTGTCAAGATTACATTGTCCCCCTCAAGATGTACGAATCCTGAACCGATTTTTTCTCTGTGGCGGTTTAGGATATCTACTCCGTCGCCTGCGTTGGCAATGGACTCAATAACCGTACCGTGAGAATCAATTGTTCCCAGAGGGTTCGCTATCCCTCTTACTGCTTTTACTTTCAATATTTCCTCCCTTGGCTGTTGTTGATATATAAGCGACAAAGTTTTCTTGGTTGAAAACAATGTTCTTATCGTGTTGTTTTAATAGTGGTAAAACCTTTTGAATTGCGAAAGCGATGATAGTAACTTCATTACTTTGTCCATATAACAATTCTCTTGGTATTCCGTATTCACTCAAAGCAATTTCAATTGCAAGGTTTGCGTCATTTTGTAGTGAACCGCTGTAATCTGGCTGAATCTGTTTAATGTCATCATCTGAACCAATAACGGATACACCATTGAATTCTCTGGCAAGTTGTTGTTGTTGTGTTAGACGTTCACGAATTCTTTCCCAAACTTCTTTCAAACCACTAGAAACTTTAGTTTTCCAATAGATTTTGACTTGAGCTTGTGAGTCAAGACGTCTACCAATACCATTACTAGCCATGCCAAACATTACCCCAAACCGTTGAGGGTTAGCACCATAGAAAGGGTTTAGCAACATTTCATAATCGCTTGTTCTAATAGTAACCTGTCTGCGATTTGGTTCTCTAACTAAAATGTTAAACTGGTCTGCGTTCACTCTTTGAGCGTAATACTTGAAACCACCATACCAAACACGATATACTTCTTTACCCTGTAAAGCCCAAAAGAATAAGTCCTCAAGTTTTGACGCTTCTGAATAATCAACATTATCAAAATAGGAAACTAAGCCCAATAACTTACCTAGTAACAAATCAGTTGTAGGGTCTTGGACTGTGAAAGTTGAAAAGCTTACATCTTCCGCTCTGCGTGATAGATTAAATAAGCTCATTTACTTCTCCTATTTGATTTCTCCTGAATCAATGTCAATCTTGCGACCAAATTCTTTTTCAATTTCTGCAATATACATTGTATCAACTGGCAAATTAAGTTTAGCCCATTTGTTTTGATAGTTTTCCAACATACGCATTGTACGAATATGACGAACACTTACACCGTCAGAAACATACCAATGTCTAACTTTACCGCTTCCGTCAAGTCCTTTGATAAGATACATTTTTATTACTCCTTTTGTTTGATTGTTTTGGTTTGAATTACTTGATACTGGTTTATTAAATAAGTCAAGTTCTGCCTGTCTGCGTCGTACTAAGCCTTGTAACACTTGACCGCCTGCATTACGATACTTCGGTATCATTGAAGCACAATAGGCATGACTGAACTCTGCCCAACCGTCAGCAACGAAAACATCACCGCAATTATAAGCCAATGAAACCAAAGCGTCAAACTCATTTTGATTTGCTTTGCCTTTTACATAAGCGTCAACCATAGGTGCATACTTATTATTGAGGTCAATTTCTAGCTGACTATCTGCTTGAGCCTGTGTCCAAGTTGTACCTTCTGTGACTCCATAATGACCCCAACCAATAGTGTACATTTGTTCCCACGGTACTGGTTTATAAGCAGTCAATCGACAACCCTCGAACTCTTTAATTAAGTTCAAACCGTTTTGTGATATTTTGATATTAACACCTCCAATTATTATTATTGTTTTTATAAGGGAACAATTAACCCAAGTGTTCACAATATGTTAAGATGTTGTAAGCGTCTGCGATGTTGTCATCTTTGCAATCAGAATCAACCAAGCCTGTGGCTTTTAAAAGTTCAAGACTTTCTTCTTTGCGTTGTTCTCGTTTGCCTAAAATAAGATGATAGCTACACCATTTTGAGTTATCTATGAAAGTATAGCCATTTACTAGACCGTCAATAGCACCGATAAAATAACCGTTACAATTAGCCAATGTAATACTGTGTTTTCTGTTTCTTCCCATAATAGGAGTTTCAATGGCTAGATGATAACCTTTCAAATCAAACTCATCAATAATATCTTTAATTGCGTTTACAATGTCAAAGGTACGTTCCCAAGCGTTCTTCTTAGGGTTATATGCTTTAATAGAACCGACATACAATTGACCGTCTTTTCTAAAAGCGTACCCTGTTCCCTCGTCTTTCTTACTAGCTGTGCTAAAGTCAATAGCTAAAATTTTCTTCATTTCTACCCTCTTAAATAGGGAGGCTATAAGAAGTCACGACTGCGTAAACATCTTCTTGACTTTTGTCAATGTTGACACCGTAGTCAGTTTTAGAAATAAACTCTAACACTTGTTTTAGTTCTACTTCATCATTAACAAAATAGATGTTTTTTTCTGCCATGCTTTTACCTCCCTCATTGATTATGGTATTATTATAGCATACTGTTTTTTTAGTTTTAGTTTCATCATACCAACAAAAGATTTAGATAGTTTACAATTTGATTAAATAATTTGTAACCAAAAAATAATATATTCCTGACTATTCCCACGGTTGAGCCATTCTTGTATTTTTGACCCTAATTTTTTTACTTGATTTTTAAAAAACGTATGTTATAATAAATATATAAAAATTTAACGACTGTTAGCTGATGACTTGTTGACAGTTTAGGAGTAGAGAACACTAGACCGAATAGGCTAGTAATTATCGAAAGTCTTTGCAAGATTTGCCTTGAGTTGTCTATGGTTGCTAAAAAGGACGACTAATTGAAAATTGAAATAACATACAAAAAGGCTAGAGGTTAGCATTAAATGAAATCTTGTGAGTTCCATGAGTGTCGTGAACTAAAACACTCCGTGACGCTTGGAAGTCTGACAGACCTATTATATAACAAGAATGAAATTTGTTTACTTGTTCTTTAGGTTGCTGGGATAACAAGACACGTTAGGGGCTAGGGGCTTAACCAAAAAGGCAAGGGCAACTATTACCTAAAATAAAGTAACTAAAAAGAAATATTTTATAGCTTGAATTGTAATATAATTTTGTATATAATAAAAGCATAGATAAAAAGAAAGAGGAAAAAATAATGAAATTTTATAATAAATGTGTATGTTGTGGAGAAAAAATAGAAGTATTTCCAGAAGAATATGACTGCTTGGAAGACTTAAACGAGCCTATGGTTTGTTCAGAAGAATGTAATGAAGAAATGGAAGCTAGAAATTGATAAAAGAAAGAGGTAATTAAATATGTTTATTGTTTATTGGATAATGTCAGTAATGTTTGGAATTGTAGCAAGTGTAGACAATTCTTTGTTCGGAGTTTGGTTCTTATGTTGCCTAGGTTGCTTAGTTTTAGGTTTAGTAGATTTAATAAAAGGAGAGTACAAAGATTGACGATTTTATTAACTTTTGTCACTATAATTTTATCGTTTATTTTTATAGTTTACTTTTTAATTATAATCGCTCTCGTTATTACACTATGGAGGTTTTTCAAATGACAATTAATGATGATTTAAAAGCAATTAACAAAGATATCAAAAAAGCTAAAAATTGGGGACAAATGGTTCAACGTGCTAAATATTGGCTAGTTAGATTAAAAAACATTTACCATGATTATAAATTTAAAACTTATGTTAAACCCTTACGTGATAAAAATATTATTTTTATTGACTATGAAGTAAAAGAGGTTTATTAAAATGAAAGAGGTGCAGAGATGGCAACAAAAGAAATAGGAAAACCTAAACTTTTAAGTAAACGAGAACTTGAACTCCAAGAAGTTAAATATATATATTCATTACGTGCTGAAAGAGACGAACTCCAAGAACAGCTTAACACTGCGAAAAAGGCACTGACAGAAATAGCTGAAATTATAGCTGATAATATTCACGAATGTAATTATGGTTGCGATAATAATTGTGAATTAAATGGTAGTTTAGATATGTATTCGGTAGAAAATGTACAATCGGTTATTTACTCAGCACTCACAGCGGTCGGAGGGAATGATGAGTGATTTGTTTGAACGTGTTATAACAGCAAAGGAACTACAAGAGAAAGAGGACTTTAAAGGTGGTAATGAGTGGCTAATAGAACACTTAGTACCACGAGGACAGGCAGGTCTAACCATTGCACCGCAAAAGTCTTTTAAGAGTTCTACCACGTTGCAAATGGCTTTAAGCGTAGCTAAAGGTGTCCCCTTTGGTTATTTTAAAACTAAAAAAGCGAACGTGCTTATTATTGATAATGAAGATACTGACTTTGTCTTGCATCAACGTTTAAAAGCTTATAGTGATGTTCCTGATAATTTGCATTTCATTACAGGGGGAATATTTAAGTTAGACAACAAGGACCACATGAACGGACTTTATAAGTTCATCAAAGAAAATAACATCAAGTTCGTTATCTTGGATAACTTAAAAGACATGCTGACAGATAGAAACATTCTAAACGATATGTCAAGTATGAATGACGTACTGAATAACATAACACGATTGAAGTTGCTTTTAAACGATGTAACATTTTTATTAATTGCTCACGCTAGAAAAGACACAAATAATCAATCGTTAGAGGAAAAGAGTTTTAGAGTTCGCAGTACTCACGCATTAGGTAGTTCAGCAATTGGTGCATGGTTTGAATTCTGTTTATGTCTAAGTCCTAAAATGGGAAAGAATAGCAAGTATTCAATCTTAACTGTTGAGGCTCGTAACTATGCTTATGACAAAGAAGTATGTCTGGGGTACGTAGGGGAACAATTTCAAATCATAGACCCCACAGGCAATAAACCAAAAGAGATATTGGAAGAAGAGCAGAAAGAGGGGGAAGAATACGAGGAAACAAAAAACGAAGCCGAAAGTCTTTTAACAGCATTGCAACAAAAAGGAAAAGTAAATATAACAGACGATTAACCGTTTTGTCTTTGACATTGCGGTTTTTCTTTTGTATAATTAAGCCATCAAGTTAAAAGAGGTTAAACAAATGAAAATTGCACTTGAAACACTTAATAAAATAGCTTTAAGACTTCAACAAAAAGAACCAGTAACAGATATTGAAAAAGATATGCTTCTAGGGCTTTTAAATAGCGTTTATAGCTATTATAAACAAACCGAAGATATTTCTATGTTAGATGTCTTAATCGTTCTCTATGAGCGTTTAAAGGGCACTAAAACAGATAAAAAAGAAGAAATAGAGTACTTCATTGATAAGTTTAGTGCAAAGAGTCTTGTTAAGTTATTAGATAGCCTAGAACAAAAAGGAAAACGTCAAAAAGAAAGTAAAGTAGATGACATGTTTATCAATAAAACAAGAGTGTACTACAAAGTAGTAGCAAACAAAATCAAAGAGAGAGGTATCAAATAATGGCAGTTGAAAAAGTGGTTTATTATTATGATGACGGAACGAAGAGAGAATATCCCCCACGATTGACAGACATAGAACAGTTAGAAGAGTTCAGAAAGTCAAAAGCTGATGTAACAGAAGTATATGATTTCATGCAAGAACATCTAAGCAAGTTTGAAGCTAAGTTATCTCTGTGTTTCAAGTATATGGTTGACAACCTAGGCATGGAAGAACAACAGGCAAACAACACGCTAGAATTTTGGTGTGATGAATGGGGAGTTCAAAACGTTCATTTTATCGCAGAGGGTGGTGAATGCAAAATGTGTGACAAACAATGCGATGCCAAGAAAGTCTTTTGTTCAGAAAAATGTTACAAAGATTATATTAAATCGAAATATATTTGTAATTGACATAGTTAAAAAAGTTCGATATAATTAAGTCATCAAGTTAAGAGAGGAAACAAAAAAATGATTAAAGTGATTTATATATTAGAAGACGGTTCGGATAGTTGGACTTATGAAGTTAGAAAACTAAGAACCGCAGTAGAAGGTATTAGAGAAGATATGAATGTCACAGCAACGATTGTAAAAGCAGTTTTGTTTGATGAAAATGGAAAGAAAATTTTGGAGGTTGAAAGATGATATTTTTCTTTATAATTGTGTTGATTGAAGCTTTAATATTATACTTAGTTTTAGAAAGAGGTTAAGAAATAATGGCTAAAGAATATTACGCAAATAAATACGGAATTCAATTAGAAGAGTTTCTAATATGGGGAAGTGAATGGGACTTAAAATTCTGGCAATATAACTTCACAACTGGGCAAGGTTTCGCTTTAACAAACGCTTTAAAGTATTCTGTAAGGGCAGGAAAGAAGCCAAACGAACCATTTGAAAAAGATATGGGCAAATATAACGATTATATCAACATGGCTATTCTAATGGGATTTGAACGTTCAGAAGCAGAAGAATGGGTAGCACTTCAAAAATCAATCTTTGAGGAGTTTAAAGGCAGAAAAGTAGAACTAGAAGAGATTAGAAGAAGAGAGGAAGCGAAACATGTATAAATATTGTGCTTTAAATCATCATAAGTTCTTATGGTTTAAAACTTTTGAGGATATGGCGAAACACTTCGGTGTTACAGAAAGTTATTTAAAATTTTTGATAATCACAAAAACACCTTTGAACGGTTGGTTTATTAAGGAGGTAAAATATGGTTCTGAATTGGAATGACTTCAATAAATGGCGAGAAACTAGCTTAGAATATCATAAAATGCTAGGTGAACACAATTATACTAATGCACTCACATTCTTTGAGTACGCTAGACAGTATTTCAATGCAAAAGGTTTTCCACCTTCTGAAAAGAAAACAAAGACAGGTAGAAATGGAAAATACACGCAAAAAGATAGCAAAGAACAGTTAAAACAAATACATGAATATATTGGAGGTATTAAATAATGGCTTTAACAATTAAACAACTAATTAAAAAACTTGAAAAAGTAGAAAACAAATTGATGGACGTATATATAGAATTTCCGGGCGAATTTTTAACCGTTGATACTGTATTATTAGACAATGAGGGCGATATTACTCTAGTTAGTGAAGTTGGTTCGCACCATTGCGATTGCCAAAAATGTAAAACAAATGAAACAGAACTTTAATAACTTGGTAATTGACAAAAGAAAATAAACACATTATAATTAGTTATATAGTTAAGGAGGAAATAAAAAAATGTTGACTTTATTATTAACAATTCTATTTATTTGGCTTGTATTTAAAGCAGTTGAAAACGTAGCAGAAGAACTTGGTAGATACATCAGAGGGTTCTTGAAATGGTTGTGGAAAATGTACAAAAAACATATTAACAAAGGAGTGAGCTTATAATGGAAAGCAAAGTTTTGAAACTAATCAATGAAATTGAAGTACCAAAAAGTCAATACAACAGCTTCGGAAAGTATAATTTCAGAAATAACGAGGATATTCAAACAGCGTTGAAACCTTTGTTATTACAGTATGGACTAATGGAAAAAGCCACGACCGAAATGCTAGAAATGAACAACGAACTGATGTTACATGTCCATGTTGATATTTTTGACCCTGATAACCTTAACGACATTACAAGCGGTGACGGGTGGGCAGTTATTGACATCAACAAGAAAGGAATGGATAAAGCTCAAGCTACTGGAGCTAGTCAGTCATACGCAAGTAAATATGCCTACGGTCAAGCGTTGAAATTAGATGATACAAAAGACGCAGATAGTACAAACAAAGGTCAAAACAATGCACCACGTCCTAAAGCAGTACCTAAAGCAAGTTATCAATACAATTTGAGCGACTTGAAAAAAATGGTAGCAAACAAAAAAATGTCAAGCGACCGTGCAAACGAACTTTGTAAACAAGGAAAAGTAAATATGAATGCTTAATACTTGACAAAAGAAAATAAATACGTTATAATTAAACTATCAAATAAAGAGAGGGAACAAAAAATGAAAATTATTGAAACTTTGAAAGTAAACGAAATTAACACAAAAGAAGTTGAAACAGCAAAAGGGACTAAAAAAGTCCTATCATTTAAAGCATATCCATTTGAGCATTATATCGGAGGTATTTGGTTACCTGATAGCGTAAATTATGGCGACATCGTAACAGTATTTATTGACCAAATTAAAGCCGAAACAAAAGGCGACAAAACTTATTATAACGCTTCGTATGCTAAAGTGATACCAGAGTTTAACTTAAATCGTGACAACAATGAACCACAAAATAACACGGTTGACTTATTTGGTGGAAGTTCCATTGCTGATATCTCTGATGATGATATGCCGTTCTAGGGGGTTTATATATGGGCTATGATTATGAAACGATACTTGATGAAGTAGACAAATTAAGTCTACAAGGACTAGTAGAGGAAGCAAAAAAACTTGTGAGAGAACTTGTTCCCCCTCTGTTCGCTGTTGATTTTACTAACTTAATGGAACTAATTGAAAGGAATACATACAAACTATGAAAATCAGTAAAGAAAAACTCACTTTTTTAAAAAATGCACATATTATCACTTTGGAACTTATTCATGACATGCTAGAGGTAAAACAACACATTAACAATTACCAACGCAATACCAACAAAAAATACGGTCTAAACATCGAAAAAGACGAAGTGATTAACCGTGAAGTTGCTGACATGATTATTATTAACACGCTAGGAAAGTTAAACATGTTACCTGAACAATCTTATTTCTTGCGTTTAGTACGTAATAGCGAAGCCAATAGCCCTAAAGTTCGTAAGGCTGAAAAGTTGGCTGAAAAAGCCAATTTGGTTGATAAAATCGTTGAAATGTTTGATTTTATTAAAGATAACGCTTATATTAGTATTGAAGACAGAAATTTGTACAATTTTATTAAAAAAGAAAACGTCCAAAATTTAGAATACTTTAGCAATGAGGGGTATCATATTTGGTTCGAAAATCGTTTGAAATGGTTGTTAGATACTTACAAAGGGGAATAAAATGATTAACTTACAAAATAAAAAGCTAGACATCAAAGAGTTCTTAGAAGAGTTAGGCTTTACCATTAGTTTGGACTACGAAAGAGAACCAACAGGTGTGATGTTTGCTGAAATACACCCTATTGTTAATCAAGTAAGCAATAATTCAGCCATTTATCAGACGTTTAGAACGCTTGAAATAGAACTTATGGTAATTTGTACCGAAGAAACAGAAAAAAGCTTATATAATGCTATACAGCTCTTGAGTGATGAGCATTATATATATGTCAATACAATCACAGACAACACTAATATTATAAAATTAAGAGGTAACTACTATGATTAATGAAAATGCATTGAACTTTATCCGTTTCTCAAGCGGGTTTAATAACTTAAAAAAAGAAGAACTTGAAGCATTTGCCGAAAATGAAATCTTTGAACTTAATGAATACAACGCAAGTGAGGGCACACAAGGTAAATACTTCTATACATTAGAAGATATCAACACAAACGGAACACTTAAAAGTTACATCATTGAATGCTTAAAACTTTCGTTACAAACACGTTGGGGAAATAATTTAGAGTACCACATCGACCGCAAAACGAAATATTTGAACAAATTAACAGGAATGCAAGCGTAAGAAAGAAAAAGTAACTAAAAAATGAAATTAAAAAACCAAATCAAACTACTTAACGACACATTGAAATCACATGATGAAAAAGTTGACGAACATTTTCCAACAGATGAAAGCCAAGTGCCTGCTTATGCTAAAGGTCAATATATGGACTTGTCAAGTATGCTTCAAGAAGTTGCCAAAGCATTTGAATTTACGGCAAAATTCCACAAAAACTCTGTAAAAGCTCTTGATATTCTTATTACCAACTTAAACAAACATTATGAAATGGTTAATGAAATCATGGACAAAACAAATTATAAAACTTGGACCAAAGTACAAGATGAACATTACACAGGAGTTTTCTACTACAATTTGCATAAAACAGTTGAGGAAACAATTAAAGAAATGAAAGAGGTACAAAAATAGTATACGTTATTTATATTGTATCATTCATCTTGTACAGTTGGTTCTTATTCAAATCAGGTAAGAAACACGCTGAACATAAAGATGAAATAAAGTTAGTTATAACTGGTAAACCTGAACAAGTTAAGAAAGCTATAAAAGCAATTAACGAACAAGATTTAATAAAATAGAAAGTGAGATAACTCTTCAATTACATGCCACTCAAACGAGTGGTTTTTTTATTTGGTTGTTGATGAGGTACCACTTGCTATATAATACCCCTGTAAGCTCATAGATTAGCTTGTATTGCATTTTAAGTTATTTCTAGGATAATGACAAGGAACATACCAAAACATGCAAAATAAGACAATTTACGAGGAATTACGGCATATTTTTTTCAAAATGAAAAATAGAAAAATAGATTCCAAA
>ENA-OOZG01000942-OOZG01000942.1-human-gut-metagenome-genome-assembly--contig:-NODE-942-length-22286-cov-5.320363_pt1 | contig 22286 bp, 19 predicted proteins | sample MGYA00241706_ERZ501384 | MGnify/ENA primary metagenome ERZ501384 (study PRJEB25962, sample SAMEA2042742) | human gut metagenome | biome: human gut; feature: human-associated habitat; material: faeces...
CAGACAGACAGACAGACAGACAGACAGACAGACAGACAGACAGACAGACAGAGCTGAGTGCGATTAGGCTTATTCAGTATGTATTTGGTTATGGTACACTGCCGATGGGATGTTTGTTTGAATTTCGCAATGGATTGAGCAAAGGAAAAGAATTCTTTGGTTCAGGCATTCCTTTTATCAGATATACAGATGTTTATAATAACAGATTTCTTAAGGGAAAAGATATTACAGCATTGGTGGAATGTACTTCTGCTGAAATTGAAAAATTGAGAGTACATCGAGGAGATGTATTCTTTACTCGAACATCAGAAACATCAGAAGATGTTGGCTGGTCGTCGGTAATGCTTGATGATATTGGAGACTGTGTTTTTAATGGATTTACTATTAAGGCGACACCAAAAACAAATTACTTATTACCGGAATATTGTGTATTTTGTTTTGCTACAGAAGATTTCAGAAAGTATGTTACAAGTCATTGTGCATTTACAACAAGGGCATCTTTAACGGGAAAAACGATTGCAGAATATCAAATTACTATTCCGAGTATAGAAAAACAGCAGGAAATTGTAGATATATTGAGTAAGTTCCATAGCCTTTGCAATGACCTGTCAACGGGACTTCCGGCAGAAATAGAAGCCCGTCAGAAACAATATGAATATTACAGGGATAAGCTATTATCCTTTAAAGAATTACAAAAGTAGGGAGGCGAGAAATGTGCCATATTTCAACATTGTCGCAGCGACAAATGAAAATACGGTAGTTACAGAATATGAGCCGGAAAAGGCACGTTCAGATAGCTATCAGTCAGAAGCAGATTTGGAAAAGGAATTCATTCGCTTGTTGTGTGAGCAGGGATATGAGTATCTGCATATTCATACCGAGAAAGATTTAACTGCAAATTTGCGTACACAGCTTGAAAAGCTGAATGGTTATCACTTTTCTGATGCTGAATGGAAACGCTTCTTTTCTGAAATCCTTGCCAATTCAAATGATGGAATTGTTGAAAAGACAAGAACGATACAGGAAGATAACGTAAAGGTATTAAAGCGTGATGATGGCTCGACGAAGAATATTACGCTGATTGATAAAAAGAATATCCACAACAACTTTTTACAGGTTATCAACCAGTACGTGATTGGTACAGAAGACGGGGCAAAGCATGATAACCGTTATGATGTGACAGTGTTAGTCAATGGATTTCCGCTTGTGCATATCGAATTGAAGCGCAGGGGTGTTGCAATTCGTGAAGCATTCAATCAAATCAACCGTTATCAGCGAGACAGCTTCTGGGCTGGTTCAGGTTTGTTTGAATATGTGCAGATTTTCGTGATTTCCAATGGGACAAATACAAAATATTATTCTAACAGTACCCGAAAAAATGCAGAAAAAGAGCATGAGAAAAAAGGTGCCAGCAAGACAAAGACCAGCAATAGTTTTGAGTTCACATGTTTTTGGGCAGATGCAAACAATCGGGTAATTCCTGACTTAATTGATTTTACAAAGACATTTTTTGCAAAGCATACAATTTTGAATATTCTTACAAAGTATTGCATTTTTACCTCTGAGGATATGCTGATGGTCATGCGTCCATATCAGATTACAGCTACAGAACGAATTCTGAATCGTATTGAGATTGCTAACAATTATAAGAAGTATGGCAGTATCGAAGGTGGCGGCTATATCTGGCATACTACCGGATCTGGAAAGACATTGACTTCATTTAAGACCGCAAGGCTGGCTTCAAAGCTGCCATATATTGATAAAGTATTGTTTGTGGTTGACCGTAAGGACTTGGATTACCAGACGATGAAAGAATATGATCGTTTTGAAAAAGGAGCTGCGAACAGTAACACTTCAACAACGATATTAAAACGACAGTTGGAAAATCCAAATGCAAAAATTATTATTACTACAATTCAGAAACTGTCGACCTTTATCAAGAAAAATCCGGGACATGAAGTTTATCAGAAACATGTTGTCATAATTTTTGATGAGTGCCACCGCAGTCAGTTTGGAGACATGCATACAGCGATTGTTAAGAACTTTAAGAAATATCATTTGTTTGGCTTTACGGGAACACCGATTTTCTCGGTAAACTCTGGCAGAGCAAAAAATCCGGAGTTTTTTACTACAGGTCAAACTTTTGGAGACCAACTTCACAGTTATACGATTGTGGATGCAATCAATGATAAAAATGTTCTTCCATTCCGGGTGGATTATATTAAAACAATGGATGTGGAAGAAGAAATTACAGACGAAATGGTCTGGGACATCAATCGTGAAAAGGTAATGATGGCACCTGAACGTATCCGTATTGTGACGCAGTACATATTAGAGCATTTTGACCAGAAGACATATCGTGGAGATAAGACTTATGTTTATAATACGCTTACGAATATTGAGGAAGTGGCTTCTGCGGGGCGTGATGAAGTAGAGGAGATTAAACAGAAACAGCGTATCAGTGGTTTTAACTCCATCTTTGCAGTATCGAGTGTACCGATGGCAAAACTCTATTATCAGGAATTCCAAAGACAGATGGCTAAAGATCCGGCTAAGAGGCTGCGTGTTGCGACCATTTTCAGTTATGGTGCGAATGAAGAAGAATCAGATGGTATTTTAGATGAGGAAAATTCTGAAGATACATTTGCGCTTGATCAGCCATCCAGAGAATTTCTGGAAGAAGCAATAGGGGACTACAATAAAATGTTTCACACGAATTATGATACATCCAGTGATAAATTTCAGAATTATTATAAAGACGTGTCGCTTCGTATGAAAAACAAAGAGTTGGATATCCTTATTGTTGTTAATATGTTTCTGACAGGCTTTGATGCCACAACGATGAATACATTGTGGGTAGATAAAAATTTGAAAATGCATGGACTGATTCAGGCGTTTTCTCGAACAAACCGTATTTTGAATAGCATTAAGACCTTTGGCAATATTGTATGTTTTAGAAATTTGCAAAAACGAGTGGACAGTGCTATTTCGTTGTTCGGAGATAAGAATGCCGGAGGGATTGTTTTACTGCAAAGCTTTAAGGACTATTATTACGGTTACGAATCTGTTGATGGAAAATCAATGCCGGGATATGTGGACTTGATGGAAGACTTGAAAGAAAAGTTCCCGTTGACAGAGACGCAGATTGTAGGAGAACAGAACCAGAAAAATTTTATTGCATTGTTCGGTGCTATTTTGCGCATGAGAAATCTTCTGCTTTCTTTTGATGATTTTAAAGGCAAGGAATTGATTTCTGAGCGAGATATGCAAGACTACCTTGGACGTTATCAAGATTTACGTGATGATTGGAAGAACAAGCGACGGAAAAGCACAGATATTACAGATGATGTAGTATTTGAAATTGAGTTAATACGACAGATAGAAATCAACATTGACTATATCTTAATGCTTGTCAAGAAGTATCATGATACGCATTGCGAAGATAAGGAAGTATTGATTACGATTAACAAGGCAATCAATGCCAGTCCAGAACTGCGAAGTAAGAAACAACTTATTGAAAATTTTATCGCAGGTATCAATGATGTGGACGATGTTATGTCTGAGTGGCACGATTATGTGGTAGATCAACGAGAACGTGATTTGCAGGAAATCATTACCACAGAAAAATTGAAACCACAGGACACTCGTAAATTTATCGAGAATGCTTTCCGGGATGGAGAAATCAAGACCGCAGGAACAGACATAGACAAAATCATGCCACCGATTTCACGATTTGGTGGTGGAGGCAGAGAAAAGAAGAAACAAGGGATTATTGATAAACTAAAAGTATTCTTTGAAAAATATTTCGGTGTTGGCGGCACAGCTATCTTTACAGAACCTAAGCCTAAGACAACAACTTATACTTACGATACGGACAGACAGGATAATTTATCAATGGTGGCAGAGTCAATCACACCATATGGAAAAAAGAATTAACAGAGTCAAACCACAGTGGAGCAAATTCTGCTGTGGTTTTTTCATGCTCAAAATGCTTTCAGAAATTTCAGGGGTCTTAGGGATTCTCCCTAACGAGACATTGACCGTTTTCACGCCGGCAGGAGCGAAAATGGTCTGCTCGCTATTCGTAAATAGTAAAATCTTTTCTTATGATTTTTTTCATTCAAACAGGGTGTCAAATGAACATTTTATTCTAAATAAGTGTAAGGGATATGAATAATTTTTCATAAAACAGATGATTTTGGGTGTGCATTTTGCCAGTGCTTGTCCAAATGAGTGAAAGGAGGTTTGAACTTGAACCAATATTTTAAGGCAAGCGAAGCAGAGAATTATGTCTTCTATAAAGTGCCGAAAGCTTTGTTTACGGATGAAAAGTACAAGGCAGTTTCTACTGATGCCAAAATGCTTTATGGACTACTTCTTGATCGAATGCATTTGTCTGTAAAAAACGGATGGACAGATAAATATGGTCGTGTCTATCAGTATTTTACTGTGAAAGAAGCAAAGGAAAAACTCCACTTCGGACATGAAAAAATATGCAAATTGTTTTCTGAATTAGAGAAGTCGGATCTGATTTTACGAAAGCGGCAGGGGCAGGGAAAACCGAGCATTATTTATTTAAAAAAGTTCTGATAATCGGATTTCTTGATTTCGGAATAACAGAAACTATTAAGACTAAGTAGAGTAAGAATATTACCTGCCGAGAAGAAATATATATATCGGCTGGTAAAACAAAGATGAATAGATGAATGCTCATTGAGGAAAAATATGGAAAGAACGGAGGTGTGAAAGATTGGTTTTGGAAGTTAGTGAAAAGGATAAAATTGCATATTATTGGCTTTCTAACGAAGAAAAGGAAGACGAGGCGTTTCGTGAGTCGTTGAAACCGGATTATAGAAAATGGAATAAAATGGGATATAAAGTATGTGTATTCCTTTCGGGAAAAGAGGATATTGTAGAGCTGACAAAAGAACTTTTAATCCATAATAAGCAGATTCTAGCGGAGAAAAATGTTAAGAAAGCAAAAGAAAGAGAACGATAGAATTTCTCTGTATGGCAGATAAATAAGTCTGCCATGGTACATGACTAACTTCCAAAATCAAGAAACAGACAAAAAGATATTGTAGGGTACAAGTGAGTATGTTACAATGTTGTTTGCAAAATACAGCAAATAAAAATATAACATTGGTGGTGAAAGAATGTCGAAAAAGATTGCTGCATATATGCGTATTTCTGTCGATACTGAAAAGGACAGAGATAATACATCAATTGAAAATCAAAGAAGAATTATCAGAACATATGTGAAACAGACGTTTCCCGATGCGATGGTTGATTATTATGAAGATCGTGATAAAAGTGGATATACCTTTGAACAGAGAGAAGATTATCAGAGAATGAGACCACTTTTGATGGATGGAACTTATGATATATTGATCATCAAAGATTTCTCAAGATTCTCACGTCGTAATAGCCGGGGACTTGTAGAACTTGAGGATTTGAGAGATGCGGGAGTGCGTATTATTTCAATCGGGGATGGAATTGATTACCCAACTTATGACGATTGGAATAACATTCAGGTGCGTTTCCTTTTGAATGAAATGCCGGTAACAGACGCTTCAAAAAAGGTTAGGAGAGTTGTGGAGAGCCGCCAAAACGATGCTAATTGGATTTGTGCTGTTCCATACGGATATTATTTTGTTGATACGAAAAATATGGTGTTTGAGGTGGATGAGCAGGCAGCAGTGGTGGTTCGTGAAATCTTCAGTCTGTACAATAAGGGATGGGGATATAAGAAAATAGCCAATTATCTTACAGAAAAGAATATACCAACACCTCGGATGTTAGAAAAGGAGCGTAAAGAAGCTGAAGCCATCAAAAGTAAGGGAAAGATAGAAGTAAAAATTAAGGCGAGTCCGGTTTGGGCGGTTCCGAGTATCAGTGGAATTTTACAGAATGATTTTTATATTGGAACGCTCCGACAGCATAAATATACCCGAAGAAATATCAATGGCACAGATAAAAAACTGGATGAGGAAGAACATAAAGTGTTTGAAAATCATCACACTGCGATTGTTGATGTTAAGGAATACATGAAGGCACAGCAAAATTTAAAAGCAAGGACAAAATCAAATTACAGAGGTGTGAAAAAATACGACAACGTATATTCAGGACTTCTGTTCTGTGGAGATTGCCAAAGCCCGATGTTTTCTATGAGCCGTTCTGACCTGGCACCTGCATATACCTGTGGGACTTATCATAAGCGAGGTTTGAAAGGGTGTACTTCCCATCATACAAGAGTGGATGTTCTCGATACAATGTTGAAGAAGTATATCGAACGAGTGATGAAGAATTCCGAGAAAATGATTGCGGAACTGGAAAAAGCTATCAAGACAGAGCCACAGACAATGAAAACGTCTGCTTCAACAATTGCACAGCTAGAGGTTGATCTGGCGAAAGCAAGGGAGAGCTACAAAGCGACTCAGAAGCAAAAAATCCGGGAACTGATGAAGGCAGATGAGGCAAATCGGGATATCATAGAAGAAACCTATGAAGAAATGGAAGTGGAGCTTCTGCAGAAAATAGATGGTCTGGAGAAGCAGTTGGAAATGACTGTTGAGCGAAGAAATACAACGATAGAAGTCAACAGGATAGCGAAGACGGCGTTACAGATTTTTCATGATATACTGGAAAAAGATAAATTGGATAAAGACGATCTGTTGCTTATTGTAGATAAAATCATGGTGTATGATGGGATAGATGCACGTATTGATATTCAGTTGAAACCAGACATTACCATGTTGTTGGAAACGGGAACGCTTACAGAAGAAGAACTGGAAGAAGCTGGTTATAGAGGAAAAGTTGTAAATTTTAATTGGGACATCGAGGGTAACTTATCAGCCACAATCGTCCAAAAGGTCAGAAACCAGAAGGACAAGGCTTTCGGTGTCAATGTTATATGTGGCGGCGATGCACTTGAAATTTTCACCGACCGGGAAGGAGAAATCATTCTCAAAAAATACTCACCGCTTGGGGAAATGGGAAATTTTGCAGACCAATATGCGGAAAGTCTGGCGCAGACGCTTGGATATCTGGTGTGTATCACAGATACAGATCAGGTGATTGCAGCAGCAGGACCGGGGAAGAAAGAATTTCAGGAACAGCTGATCACAAGACAGCTTGCGGAAGTGATCGCAAGAAGGGAGCAGTTTCTGGCATCCTCTATGGATCGGAAGTTCACGGTCATCGTGTCGGGACAGAATGCAGAACTGAAATGGCAGGTGGTAAGTCCGATCATCTGCGCCGGAGATGCGATCGGTTCTGTCGTGATCCTGGCAAAGGACGGCAGGAAAAAACCCGGTGAGTTGGAACAGAAGATGATACTCTGCGCAGCAGGATTTCTGGGACGACAGATGGAACAGTAAAGGAATATTTCATAAGAATCTCTCATAGTATAAAAGGACAGGAGGGGTTCTTATGGAAAAAAAGCTGTTTGGAAATATCTGTTTTACAAGACTTGTGAAAGCACTGATGCTTTCTTACTTTCTTACGATGCTGATGCTGCTCGGGCTGTCCTTTGGACTGTATAAGTTTGACTTAAGCGAGAAAACAGTCCGGATCGGGATCCTTGCGGTTTACATAATTTCCACATTTGCCGGTGGATTTGCCATGGGAAAAATGGGGAAGACAAGGAAATTCCTGAGGGGATTTATGCTTGGAATGCTCTATTTTCTGCTCCTGCTTGCAATTTCAGCAGGGATCTACCGGAGCGTGCAGGGTGGAATGCAGATGATGATCGCCTGGATCCTCTGTGGGGCAGGCGGAATGCTCGGTGGTATGGTGTCCTGAAGGGGAGGAGATGTAATTTTTGCGTTGACGGTATCAAGGGATATGGGCGATACTTTTATTTTTTAATCCGGGGGAAGCAGTTGCGCCAAAAGGAAGCTTATACTATACTATAGGTGATAAAAATGCCCGGAGGTGATGAGCCGGGCAAGAGGGAGGAACTCGTGAAAAGGAACACCAGACAGCTTTATTTGATGTTTTTTGTTTTTGCGATAATCATAGCAGCATATTCCTGCCGGCTGCTGGCATGGTTTGATATAGGAGGAAACTATCCAAGCTATGTGCGTGCCGCATTGTATTTATTATTATTTGTCTTGTGGGGGTATTCTCTGGATCAGCGGATTATTCAGAAACCGGTGCTGCACTGTCTTCGCTTGATGGATGTTCTGATGCTTATCTGGTTGACTTTGCGTACTTTGAAATATGAGGTGGTTACAGATCTGACCGTGGCACGTTATTTGTGGTATCTTTATTACCTGCCGATTCTTTTTATTCCGCTGCTTGGTGCATATACTGCAATTTTTCTGGGAAAATCCGAAGATTATCAGCTTTCCAGAAAAAGCTGGTTGTTATCGCTGATTCCGACAGCATTGTTTCTGGCTGTTATCACAAATGATTTCCACCAGCAAGTATTTTCGTTTGCGAGCGGAATTCCGGGGGTGCCGGATAACAAAGTCTTTTTCCATCGTCCGCTTTATTTTGTGAGTGTTGGATGGACGATAGGCTGTGTATTTTTTTCAGTATTTCAGCTGCTGAAAAAAACAAGGCTTCCAAGTATTGGAAAGCGGAGAATGATGCCTTTTGTTTTGAGCTGCGTGATGCTCTTGTATGGAGCACTTTATCTTTTGGGATTTCAGGTCATCCGTGATGTTTTTGGAGATATGAATGTAATGTTTTGTCTCTTTTATGCTGCAATATACGAAAGCTGTATCCATTGCCGTATGATACAGTCAAACACAGGGTATGTCGAGTTATATGAGGCGACAACGCTTGCCTCCTGCATTGCAGATCAAAATGGGCGGATTTTGCTTCGTTCCCGCACAGCAGGAGAGGATATGGTATGTCCAAAAGATGGGGAGAGTATCGTTTATCCGGATGGAATGCGTATCTCTTCGGCACCGATTAAAGATGGTTTTGTCATCTGGGGAGATAACTTGCAGCACCTTACCAAGCTTCGCAAGCAGCTTGATGAGAATAAAAGAAAAAGAGAGAATAACAAAAAGAAATTAAAGGATGCTTATCTTGTGCAGAAGGAGCTATACGAACTAACGGAAAAGAACCGTATTTATGATGAACTGGAAGAAAAACACAAAACCCAGACGAGGAGGATAAAGGAACTTCTTGAACAGTGTAAGAATGCAAAGCCTGAGGTAATGCAGGCGTGTATGAAAGAGATTCTGTTGCTCGGTACTTATATCAAGCGAAGTGCGAATCTGTATTTTCTTTCTCAGGAATACGAAAAGCTTCCACAGCAGGAACTCAGGCTGACGATCGATGAACTGGTACGTGCAATGAATTCCTGCAAAATTGAATGTGGTGCGGTCTATTTAACCACAAAACCGATAGCATCAAAAGAGGTTGTACGTTTGTTCGAACTGCTAAAAACAGTAATGGAAATGACGATAAATGAGTTGCATTCGCTGTTTATTTCCGTGTCTGATCAGGAAATGAATCTGTCTGTAGAATGTGCGGCTGATTTGTCCCCAATTATCTCTTCTGAGGTAACGGTCGACAAGGAGGATGGATTGTGGCTGATACGTACAGCAATAGGAGGAGAGGATAATGCGTAGGTTGAGGCGCTTTGGGTTTAATCGTATCAAGGAAGGATTTGACCAGCTTCCTACGGCGATCTGCTTTTTTGACAGCAGAGGAAGTATTGTTCTTTGCAACAGGCAGATGTATCGTCTGAGTCATTATTTATTTGAAAGTGATATGCAGTATCTCGGTGAAGTTGAGCGGGCACTTGCGACCCCACCGGAAGGAATTCTGCAGCTTTCGAATATGGAGGGTACCTATCGTTTTCCGGATAATACCATATGGCAGTTTGAGAAAACAGAAGTAACGGATCGATATGGAGAAACCTATATCCAGCTTACAGCTGCGGATGTTACGGAATTGTGCCATGTGCTCGGACTGCTTTTTGTGGAAAATAAGAAGCTTGCCGAGGATGAAGAACATCTGCAAAGGTTATCTGAAAATGTGGAGAAGATTGCCCGGGAGAAAGAACTTTTGACGGCAAAATCTGCTATGCATGATAATCTTGCAGCCAGTATTATTGTAATGAAGCAGTATCTTTCCGGAGATTTCGGCGGGATCGATGTGGAAACAGTTCTGCGGGAATGGGAGAAGAATATTGTTTTTCGGGAGGTCGAACATTTATCAGAAAAAGAGAAATTGTTTGCCAGTGCAAGAAGCAGTGGTGTCCTTGTGCAGATAGAAGGAAAGGAACCACCGGGAAAAGCAGCAGAGATGATGTATGCTGCTATGCAGGTATGTCTGAATAATGCCCTTCAATATGCGAGAGCGACAGAACTGGAGGCAAATGTTTTTGAAAATGAAACCGGCTATACCGTGATGATCTATAACAACGGACAGCCTCCGGAAAGAGAAATCCGGGAAGGTGGAGGACTTACCAATCTGCGTCACCGGATTGAAACGGAAGGCGGAAGGATGCTCGTACAGAGTTTTCCGGAGTTTTCTCTGGTAATAGAAATTCCTAAGATTTAACACGTTAGGGAGGAATGAAAGTGAAAAAAATACTAATTGTTGAAGATCAGATGCTTGCCCGTAAGTATTTGTGCTCTTGCATAGAAAAAAGCACAGAATGTGAAGTGGCATCTGCCCTGACCCGGGCAGATGCAGCATTGCAGAGATGTGGTGAGGGGCATATTGACCTGGTGGTGATGGATATTTGTACAGAAAATGATTCGGATGGATTAGATGCGGCTGAAGCAATCAAAAAATACTATCCACGGATCAAGATCGTAATGGTGACCTCCATGTTAGAAGGACGATTTCTGGATCGTGCAAGGAAAATAGGAGCGGACAGCTTCTGGTATAAGGATTCTCCTTCCGGTGATCTTATTAGCGTGATCGAAGGGACACTTGCAGGTAAAAATTTCTGGCCGGACAAGGTGCCGGCGGTGCAGCTTGGAAAAGCACTTTCCTGTGACCTTTCCGATCAGGAAATGGAAACCTTACGTTTGTTGTGTGAAGGGAAGACGAATGCCGAGATTGCGGCTAAGCTTCATGTGGCAGAATCATCGGTTCGTACCTATATCAACCGGATGTTAGAGAAAACAGGATACACAAACCGCAATCGCCTGATGGTTGCGGCGGTAAGCAAACGCCTGGTCGTACCGAGCAGTCAGCTCGACGTATAAGAAGAAAATAAAATAGGATTTAGATGTGAAAATTGCTCTGCTTTTTATTAGGTAGAGCGATTTTTTTGTGTAAAATGCTTATTTGTCCACATTTATGAGGACAGACAGAGCTATTTTTCTCTGTTAGACTAAAGAAAAAAAGAAATATAGCAGACACATCGGATATATCGCTGAAAGAAAGGAGGATGGTTCGATGCGAAAAATAGTGGTTGATATGCAGAATTTTCTGTTTGCGGATTCCGTAGCGACTGCCTTCAAAAAATCGGATTATGAGATTGATGTAGTCCGTACGGAGTCTCCAAAAGATACGGTTGAACTTTGTAAGCTTTATAAACCGTTTGTTCTTATCATGGAGGTGACGGGCTATACTCCGTGGAAGCTTTGCGAGAGAATGAAGCTTCGGGATGAAGTAAAGAGGGTGTGTCCTGACTGTAAAATTGCTTTCATCGTGGATTCCAATACAGAAAAACAGGCGGCAAAAGACATTCGGGATGCGAAGAAAAACGGTCTTATCGACCAGTTCTTCTATGGATCCATGACTGCTGAATATCTGATGGATCAGATTTATGCGATGTAAGGAAATGGAAGAACCACCGAGAAGAAACTGCGTATATATCCGACTGAAATAAAGAAGAAAAGAGAGGTGAAAAAAGGGACAGCGACTTGGTGAGTCGCCAGGTGAAAAACAAAAAAGCCACAAACAAAGAAAAACAAAGAAAAAGGAGTTTGATTATGAGAAAGCGAATTACATCTTTATTATTATCTATGGTTATGATAAGTGGTCTACTGTTTACTGCAGTGCCGGTGCATGCTTCCGAAGATGGGGTGGAACCGGATATATGTGAACATAAGTTTTCATTAGCAGAAGCTTCGGGGGATGCAGTAATGACTCCGGGTACTTGTGTTAATAAAGCAGTGTTCTATTATACTTGTGAAAAATGCGGAGCGATTGAAAGTAATGGAAATCATACCTTCGAAGGAGAAAAAAATCCTGAAAAGCATAATCTGTCCGATGTCTGGGAAAGTGATTATTCCGGACACTGGCATGAATGTAAGGACTGCAAAGAAAAACTGGATTTTGCTGTACATATTCCGGATCATGAAGGACACGCTACGGAAGATTATGCAATTACCTGTAAGGAATGTGGATGGGTAATGGAAGAGCAGGTAAAACAGATTCAGATGGAAATTCCGTATAAGCTTGTTGTGAAAAAGACCGGTGAAGCTGATCCGACAAAAGAAACATTTAAGTTTGTGATCGAAGAGTTCGGAGCACCGGTAGATTATAAGATTATTTCCGATGCTATTGAAACAAACGGCGAAAAAACCTATAGTGGCACATTTGCTTTTACGATTCACAGTAATCTGCTTGGAAATATTTCAGAAGGCTTTGTGTTACGTCAGATTAAAGGAAATGCCAGCGGATGGACTTATGATGAGACAAGCTATTATGTAGTACCATATATCAATGAGAACGGTGTAGAGGATTGGGCATTTTATAAGCTTGATAAAGATGGATATATCAATGAGGAGGATGAAGTACGGGAAGCTGTTTTCACGAACAGTTATAATGCGAAGAAAGCAGTAGCTCCGGTACAGAAGAAGGCTCCGGACGATAAAATGAAATCTCCTAAGACCGGTAACGACAGCCTGATGGTTATCTGGACTACAATGATTCTTGCAGCTGCTCTTGCTTTTATGGGATTAACAACCGTTTTCCACAGAAGAAAATAGACATACCTAAGAAAGCAGCTTTCTGATCAGGAAAGCCCTTTCTCCAAAACGGCAAATAGATGCTTGCCGTTTTGGAGAAAGAAAAAAGGTTCAGTCTTTACAAGGAGAAATGTAATATGAAGAAAATATCATTACTGTTTTGTTTGATAATCCTGCAGGCCGGCTTATTATGCGGATGCAGACTGCCTCATAAGAGCAGTCCGCAAAAGCCTGTGGAAGGCGAGAATAAAAGCGGTCTTGTGAAAGTGCAGGATGATAAAAAAGAAGAGAAGAAGGAAGAAAAAGAGAAGGAAAAAGAAGAGACGGGGAAGACAGAAATCGTCGAGACGGAAGATACGGAACTGTCACTTCTCAAAAAACAGATCAATCAAAACAGCTGCGGTGCAGGGGTTGCACTTTTCGGGTATGTGGACAGTGAATTTACAAGGACAGATCTTTCATTTTACCTGGAATTTCATCATTTAACAAAAGAGTATCCGTTTTTGTCAGAAGCAGCCTGTTACATGGCGGATGGGCAGGAGCTGTATGCCATCGTTCCGCCAAATGAAAAAGGCAGAGTGACCGTCTATCCTTCTGATATCACGGAAAATGGTGAATATGCAGATGATAAGAGTCATCCGTTATTTGAAGGAAAACCGGGAGAGGCGCTTGTGCTACGTTGTAATTTCAGTGAGATCTATTCCAATGTACTGGTTTCGGTGACAGATGGTGGCGGTGCTATAGATTTCCACCCGTCGATTTCATTAATGGACGGCCATCTGGCGGAACTTGCCGGAGTATATGATTTCTCAGTCTATGAGGAAACACCGGATGAACGTTCGGTTGAAATCGCAACAGAGATCCTGCTGGAGTATGGAGAGGTCAGACAGGGACTGGAAAATGGAATGAAGCTTATGTATACAGGAGAATCAGAGATCATAAACGGAGGCAGCTGTATGCTTTTTGTATTAGGAACTGATAATGGAGAACAGTTTGTGCAGGAACAGCTTTACGGCGTTTGTGATAATCTCATTTATATTTATGATGTTTTTACAGACACATGGAATGCCGCATATTAAACCGTGTTCTTCCGGTGTAACCGGATAACATAGAGGAAGATCATTTCAAAAAGGAAAGGAGAAAATATTATGGGACTTATTAAAGCAGGTATGGGTGCTCTTGGAGGTACTTTTGCAGATCAATGGAAGGAATTTTTCTACTGTGAATCGATGCCAAAGGAGGTACTCGTTACAAAAGGACAAAAACGTGTCACCGGACGTTCAGCGAACACCAAAGGAAATGACAATATTATCTCGAACGGCTCTGGAATTGCTGTAGCAGACGGACAGTGTATGATCATCGTAGAACAGGGCAAGGTCGTAGAAGTCTGTGCAGAACCGGGAGAATTTACTTATGATACTTCTTCCGAACCGTCTATTTTTGCAGGCAGCCTTGGAGAGAGTATCAAAGAAACCTTTAAAACTGTAGGAAAACGTTTTACTTACGGAGGAGATACCGGAAAGGATCAGAGAATCTATTATTTTAATACCAAGGAGATTCTGGAAAATCGCTTCGGAACGCCGAATCCGGTTCCGTTCCGTGTTGTGGATTCCAAGATCGGACTTGATATCGACGTATCGATCCGTTGTTCAGGTGTCTATTCTTACAAGATTGCCGATCCGCTTTTGTTCTACTCTAATGTTTGCGGAAATGTGGAGCAGGAATACTCCAGAGAGGAACTGGATGCTACCCTTAAGACAGAGTTTATCTCCGCTCTTCAGCCGGCATTCGGACATTTGTCAGAACTGGAGCTTCGTCCGAATCAGATCGTGACACATAATACAGATCTTGAAAATGCGATGAATACTGCACTCTCAGAAAAATGGGGCGCACTTCGCGGACTGAAGGTTGTAAGTATTGCCCTTGGATCTGTGACACTTCCGGATGAAGATGCAGAACTTATAAAACAGGCTCAGCGTACAGCGATCATGCGTGATCCTACAATGGCCGCAGCAACGCTGGTCGGAGCACAGGCTGATGCAATGAAGACTGCAGCCGGTAATCAGGCCGGTGCAATGACAGGCTTCATGGGCATGGGTATGGCAATGAATCAGGGCGGCGGTATGAACGCACAGAATTTATTTGCAATGGGTCAGCAACAGCAGGCACAGCAGATGGCAGCGCAGCAGGCTGCACAACAGGCCGTTCAGCAGCCGGCACCGCAGGCAGACGGATGGAAGTGCAGCTGCGGAAACTTTGTTACCGGCAAGTTCTGTCCGGAATGCGGAAGCAAGAAACCGGAACCACAGCCGACACCGGGTGCATGGAAATGTAAATGCGGAGCCACAGCAACCGGTAAGTTCTGTCCGGAATGCGGATCACCAAAACCGGTAGAGGAAGAAGGATGGACCTGTTCTTGCGGTTCAGTGAATAAAGGAAAATTCTGCCAGAACTGTGGAGCAAAGAAACCGGAAGGTGCACTGCTTTACCGTTGTGACAAATGTGGATGGGAACCGGAAGACCCGACACACCCACCGAAATTCTGTCCGGAATGTGGCGACATCTTTGACGAGAACGACAGACAGTAATTCGAGAGAGAGGAGGGAATTCTATGTTTAGACTCCCATCAGAAAAAGAGGAACATAAGACCACAATCGGTGCTTTGATTTTAAGTATCTTCATTATTATCGCAGGAATCGGCGGCATGATATATACGAAGCATGAAAGCAGTGAGTTTAAGAATTCCACGGATGTTCGAACGCTTCATGCAACCGTTTACAGTTGTGAACAAACGAAAGAAAAAGATGATAAGGGAGACCGAAAAGAAAAATATAAAGTAAGGTTTACTTATGAAATCGATGGAACGACATATGATGATTTTGATACTTACTATAAAGAAATCAGGAAAGGGGATACTGTACTGATCACTGTTTACCGGAACTCTAAAGGAAAATACAAATTGGAACCGGGGCCAACTCCGATTTACTTCCTTGCATTTGTTGCAATGATTCCGCTAGGTCTCATTGGTTTCATTGGATTAAGTAAAGATCTTATCAAGTATCACCGGGAAGAAAAAGAGGGTAGAAGACTGTAAGTATGGAAGGAGGGAGTTGCGTGAAGGTACTTTCAGATAAAGCACAAAATAAGGTGATATGTGTATTCTTACTGATTGGTTCGATTGGGCTCGTTGTATATGGAGTTACTCATATTTTTTCCAGTATAGAATATAAACTATCTTCCGATGTTCGTCAGGTAACCGCCGTTGTAAAAGATTATCAGATAAGTGTTAAGACCGATGAAAAGGGCGATGAAGATGTAAAGTATCACGCAATTCTGTCCTTTGAAGTGGATGGAAAAACCTATACAGGAAAAGATGTATTTTCCAGAGATATATCCCGGGGGGATGAAGTGACAGAGAAGGCTTACCGGGCTTTGAATGGAGAATACAAGCTTTACACAGGCGATATAGGTGATAACATTACCTCCGTTATGATGATCCCGGCGGGAATCATTATCTCCATATTCCTGATCTATGAAATATTTGGTAAGAGCAAAGAGAAGGAACAAGAGGAACAATAGGTCAACCAGATAGAATGATAGATGAGGAGGGATAAATATGGGATTGTCAGAGGCGATGCTGTTTGCGTTTGCAGCTACCATAATCTGTGCGTTTGCCATTGCTGAGAAAATCATTGACATAGACTTTGAACAGTTTATGCCAAAGAATTTGAAAAAAGCAAAAATGAAAAGAATTCTTGCAAAGCGTGAAACACCGTTGCAAGGGGCAAGGCTTCAGAAGGACATCAAGGATTCCTTTGAAAATGTATTACTTCCACTTGGAAAAGCAGATAAGGGTTATCTTCCAAAGAGAATGGATCTTACATTTCGCAGAAAGATGGTTCATCAGGTGGAACTGCTGGGAAAGCGTAAGCTTTGCCGAGATATCCAGGTGACGGACGTTGTACCACTTCCAAAAAATAATTTCAAAAGATGGAATGATGACGGACGGGAGTGGAGGGAGTCTATCCTGCAATGTAGTTCTTTGGAACGTCTTATTTCTCCTCAATCTGGTAAGACAGTGCATCAGATCTATCGGAAAAACAGTTACCTTCGGATTCTTCAGTCAAGGCATATCCGTCATTCTGACCGTCAGGGTAAGAACAAGGAATTTTATTCCGATAAAGGGACGATCATCTGTCCATCCTGTGGAGCTGAGGTGGAACTGAGCAGTCAGCAAGTCATCTGTCCATATTGTGGCGGTGTGATACAAAGTGAATTCTACGACTGGCAGACAGAGGTATTCGAAATTTATGAGAAAATGGGTGCGAACATGCAATACGGACTATTATTGCTTGCTTACTCGGGCATCATGTTCCTGTGTCTGACCTTGTGCCTTTACCTGATCAAAGACACGGATATTTCTCTTACCATAGGTGTAATTGCTACACTGCTTATACTTCTGGGAATTGCGAAAATTTTTCAATCCAAGGAAGAGAAACAGGAAAAGCTGCCGAAGGAGATCGTCAGATACTCGGAAAATTATCTGAGATCCTGCATCAATGATGCACTTTATAAGGATGTAAACAAGCCGGATTTGATGGATTATGGAATCGGATCGATCATACTTAAAAATGTTGTAAATACAGACAAAACAACAGAAGTCACCGCTACGGCATATGGAAGTGAAACCTACCTGCCTGAGAGTGGAAAACCGTATACAAAGAAAACAAAAACGACACTCGTTTTGCAGAGGGCGAGATATCCAGAAAGAAGGAAGACGGACGGAGCATTTTTCAAGGAAAAAGATTGCCCATCCTGTGGAGCCAATTTCATACCGGATGAACACAATTGTTGTTCCTTCTGTGGTTATAGCTTCCAGGTAGACAATGCCAAATGGGTCGTAAAAGCAACAGGAGAATCATAAACAAGAAAAGAAAATGTCCGGAAATCCGGTATTGGCTGAAAGGAGGATGAATTATGCAAACAAATGTGCAATCTATGGCGACCGTACAGAGTGGATCCGGAGAGCGGACGAAGCACTTGCGGAATTTGATCGACAGGCGCATTAAGAGAGGAGGATTTTCATGGCAGGCTTGCAAGAATATAAATGTCCCTGCTGTGGCGGTGCGATAGCCTTTGACAGTACGATCCAGAAGATGAAGTGTCCGTATTGCGACACAGAGTTCGAAATGGACGCACTAAAGGGATATGATGCCGAACTGCAGGACGAAGAAACAGACAGCATGGAATGGGAAACCGCAGCAGGCGGTGAATGGGGAGAAGGAGAAACGGATGGTCTGCGTACTTATGTGTGTAAATCCTGTGGAGGAGAAATTGTAGGTGACGCAAATACAGCGGCAACATCCTGCCCATTCTGTGATAATCCAATCGTTATGATGGGACAATTCTCCGGCTCCCTGAAACCGGATCTGGTCATTCCGTTTAAACTGGATAAAAAAGCAGCAAAAGAAGGGCTCATGAAGCATCTTACAGGAAAACGTCTTCTGCCGAAGATTTTTAAGGATCAGAACCATATTGACGAGATCAAAGGAGTCTATGTACCGTTCTGGCTATTTGATACCGATGTAGACGCTAAGGTCCGTTATAAGGCAACCAAGATCCGTACTTGGAGTGACAGTGATTACAATTATACCCAGACCAGTTATTATATGGTGCACAGAGGCGGAAGTGTTGGATTTGAATACGTTCCGGTAGATGGCTCTACAAAAATGGCGGATGATCTGATGGAATCCATCGAACCGTTTAACTGTGGGGAGGCAGTGGATTTCCAGACGGCTTATCTTGCCGGTTACCTGGCAGATAAGTATGATGTGACTGCAGAAGAAAGCATTGACCGGGCGAATGAGCGTGTGAAAAAATCTACGGAGCAGGCATTTGCCGAAACAGTCATTGGTTACGATACTGTGGTAGCTGAGAATACCAGTGTACAGTTCCATGGCGGAAAAGCCAAGTATGCTTTATATCCGGTGTGGCTTTTAAATACCACATGGAATGGTAACAAATATACATTTGCAATGAACGGACAGACCGGAAAATTCGTCGGCGACCTGCCGGTAGATAAGGCGGCAGCAACTCGTTGGACACTGATGCTGGCGACCACGTTCACGGCAGTAACCTACGGTGCAGCAACACTTCTGCACTTTCTCGGACTGTTTTAGGGGGTGACGGAATGAAAAAGAAAATAATATCACTTCTGCTTGTTCTGGCCCTTTGCCTGGGGATGACGTTTTCGGTTTCAGCCGAAGATGCAGAAGGATTTGCAAATGATTATTGTCGTGTGCAGGACATGGCGGGACTTATGACGGATAGTGAGGAAGCAAAATTAAATGACATACTTGATGAACTGAGTATCCGACAGAAAATGGATGTTGTCGTTGTGACAACAAATACGCTGGATGAAAAAACGGTGCAAGAATACGCCGATGATATTTATGATTACGGAAACTTCGGATATGGACAGGATAAGGATGGAATCCTTCTTCTCATTAGTCTGGGAGAAGAGAATGACTGTTATATTTCAACCTGTGGTTACGGAATCACAGCTTTTACCGATGCAGGGATCAAATACATTTCAAAAGAAATGACGAGTGATCTGAAGGATGGAAATTATTTTTCGGCATTTCAGACTTTTTCAGAGCTGTGTGACGAATTCATTACACAGGCAAGAAACGGAAAGCCGTATGACAGGAAAAGTCTTCCAAAGGAGCCATTATCCCCAATCTGGATTTTGATCTCCCTTGGGGTAGGAGTTGCTCTGTCACTTATCATTGTCGGCAGGATGAAGGCACAGCTTAAAACAGTGCGTTTCCAGTCAGCGGCAGGCAGCTATGTAAAAGACGATAGTCTGGATATTACAGAAAGCAGAGATATGTTCCTTTATGAAACGACTTCGAAAACGGCGAAAGAAAAGAAGAGCTCTTCCGGCGGCAGCAGTACACATACTTCTTCATCAGGAAGAACCCACGGTGGCGGAGGCAGCAAATTCTAGGGAAAATACCTCCTGTCATTTGTTTTAGATTGGATTTTTGCGTTGACGGTAAGTTGGAAAATGTGCTATACTGTATCACATAATGAGCAAAGAAGGAGGATATTACAATGAAACACATTAAAACATTGAATACACAGACTCTGAACAATACAGTAAAGAAGGGCGGATGCGGAGAATGCCAGACATCCTGTCAGTCAGCATGCAAGACTTCTTGTACAGTAGGAAATCAGACTTGCGAACACAGCAAATAAGAGATATTTGTAAGTGTAGTGAATAAGTATGACAAGCAGGCAGCGGCTTTAAAGCCGCTGTCATTTGACGTATGAGGAAAAATTTGAAAAATAAGGATAGAAAGGGGTACCGGTTGTGATTCATCAGTACCAGAACAATGGATATAATATTGTACTTGATGTCAACAGCGGATGCGTTCATGTAGTGGACGAGCCGGGGTACGAAGTTATTGCATGTCTGAACCGTATGAACGAGAATCAGACAGTGCAGACGCTGAAAGAAGAAAGTACATGGAACCAGCTGAAAGATGAGCTGGAAGGGAAATATTCCGAAGAAGAACTCAGAGATATATTGGATGATGTGACAGAGCTGACTGCAAACGGACAGCTTTTTGTTGTTGATACATATGAACCTTTTATCGGGGAGGTTATCAAGCGTAAGACGGTTGTGAAGGCACTCTGCCTGCATATCGCACACGACTGCAATCTTGCCTGCAAATACTGTTTTGCAGAAGAAGGAGAGTATCACGGAAGAAGAGCACTTATGACTTATGAAGTTGGTAAGAAAGCCCTGGATTTCCTGATCGCCAATTCCGGAACAAGAAGGAATCTGGAAGTTGATTTCTTTGGCGGGGAGCCGCTGATGAACTGGCAGGTTGTCAAAGACCTGGTGGCATACGGAAGAGAGCAGGAAAAGCTTCATGATAAGCATTTCCGCTTTACAGTAACTACGAACGGAGTGCTTCTGAATGATGAGATTCAGGAGTTTGTCAATAAAGAGATGGACAATGTTGTGCTAAGCCTGGATGGACGAAAGGAAATCAATGATAAGATGCGTCCGTTCCGCAACGGAAAAGGAAGCTATGATCTGATCGTTCCGAAGTTCCAGAAGCTGGCAGAGAGCCGTAATCAGGAGAAGTACTACATTAGAGGTACATTTACAAGAAATAACCTGGATTTTTCCAAGGATGTAGAACATTTCGCAGATCTTGGATTCAAGCAGATGTCAATCGAGCCTGTAGTAGGTGATGACACAGAACCATATGCAATCCAGAAAGAAGATCTTCCACAGATCTTTGAAGAATATGATAAACTCGCAAAATTCCTGATCGAGCGTGAGAAGAGCGGAAGAGGATTCAATTTCTTCCACTTCATGATCGATCTTGAAGGAGGACCGTGCGTGTCCAAGCGTCTGTCCGGCTGTGGTTCAGGTACAGAGTATCTGGCAGTGACACCTTGGGGAGATTTCTACCCATGTCATCAGTTTGTAGGACAGGAAGAATTCCTCATGGGAAATGTCGATGAGGGAATTACAAAACCAGAGATTGCGGAAGAATTCCGTGGATGCAGCGTATATTCCAAGGAAAGCTGCAGAACCTGCTTTGCCAGATTCTACTGCAGTGGCGGCTGTATGGCGAATTCTTACAAGTTCCACAATACGATCCATGATACTTACGAAGTGAGCTGTGAGATGGAGAGAAAACGTGTGGAATGTGCGATCATGATAAAGGCTGCCCTGGCGGATGAAGAACAATAAAGTTAGAGAGCAGTAGTCAAGAAAGGAAAGAAAGAGATGAAGAAAGGTAAGAGTATTCTCAGCCTCATTCTCGTAATCGCAGTTACAGCACTCTTCGGTATGACCTGTGTGCTTGGACTTGATTTAAAGGGAATGGGAGCTGCGAAGAACATCAATCTCGGTCTTGACCTGGAAGGCGGAGTCAGCATTACATATCAGGTAAAAGGTGACAAGCCATCTCAGGCAGACATGGATGACACCGTGTACAAGCTTCAGAAACGTGTGGAGCAGTACAGCACAGAGGCACAGGCTTATCAGGTTGGAGACAACCGTATCAGTATCGAGATTCCAGGTGTGAGCGACGCAAACAAGATCCTGGAAGAACTTGGACAGCCGGGTTCACTGTACTTTATCAAGCATAAAGACAGTGAGGGAAATGAAAACTATTCCCTGACAGCTTCCGGATATACACTGAATAAGTCAATCGACGAACTGAAAGATACAGACTCCATCGTACTGACAGGTACAGAAGTAAAGACAGCTTCAGCCGGAGTGCTCAACGACTCAACAACAGGAAATAAAAAGTATGGTGTTGATCTTGAGTTGACAGATGAGGGCGCAGAGAAGTTCAAGAC
>ENA-OOZG01000949-OOZG01000949.1-human-gut-metagenome-genome-assembly--contig:-NODE-949-length-22136-cov-4.180427_pt1 | contig 22136 bp, 18 predicted proteins | sample MGYA00241706_ERZ501384 | MGnify/ENA primary metagenome ERZ501384 (study PRJEB25962, sample SAMEA2042742) | human gut metagenome | biome: human gut; feature: human-associated habitat; material: faeces...
GAGATGATGGCGTTCGCCTCGGCGTGGACGCTGCGGCAAAGCTCGTAGCGCTCGCCGCGCGGAACCTTGAGCTGCTCGCGCGTGCAGTAGCCGAGGTCGACGCAGTTCTTGCGTCCGCGCGGCGCGCCGTTGTAGCCGGTGGAGATGATCTCGTCGTTTTTGACGATGATCGCACCGTAGACGCGGCGCAGGCACGTCGCGCGCTCGAGCACGGTCTGCGCAATGTCCAGATAGTAATTCCGCTTGCTGACACGCTCCATATCGAGTCCTCCTTGTATTGATGAAAAAAATATTACAAAATGCTATCAGAATTCATGCTTGCAGTGAGGGCAGCGGCCGTAGTCAAAGTCGATGACTGCGCCGCAGTCGGGACACTGCTTCTGCGGCAGTTCATCGGTTGAAGCTTCGGGCTGGAAAAATTCAAGCTTCCCGCACTTGGGGCAGGAATAGATGTTGATTTCCCTTCCACCCACGAGGGCGAAGGTCGGGTCCGAGATGATCAGGTCGGGGCGGCGCTGGAACTTGTCGCGCCCCATAAATCGCATCCCCGCGCCGCAGCGCAGGCAGTTGAGCTGATTCGCCATCCTATACCCCCTGTAGGTCGAAAACGGGTGTGTATTCCTCTTTGGCGCTCGAGAGCTCCTGACAAAAGCCGACGGTCAGGCCGCAGTCGCGCATGTACTGCACCGCCGTGCGGTACTCGCGCTCATTTAAGCGCCGCGCGAGCGCACCAGTCGAACCGGGCTGCGGCGTATACTGGCTCATGAGCGAAAAGAGCACGGTCTTTGGCGGAAAATGCGTCGAGACATAGTCGATGACACGCTTGGTGTTCTCCATCTGCCCCGGCAGGACGAGGTGGCGCAAAATGACGCCGGAGCGCATCAGTCCGTCGTCCCCAATCTGATACGCCCCGACCTGACGCACCATCTCGTCGATGGCCGCGGCGGCGACAGAAAAGTAGTCCGGCGCGGCGGAAAGCTCGCGCGCGGGGCGTTCCATGGCGTATTTTAAGTCGGGCAGATAGATCTGCACCTTACCCTCAAGCGTTCTGAGCGTTTCCACGCGCTCGTAGCCGCCGCTGTTCCACACAACGGGGACGGGAAGTGGCTGATCCAGCGCTTCGAGCACCCAGGGGGTGAAGTGCGTGGGCGTGACAAGATCGATGCAGTGCGCGCCCTGCGAAACGAGGTCTTCCATGATCTCGCGCAGATGTGCCGGCGTAATGACCTTGCCGAAATTCTCGTGGCTGATGCGCCCGTTCTGGCAGAACACGCAGCCCAAATTGCAGCCCGAAAAGAAGATGCAGCCCGCACCGTTTTTACCGCTGAGCACGGGCTCTTCCCACATGTGCAGCATCGCGCGCGCGACGACTAAGCCCGCGGGCATGCGGCAGACGCCGCCCGCTTTCTCCGCCGTGCGCTCAGCATTGCAGCGGCGGGGACAGATCTCGCAGCGCATCAGTCGCCCGTGCCCTGACCGTTGAAGTCGGGGCCGAGGTCGCCGAGCATCCAGTGCTTGCGGCACAGGCCGATGTACTGGTCGTTCGCGCCGATGACGACCTGCGCACCCTGCTTGACGACATGGCCCTGCGCGTCAAAGCGCGCGTTGAACGCGGCCTTTTTGCCGCACCAGCAGATGGTCTTGACCTCTTCTAACTTGTCGGCCATGACAAGCAGCTCGTAGCTGCCGGGGAAAAGGTCGCCCTTGAAGTCGGCGCGCAGCCCGTAGCAGAGGACGGGGATGCCGCAGTCGTCGACGAGATGGACGAGGTATAAGACCTCCTCCTTTGTCAAAAACTGCGCCTCGTCGACGATGATGCAGGCATTTTCCTTGAGCTTGTCCTCGTCCATCTCGCGCATCTCATGGAAGTAGACGCAGGGGTATTCAAGCCCGATGCGCGAGTGCACCATGTGGTCGCCGTCGCGCGTGTCGAGCTGGGGCTTGCAGAGGAGCGTCTTCTGTCCGCGCTCTTCGTAGTTGAAGCGCGCCATCAGCGCGTTGGCCGTCTTGCTCGAGCCCATCGCGCCGTATTTGAAGTAAAGCTGTGCCATGGTCGTTGTTCTCCCTCTCTTATTGCAGCCGCGCGCGAACGAGCGCGGCAAATTTCTTGAATGCGGCGGGGATGGCGGCGGCGTCGAACGCCGCGGCGTCCGCCCAGAATAGATCATCGGTTTCGCCCGTCACGTCGGCGAAGTAGCCCTTCATATCCCACTCGATGTGGGTGAAGATGTGCTTGACGCTGCCCGCGGGCTCGATGGACTTTGCCGAAAGCCCCATCTGCGCAAGCGCAAGCGAAACGCCCGCCTCGTCGAGGCTCCCCAAGACGCTCGGGAATTCCCAGAGTGAGGCGAGAAGTCCCGTGTCCGCGCGCTTTCGCAGCGCGGCCTTGCCGTTTTGAAAGAGCAGCAGCACCGTGCGCTCTTCGACCCTGCGCGATTTTTTCTTCGCGCGCACGGGTAAGACTTCGGTGAGGCCGTTTTTGTACGCCTCGCACATCATTCGCGCGGGGCAGATCTCGCACTTCGGCGCGCCGTTTGGCAGGCATACCGTCGCGCCGAGGTCCATCATCGCCTGATTGTACGCGCCGGGGCGGTTTGCGTCGATGGCCGCATCGAGCCTTTGGCGGAAAAGAGGGCGCACCTTGGCATCCATGATGTCCTCGCCGCAGCCGCTCACACGCGCGGCGACGCGCAGCAGATTCCCGTCCACCGCGGCGACCGGCTCGCCGAAGTTGATCGAGGCGATGGCGGCGGCGGTGTAGTCGCCGATGCCGGGGAGCGACAAGAGCGCATGATACGACTGCGGCAGCTCGCCGCCAAAGTCCGAGACGATGACCTTTGCCGCCTTTTGCAGATTCCGCGCCCGCGAGTAGTAGCCGAGGCCCTCCCAGAGCTTCAAGAGCCGCTCCTCGGGCACGTCGGCCAGCGCCACTACGTCGGGCAGCTCCTCCATAAAACGCGCAAAGTAGGGGATGACCGCGCTGACGCGCGTCTGCTGGAGCATGATCTCCGAGACCCACGTGCGGTACGGCGTGACGACGCTGCGCCATGGCAGCGTGCGGCCGTTTAAGTCATACCACGTGAGCAGCGGCGCGGTCAGGGTATTTAAGTTTTCCCAATGTTCTGTCATCATATCATTTGTTGAAGCGCGCGGCGAAGCCGCAGCGGCAGAGCTCTTCGGCGGGCTTCCGCCGGGAGAAGCCCTCGCGCAGAGCACACGCGCGCGGGGAGTTCAGAATTTCGTCAAGCGGCTGAGTGAAGAGGTTCCCCAGCGCCATGTCGCCCTCGTGATCGAGGCAGCAGGGTACGACGGTGCCGTCGACAAGGACACCGAGCTGGTCGCGCAGACCGTAGCAGAACTGCGCACCGGATTCGTTGGCGCTCAGGTCGGGCCAGTCGAACTTGCCCGCGCGCTCCAAATACAGGTGGTCGCGCAGAAGAAAGCTGCCGTTTCGCATCTCGGGCCAGTTATCGCCCGTGCGGGAGCGCAGAAAGTCGAGAATTTCGCCGTTGCGCGCGTCCGCGCCGCCGTCGTTCCAGAGGCGCAGCGCGACGATGACGCGTTTTTTCGCGGCCTTTTCAGCAAAGTTCCAGACCTGTGTCAGGTAAGAAAGCTCCTGCTCGTCCGCGCCGTCGTTGCCCTCAAAGCTGTGGAGCGAGACGCTGATCTTGTGCAGGCTCTCGGCGGCAAGCAGCTCATCGGAACGCTTTTGGAGCAGCGTGCCGTTCGTCGTGATGCAGATATTCATGTTCCGCGCTTTGGCAAGGGCGAAGAGCGTCGTAAGCTCAGGGTGCAGCAGCGGCTCGCCCATCACGTGCAGATAGACGTACTGCACATACCCCTCGAGCCGCGAGAGGACGAGGCCGAATTCCTGTGCGCTCATCGTGCGCGGCGCGCGCTTTGTCTTGGGGCAGAAGGAGCAGGCGAGGTTGCAGCGGTTCGTGATCTCGACATAGGCTTTTTTCAGCATCGCGCGGCTCCTTTCGTGAAGTCAGGGGATAGATTCAAATATTTTACCATATCCGCGCGATTTTGCAAAGCCTTTTCCCCTTGCGCCGCGCCGCGGTGTCTGCTATGATACTACAAGCAAGCTTCCATCCTCCGCAGCGAAAGGAGAAACCGCATGACCGTCACGTTTATCGCCCACAGCGCGTATCTTGTCGAATGGGACAAGTTCTACACGCTCTTTGACTACACCTACGAGCCCGACTACACGGGCGAGCTGCCGGAGCTGAACCCAGACAAGCCGCTGCTCGTCTTCGCGAGCCACAGCCACGAGGACCACTTCGACGCCAAGGTGTTCACACTTTTGGAAAAGTACCCCGACGCGCGCTTTTTCGTCTCGCGCGATACGCGCCTCACCGAGCGCAAGCGGCAATGGCTGAACATCTCCGACGAAGCCTTTGCCCGCACGACCGTCCTGCGGCCCGACAGCATCCTGCTCACCGACGTCGCGGGCGAGGATTTGAGCATCCGCGCCATCAAGTCGACGGACATCGGCAACGCCTACCTTCTGCGCTGCGAGGGGAAGATGGTCTACCACGGGGGCGACCTCAACTGGTGGAACTGGGAGAGCGAGGGCAAGGCTTACTGCAACAACATGACCGTCCACTACCATGCGGCCATTGAAAAGCTCGCCTCCGCCGTGCGCAACGAGGCGACGGACAACAATATCGCGCCCGAGATCACGGCGGCGATGGCGCCGCTTGACCCGCGCCTTGGTGAAGGCAGCGAGGGCCTCGGCATCGAGTATCTGCTGAAAAACGTGACGGTGCAGCACATCTTCCCGATGCACATGTGGAAAAAGTATGAGGTCATCGACCGCTACATCGCCGCGCACCCGGACGAAAAGGGCATCATCGCGCGCATCACGCGCGACGGTCAGCAATTCGAGATTTGAAAATAAAAAGGAAAGCGCCTTCCGCATCGCGGAAGGCGCTTTCCCGTTCGAAGGGAATTTGTGGAGAAAAAACACTGACGTATTTTTTACTGGCTCACTGCCGTGAGAGGCATTTTGAGGATCTGACCGACGAAAATGACCGAGGGGGACTTGACGGTGTCCTTATTCAGGTCATAGATCTCAGTCCAGCGGTTGCCGCTGCCGAGCTGCTTGCTGGCGATCTTCCACAGACTGTCGCCGGAGACGACGGTGTAGGTGTCGCCGCTCGCGGGCTGGGAGGGCTCCTCAGGCTGCGTGGGCTGGGTGGGCTCGGCGGAGGTGCCGTTGCTCACAAGCGTGGTGCGCGGGTCGTTGCCCGTGTAGCGGTAGAGCGGGAAGTTCATGGTCGACTTGTCGTAGTCGATCTGCTTGTACTGGTAGAGGGAACCGTCGTAACCGTTGGAGTCGGTGACGTCGGGCTCGCAGAGCATCGCGATGACGTTGCCCGCGACCTGATCCATCGGGAAGACGTAAGCGCCGCTGGCGAAGGTCACGTCGGCCGCGTCGCGGAGACCGGCCTCAATGCCCTTGGCCTTGTCGTTCTCCATGTACTCGCCGATGTAGTAGTACTGCTGGAGGGAAGCGGTCGTACCGGCATTCAGCTTGTAGTACTCCGCGCCCTGGTTGTCCATGATGTAGAGGATCTTGTCGATGTTGGCCGCGTCGGCGGGGATGACATAGGCGGTCGGACGGGTGCGGCCGCGGGTGATGGTGTCGTTCAGGGACAGGGCGGTCGCCTTACCGGTTTTCTCCGTGCCGTCCATGGTATACTGGACGCGCGTTGCAGTGTAGTCGGTCATCGTCTTGCCGGACTTGGTCTGATAGAGGGCGAGGATATCGCTTTCATCATAGGTCTTGCCCTTGGCAACGACGTCGGCACGGGCGGCGGCGACGGTCTTGATGATCTCGTCGGCGTGCTCGGCAGTGTACTTGATGTAAGAGGTAGCGGCAGTCTCCTGCGAGAAGACGCGGCGCTCAAAATTCTGGCGGCCGGCGCCGATGCCGCGGGTCTCGATCAGGAAGGAAAGCGCGTTGTAGAGGCCAAAGTAAGCGCGGCCGATGGGGTTATTGACGGTCGTGCCGTAGTGATAGACGCGAAGGCCAGCCTTCTTGGCGTCGGCAAAGGCGTGCTTGGCCATGTCAAGACCGATCTTGGTCACGGCGGGATCGTCGTTCAGGCTGGTGGCGGGGGTGGTTTCAAGGTCGTCGGCATTGTTCATCATGCCGTCCTTTGCACCGTAGAACGTGAACTCGTGCGTGTCGATGACGACCTCGCTCATGAACAGACGGTAGGCGGTGTGGAGCTGCGCGAGCTCGGCTGCCTTGAGGGACATGTGGTCGCGGTTCATATCAAAGCCGTCGTAGGTCGCGCGGCTGAAGAGGTAGGAACCGTCAGGATTGATGCGGGGAACGATGACGATGTTGACCTTGTCGAGCAGCGCCTTGTAGGCGGGATCGTTGACAAAGTTGTCGATCATCACGAGCGCGCCTTCACCGGCGGCGGGCTCATTGGGGTGGATCTGAGCCTGGTACCAGATGTTGACCTTGCCGTTGCTCTTGACGATCTTGGCGGCCTCGGCGAGCGTGGCGTTCGCGGGGATCTCGGAGGTGGTGAAGAGTGCCAGGGGGAGGTCATACTTGTAGTTCGGGGTCGTACCGGCGGAGTAGAGGTGCATAACGTCGGAGGACTTGTCCATCTTCTGCAGGAAAGCCATCATCTGGTCCTGAGAGGTGAACTCGTTGGCGGCGTGCTTGCCGTCGAAGGGCGTCGTGTAGCCCTGCGGAGCGACGGTGAAGGAATCGTTGATCTCCTCCGGCCAGAAGATGAGCATGCTGTCGCGGGCATCCATTTTGTAAGAATCGGGGGCCTTTTTGGGCTTGATGGTCGGCTCGTAGCCGTTGCCACCGAGCTTGCCGCCGATGACGGTGAGCTTCTTCGTGCCCGCGGTCAGGTCGGCCTCGGTGACATTGAAGAGCTGGAGAATGTTATAGTAGCCCGTGCCGTGGACATGGTAGGCATAGGTGCCGGCCTCGGTGACGGCATAGCCGCCGTCGGCCTGGGGCTTGACCGTTTCGAGCTGCTTGAGGATTTCTTCCTCTGCGGCATAGCCGTTTGCGGGGTAGCCCTTGTAGACTTCGAGACTGACGACCTTGGAGGATTCGTAGTTGGCGGAATAGTCAAATTCCAGTTTTGCGCTCTTTTCTGCTGCGAGCGTGCTGGTCATCAGCATTGTGACGACCATCGCGAGAGTCAGCAGACAGCTCAGGGATCGCTGCATCATTTTTCTCATAGCTTCTTTTCTCCTTCTTAAAAACTGTCGGTACCGGAACATCATGCACAAACGGAAGAGAAATTACCCGTTAATTTCTGTTGACAATACCGATTCAGATAAGTAAACTGTAACTATTAAAGTCGCCTTTAAGTCAATAGGTTTTCGCGCGGTCATCTTAACAGTTTTTTGAGGAGTTTTTCGTATGCCTTATACAATCGGCGAAGTGGCACGCATGATGAATATTGCCCCATCGACCCTGCGCTACTATGAAAAGGAGGGGCTGCTGTCTCTCGGTGTGCGCGCCAGCAATGGGCAGCGAACGTACACAGACGACGATATTGCAACGCTTTCGATCATCGAGTATCTCAAATTCTGCGGTCTTCCGCTCAAAGAGATCCGCTCGTTCCTGCCGCTTGTTCAGCCCGGCGGAGAGACGCTGGAAGCGCGCCGCGCGATCATGGCCAAAGAGCGGGACAATGTCCTTGCGCAGATCGCGGCGCTGCAAACGAAGCTTGAACGGCTGGAATTCGGCTGCTGGTATTATGAGACCGCGCAGCAGTACGGCTCGGTGCTGCCGCTGTATGAATTTTCAGAGGAATGCTTTCCGCCGGAGCATCGGAATGTTCTGCGCGAGGGCTTTCGCCTGCCGCTCACGCATGTGCGGGCAAAGCTTGAATGGTGAAGTAAAAAAGGAGTCCTGAGACGCATGGTCTCAGGACTCCTTTTGTCATGGCTTTATTTTTTCCTGTTCCACGGGTGGTACTGGTACGACTGTTCCTCGCTCATGCCGAAGTAGCGCAGGTCCGTGCGGCCGTACTGGTCGCCCCAGGTGACGTCGATATGGTACTGCGTGCCATCCAGCGTCGCGAGCGTCCAGATGTGGCTGTCGTTAAAAAGCGAGGTGCACTCGATGCCCTCGAGCTTCAAGAGCAGATTGTAAGCGCCCGTGTAGCCGTCGCACACGGCAAGGCCGCTGACAAGCGCGCCGTAGGCAAGATGGCTCGCGGAATCGTCTGCGGCGGCGTTATCGTAGCGGCAGTGGTCGCACAGCCATTGAAAATACGTGCGCGCGATCTCGTACTGGCTCATGTCGTAGCTCAGCGTACCGCTCTCCCAAAGGGAGTCGTGGACCTTGATCGCGGCGGCGAGCGCCTTGGCGCGGTACGATTCGAGCGTTTTGTCCGTACAGGCGGTGGACGAAAATGTGAGTACGACCTTGCCCGTCGAATACGAGCGGCAGGAGACGGCGTTGTACATCTGCTCGCAGTACGTCTTGACGCAGGAGGTGAACGCCTGCGTCAGCGCGCTGGCGGTAGCGGTGGTGAGGGCCTTCGGGTAGTTCAGCGTGATCGTGTGCTCGCCGCGCGCGAGCATATTGCGAACCAAACCGTCGATGGCGGCGGTGTCCTTGGCAGACGTCGGGAGCGACGTGCTTGCCGGCGTTTTGACAAGGCTTGCGAGCGTCGCGTTTTTGACGGAGCGATACGGCGCGACCGTCCACGTGAGCGTCAGGCGCGTTTCGGGCTTGACCACGCGCGTCAAAAGCGCCGCGATCTCCGCGCGGCTGACGCTGCGGTCGGGGTAAAAGCTGCCCTTTGCGTCCATGCCGGAGAGCAGCCCGCGGCGGTACATCAGCAGTATTTCGCTGCGGTAGGGCGTTTTGTCCGTCACGTCGGCGATGTACTCGCGGCTCGCGTAGGCCGAGGTGACGAGCGAGGCGTTGGGCTCGGTGTACCATTCCTCCGGCACGGCGAAGGCGAAAATGCCCGCCATCTGCGCGCGCGACGCGGGCAGGAGGTAGAAGCCCTCGAAGCTGTTGTCGAGCAAATTCTGGCTCTTCAAATACGAGACATACGGCGCATACCACGCCTCATTCTCCTTTGCGGCGGGGATGACCGCGTCGCTGCCGGTCGTATAGATGGCGCGCAGCCGCGCGGCGATGGTCAAAAGCTCGGCGATCGTCACGTTGCCGCTTGGCGCAAAGGAACTCTCACTGCGGCCGTTCAAAAGCCCGTATTCATAGGCCGAGACGACCGGGGGGGCGAACCAGTCGCCGTCCTTCACGTCGGCAAACTGCCCCTCGTAGACACGGAGAAGCACGAACGGGGCGCTGTCTTCGGTCGTCGTCTCCTCCTGTGCGGGAGCGGCAATGTCCTGCGCGGGCTCCTCGCTGTAAGCAAAAGCGCTGATGCTCAGCGCAAGTGCGAGCGCCGCAACAAGCAGCGCAAAGCGGAACTTCATGGCGTTTGCTCTCTCTTTCTCACATTCTCAAAATTTCACGGGGATCACGGGACTAAAATGTTCTGTTCGTCTGCGGTGATGTCGGCGACATAGGGGTTGAGCATCGAATTCGTCATCTCGAGCACCTGCTCGGGATAGAGCGTGTAGAAGGACTTGCCATTGTACCAGCCCGCGCCGTCGCCGGGGAGCGTGGCAAAGCTGATGGCGTCCGTCCCGCCCATGGAGAGCGCCTGGTTGGCAAGCCATATGAGGTTGCCGAGCGTCAGGTCGGTCTTGACATATTTTAAGAACGTTTCCGCCATCGCGGGGACGTTTTCAATCTTCATCAGCTTCTGCGCCACGGTCTTCAAAAACGCCTGCTGCGTGCCGATGCGGCCGATATCCTGCCGCCCGCCGTAGCCGGGGTTATCCTTGTCGGAGTTGTGGCGGAAGCGCACGACCTCCATAGACTGCTGACCGCTGAGATGCTGCAATCCCTTTTTGAAGTGAATGTGCAGATCCTGATAGGGGTCGTCGTAGTCCATGTCCTCGGGCACGTCGAAGTCCACGCCACCGATCTGGTCGATGAGCGCGATGAAGCCCTTCAGGTCGACGGAGACGTAGAAGTCCACGGGGACGCCGAGCATATCTTCAATGTTGCTGCGCAGCTTTTCCGTGCCGCCGTTATTGTAGGAGGAATTGAGCTTGTGGCCGTTGCTCATCAGCGTGTCGCGCGGCAGGCTGACGACGTCGATCTTCTTGTTCTCCGCGTCAAAGCGCACGAGCATGTTCGTGTCGCTGCCGCCGGCGTCGTTGTCCACGCCGTAGGCGAGGATCGTATAGCAGTATTTTTTGCGCTCTTTGCCGTTAGAAATGGTTTGAATGGCGTCGCTGTCCTCCGCCGTGCTGTCCTGCTGCGTCTGCTGGTCTTCACCGTCCGTGACGGGCTCGGGCGCGCGCACGACGTACTTGACCGTCGCCACAACGGCCACGGTCAGGAAAAGAAGCGACAGAAGCGTGACGACCGCGCGCTCACCGCGATTTGCGCGTTTCTTCTTTTTCTTCGGCCTGCGGCGCGGCTCGCTTTCGCGGCCGATGCTTGGCTCGTAATAGTCCTGCTTTCTCATCTTGTTGCTCCGATCATTTTTCTTTTGGTTTACAATAATGCATTCTACCCTGCGCGGCGGAATTGTGCAAGAGTAATTTTGCCGCGCGGGAGGCGCACTCTTATGTTAGACGCAAAAAGTCGAAAAAAGTTTCAAAATCCCTTGTATTTTTTTCGCGTGGCCATGCCGCCGCGGATGTGGCGCTGGGCCTTGTTGACCTCCAGCACCTCCTTGACCTGCAAGTATAGGCTGCGGTTGAACTGCGGCAGGCGGTCCTGCAGGTCCTTGTGTACGGTGGACTTGCTCACGCCGAACTTTTTTGCCGCGGCGCGCACGGTGGCGCGGTTTTCGATGATGTAGGCGGCCAGCGCGCAGGCGCGCTCTTCCATGTTACCCTTCATGCAGCACACTCCTGACTCATGTTGCTCCATCTATATGCGTGCAGAAGGGGAATATGCGCATCGGGAATGAATACGCGGCAAAAACGTTGCGCAAAGCGGTTCAGGCGTGTTATAATTTCTCTGTCTACACCGAAGACGGCACAAACGAAACGACAGGGAGGTCCTGCATGGAAAATAAACTCATCCGCAGCAAATACTTTTTATACCTGACCGAATTTTTTGCCGGTATGTCCGTCATGGCGGTCGAGCTCGGCGCGAGCAGGCTCATGGCCCCGTACTTCAGCTCGTCGCAGATCGTGTGGACCGTGATCATCGGCGTCATTATGATCGCGATGGCCATCGGCAACGTCTGGGGCGGCAAGCTCGCCGACAGGAGCGCGACGCCCGATAAGCTCTACCGCCGCCTCATCATCGCGGCCATCTGGATCGCGCTCATCCCGTTTGTGGGACGGTACCTGATCGCGGGCATCTCGCTGCTGCTGGCGCTTTTTGTGACGAAAAACTTCCTCGTCTGGGCGGCGCTCGCGGCGTGCCTTGTGATCTTCGCGTTCCCGTGCGTGCTGCTCGGCACCGTCACGCCGTCGCTCACGCGCTTCACGGTCGACAATCTCGACGACACGGGCAAGACCGTGGGCAGGCTCAACGCGCTCAACACCATCGGCAGCATCATCGGAACCTTCGTGCCGACGTTTGTGACGATCCCCGCCGTCGGCACGGCGGCAACGTTTTTGATCTTCTCCGGTGTGCTCGCGGCCATCGGCATCGCGTACTTCGTGTTTGAGAAGAAAAAGAGCGTGCCGGGGATCGTCTCCGTCCTTTTGATCGCTGGACTGTGCTTTGCCCTGCCGTCTTACAGCTTCGCCTTCTGGCAGAGCGACATCACGCTTGAGGACGAGTCCATCTACAACTATTTGCAGGTGCAGGACGACGCGAAGCGCACGACGCTCTCGACGAACGTGCTCTTCGGTGTGCAGAGCGTGCAGGTCAAGGGCGACGCGCTGACGGGCATGTACTATGACTACGCGCTCGCCGCGCCCTGCATGGCGGGCATGGACGGCACGGACAACGAAGACCGCAGCGTGATGATCCTCGGCATGGGCTCTGGCACGTACGCGAGCTACTGCACGCGCTATTTCCCCGGCGCGGGCGTGCAGGGCGCGGAGATCGACAAAAAAATTGCCGACATCGCGAAGGACTACTTCGGACTTCCCGGCAGCGTGACCGTCGCGGTCGAGGACGGGCGCGCGTACCTTGCCGCGTCGAAGGAGAAGTTTGACGTCATCATGGTGGACGCCTATCAGGATATCACCATCCCGTTCCAGCTCTCGAGCGTCGAGTTTTTCAATGAAGTGCAGGCACATTTGAAGCCGAACGGCGTGATGGTCGTGAACCTCAACATGACGTCCGCGGAGAACGGCTCAATCAACGAATACCTCTGCGACACGATGGCGAGTGTCTTCCAGCACACCGTCACCGCGCCGGTGAAGGGCAACACGAATACCGAGGTCTTCTGCACGAACGCGGATGACTGGGAGGAGACGTTCCTGCGCAGCATCACAAAGCTCAAGGACAGCGACTACGCCGACATGATGCGCACGGTCTACTCGAAGCTCACGCCCTATGAGGGTGGAAGCTGCATTCTGACGGACGACAAGGCCCCTGTCGAGGTGCTGGGCATGCGCGTGCTCGACGAGCTCATCGGCGATGAGCTCAACTACTACAAAGACGAGCTGAAAACCGGCGGCCTGTCCGCACTGATCGGAAATTGAAGATAAAAAAATCCCCGCGCCCACGGCGCGGAATTCTTTTCAGGGTAGAGAGCCTCGCAGAGTTTTTACCCGCAAGGGGTACGCAGCATCCGTAAGGCAGCAAAGCTGCCAACGGCTGCCCAGGTGCCGCGCACGGCACGAAATAAATTCAAATCGGTTTTCCGCCGCGACATGTGCGCCCTCCAGAGGGGCTTCTCTTGCCCGCTGCGGGGCAATTCACCTTCTGGCAGAAAACTCTTTGCGCAAAGTGGAAACCGGCGAAGTGCCGCCAGCGGCGGAAACAGCAAGTCGGTTTCGAGGAAGCGGCACGATTGGCGCGCCTGCAAGGGCGCGGGAATCGTAGTGCCGCAACGGTGTAAGGTCGAATTGTCCGCTTTTAGCGGACAACCGAGGCACAGAACGCAGCGAAACCTTCTCAAAAAAGTGGCTTTGCCACTTTTTTGATTACAAAATCAACATCAGCACGGGGATGACGATAAAGCACGCGACGGTGGAGAGCGCGGCGCCCTGGGCGGCAAACTCCTCGTCCGCGCCGTATTCCGCGGCGGCCACGACCGTCTGCGTGACGACCGGCATCGCCGTTTCGACGATGAGCACGTCGTGAGCAAGGCCCGTCACGCCGAACGCCCTGCACAGCGCGACCGAGAGCGCCGGCGCGAGCAGGAAGCGGAAGATCATCGAGATGCCGAGGTCGCGGTCGAGCCGGACATTTTTGAGCCCGATGTCGTGGATGATATAGCCCGTGAGCAGCAGCGCCAGCGGCGTGACGAGGTTGTTCATATAGCGGCAGTAGCTCATCACGAGCGAGGGAAGTTTGACTTCAAACCACACGAGCGCGAGGCCGACGAAAACGGCGATGACGGCGGGCGTGGTCAGGAATTTTTGGAGCATCTTGAGGTCAAAGCCGCGGCTCTCACCCGACCAGCGCACAAGCGAGAGAAACAAGAGCTGAACAAAGCTGGTGTTGACAAGGTAGTAGAGCATGACGTAGGGCGTGCAGGTGTCGCCAAAGAGCTCGGTGCACATCGCAAGGCCGACGAAGATAGCGTTCGACACCGAGCACATCATCATAAAGACGCCGAGCTTTTTGCGCGGCAGCTTCAAGAGCCTGCCGATGAGCAGCGACAACAGAATAAGGATGACGGTGCTGAGCAGCGGCACGAGAAGAAAGCTGCCCGACTGGACGAGAAGCTCTTTGGAAAGGTTGTTCAGCAGCCCGTAGATGCACATGCAGGGGACAGCGACGGAGAGCGTGAACTTGCCGAGAAAGGCTTTGGCCTGCGGGCCCATCCAGCCCTTGGCCGCGCAGAAATAGCCCGTCGCCGTGAGCAGCAGGATGATGGTGACAGAAGAGACGGCATGCAGAAATGCTTCCATGGTGTGACCTCGGTGTTAAGAAATAGTTACACCAGTATAACACGCCTGCGGCAAAAGACAAGAGACGAAAAAGACGGTTGCAATGCCGGTTCGGATACGCTATGATGGGCGAAGATGAGCGCGCGGTGCGCAGCTCGGAACAACGAGATCGAGAACTTTGAGAGGAGTTTTGTTTTTATGAAAGCAGCGCTCGTGATTATGGCGGCGGGCATGGGCTCGCGCTACGGCGGCAGCAAGCAGGTGGACGGCATCGGCCCGAACGGCGAAATTTTGATGGAATACTCCATTTTCGACGCGCTGCGCGCGGGCTTTACGAAGGTGGTCTTCATCATCAAGCCCGACATGCGCGACTTGATGGAGAACATGGTCGGACATCACCTTGCCGCGCGCAAGACCGCGGACGGGGAAAACGTCGAGGTTTGCTACGCGTATCAGGATTTTTCGAGCGTGCCCGATTTTTATAAGGTGCCGTCTGAGCGCGTCAAGCCGTTCGGCACGGTGCACGCGCTGCTGTGCGCGCGCGAATTCGTGCACGAGCCGTTCGTCGTCATCAACGCCGACGACTATTACGGCGTGGACGCGTTCAAGACCATTTACGCAGAGCTCTCAAAGCTCGCCGAAAGCGGCGAGGGCACGATGGTCGGCTATGACCTCTGCAACACCGTGAGCGAGCACGGCACGGTCACGCGCGGTGTGTGCCATGTGAACGAGCAGGGCATGCTCGACCGCGTGGTCGAGACGTTCCACCTAAAGCCCTGCGACGACGGAAAGATCCGCGACATTCAGGAAGACGGCGACGGTCCGGTCTACGCGCCGGAGACGCCGGTCTCGATGAACTTCTGGGGCTTTACGCCGTGGCTGTTTGAAAAGCTGGACGCGTATTTTAAGGATTTCCTCCGCGCGCTGCCCGACGGCGAGCTCAAAAAAGAGTGCCTGCTGCCGAGCCTGATCGGCGAGCTCATCGACCGCGGCGAGCTCAGTGTCTCCGTTCTGCGCTCGAGCGCGCGCTGGTTCGGCATGACGTATCACGAGGATAAGGAAATGGTGCAGTGCGAGCTTCAAAAGCTGCACGATAAGGGCGTGTATCCGAAGTCGCTGCGCGCGTGAGCGAGACAAATCGAAAAAATCTGCCGCCTCCGGACATACTAAGTCCGGAGGTGATTTTTATGCCGCGAAAAGACCCTGGCATGCCGTATGACCTGGCACCGATGCTCAAGGCGCGCTTCGGCCAGCCGGACGACTGCGCCGATCTTGTCAACAAGTACGGCACCTATAACATCCAGCCGACGTCGGATACGGAAAATCTGTTCCCGCTCATCGCGCCGGGCCTTCCTGAGCAATGGAAGCGCATGGCGGTCGGCAAGAAGGACGTTGAAAACTTGCAATAAAGCAAACGGGAGGGAGACGCGTATCGCGTCTCCCTTTTTCTTCTCCAAAATCCCTGAAACGGCAAGGGAAAATGGGCTTTTTCCCAAAAAGCAAAAAAGATACATACAGGTTCGACAAAAAAGTGAATGACAAAATGGAGAAATTTATTGCTGGTATACAAATTGAGAACGTTGCTGGCACTTGCTTTACTGCTAAATTCGTATAAAGTAAAGGCAAGAGCTGTCTGCCGGGGAAGCGGCTATGAGAGAGACCGCCTTCCGGCGCGACTTGCCAATATGAAGGAGGAGAGAGAATGGAAACCAAAAGTAACGCGAAACTGAAAGCTCTGTTTATCATCCCGTCAGTCGTCGGCGTCATCCTGTTCATGATCCCGGTCAAGAACGCAGCAGGTGAATGGACCGTTGTGGTTAAGATCCTGGCCGACATCATCTCTGGTGTCATCGGTGGCTTCCTGCCGCTGCTGTGCGTGCTGATCCTCACCGTTTCGGCAGTGATGTCCCTCATTGCGCTGGCAAAGCCCAAATTCATTATGAATAGCGACATCATGAAGGAATGCTTCGCCTGCAAACCCATCTGGGTCGTGATCCGTGTGCTTGCGGTCATCTTCGTGTGGCTCACCTATCTGGGTGTCGGCGAGGACGGCGTGGGTCTCATCGGTATGATCACCGGCGGCGGTCAGGGCGGATTTGTCCTCTATGACCTGCTCACCACGCTCGTCATCATCTTCGTCATCGCGGCCCTGCTGCTGCCGCTGCTGCTCGACTTCGGCCTGCTGGAGTTCGTCGGTGCGCTGCTCACCAAGGTCATGCGTCCTCTGTTCAAGGTTCCCGGCCGCGCTGCGGTCGACTGCATCACCTCCTGGATCGGCGACGGTACGCTCGGCGTTATGCTCACCTGCAACCAGTATGAGGGTGGCTACTATTCCGCCAAGGAAGCAAGCATCATCGCCACGCTGTTCTCCGCCGTTTCCATCACGTTTACCCTCGTCGTTCTCGACACGGTCGGCATGCTCGACAAGTTCGGCATCTACTACCTGATCGTCTGCTTCGTCGGTATCGTCTGCGCGATCGTGTGCCCGTATCTCTATCCCCTGCGCAAAAAGCCCAACACGTACTTAGTCGAAGGCAAGGCCGCTCCCGACACCCTCCCCGAGGGCTACAAGAGCAACGTTGAGTACGGCATGGACCTCGCCATGAAGCGCGTTGCCGAGCACAAGGGCATCGGTGAATTCTTCAAGAGCGGCGCCAAGAACGCCTGTAGCATGTGGTTCGGCGTTCTGCCCTCCGTCATGGCCATTGGTACTGTCGCCCTCATCCTTGCCAACTACACCCCTATCTTTGAGTGGCTCGGCATCCCGTTCCGCCCGCTGCTCCAGCTTCTTCAGGTGCCCGAAGCGGATGCTGTTGCCTCCACGATGATCGTCGGCTTCACCGACATGCTCACCCCCGCCATCCTGATCGCGGAGTCCACCAGCCAGATGGCCAAGTTTATTGTCGCGGTCGTCTCCGTCACGCAGGTGCTTTACCTCTCCGAGGTCGGCGGTCTGATCCTCGGCTCCAAACTTCCTCTCAACATCTGGGAGCTGTTCGTCATCTTCCTGGAGCGCACCATCATCAGCCTGCTGATCGTCTGCCCCATCGCGCATCTGCTGTTCTAAAAAGGAAAAGCTTCTTTTCCCTTACTCAGGTTGCTGACCTGAAAGAGTCGAGGCATCTCATCGGGATGCCTTGGCTCTTTCTTTTTGGATTTTATCTCATATGCACAAAAATAACTGTACAACGCACACGGTTATATGGTAAAATGCGAACAGAGAGACCTATGTGAGACCAACGCAAATCCCGACGGCTGCGGGTGAGAGCGCGGCCTGCCGGCGAGAGGGAGAAGAGAAGTACATGAAAGTCAGCATTGACAAGTATTCCAAGGTGCCGGTCTATCTGCAGATCGCCGACCAGATCAAGTCGCAGATCATCAGCGGCGCGCTGCCCCGCGGGAGCGCGCTGCCGAGCGAGCGCGCGCTCGCGCAGATCTTGGATGTGCACCGCAACACCGTGGTCAAGGCGTACAGCGAGCTCAAGAGCGACGCGTGGATCGAGTCGCGCCAGGGCGTGGGCTACATCGTGGCCGCGGCGAGCAGCGAAAAAGCGCCGGAGGAGGAAAGCGGCGAGGTCCAGTCCGGCCGTGTCAACTGGGTCAGCGAGGTGGCCGATAAATACCTCGACATGGAAAAGACGTTTGACGACCTGTTCCAGCGCTTTACGGATGAGAGCCACTATTCCCTCGGCAGCGGCGTCGCCTCGCGCGAGGTGTACACGTCCGAGCGTGTCGCGGGCGACATTGCGACACTGCTCACGGGCAGCGGCCCGTGCCAGTATTTTTTCAGCCCCTATAAAGGCGATAAATTCTTGCGGCAGAAGCTCGTGGCCTTTCTCGGCACGAAGGGCGTGAAGGCGTCCTCGGGCGAAATTCAGATCCTATCGGAGACGAATCAGGCACTCGACTTTATCGTGACGCTGCTCGTCAAGCCCGGCGACAGCGTCGTGATGGAGGAGCCCGTCCACCCGGACATGTACCGCGTGATGGAGCTTGCGGGCGCGAAGATACTGACCGTTCCCGTCGACGAGAACGGCATGAACTGCGAGGTGCTCGAAAGCTTACTCACGCAGACGCGCCCGCGCCTGATCTTCGTCAATTCAAGCTATCACGACCCGACGGGGCACATTTTGTCGCTCGAGCGGCGCAAGAAGCTCGTTGAGCTCTCGAACCGCTACCGCGTGCCGATCGTGGAGGAGGACGCGGCGAGCGAACTCGTCTACGACGGCGATAAGCTCCCGCCGATCAAGGCGTTCGATACGATGGGAAATGTTATTTACATCTATTCGTTCTCGCTCACGTTCATTCCGGGACTGAGCCTTGCTTTCATCACGGGTAACCGCGATTTTATCCGCGCGCTGAGCTACCTCGTCTCCGTGCGGCTGATGGCCTCAGACTGGATGACGCAAAAGCTCCTCGGCATGTACCTGGACGACGGCATTTACTACACGTCGCTTTTAAAATTTCGCGACGTCTACCGCACGAATCGAGATTTGGTATGCCAAAAGCTCGACGAGCTTGCGCCGCTCGGCGTGAGCTATACAAAGCCGAAGGGCGGCGTATATGTCTGGTGCAGGCTGCCGGACGGGGTGGACAGCAAGCAGTTTATCCGCAGGGCCTACAACATGGGCGTCACGCTGATCCCCGGATACGTTTTTTACCCCTGCAAGAACGGCGGGCGCGACTATATCCGCATCAACTACTCCTACGAGCCGCGCGAGCGGCTGGAGCGCGGCGTGGAGGTATTGCGCAAAGCGCTGGAAGAAGAACTGGAGGAGTAACTGGCACACAAAATGGCAAAACCACTGATACATCACAAGCGCTTTTAGAACGTGTATACTTTACTGCGTAATAACGGTAAAACGATCCGTAAAGAAGCCGCGCATTGCGGCGAGACGATCGAAAACACAGCGGGATGTACGGGCGGTCGATGAGAGAGCCGCCGGCATCCCGGGAAAGGGAGCACGACTATGTATCCTGGCATTCATAACTTTTCCGAGATTGGAAAGCTCAACAAGGTGCTGCTGCACCGCCCCGGCGAGGAGCTGGAATCGCTGACGCCCGCGACGCTCGAGCGCCTGCTGTTTGACGATATCCCGTACTTAAAGGTCGCCCAGGAGGAGCACGACCGCTTTGCCGAGGTCCTGCGCGAAAACGGCGTCGAGGTCATCTACTATGTCGACGAGGTCGCCAAGGCCATCGCCAACCCCGCGCGCCAGATCCAGCTCGTCAACGACTTTTTGAACATCAGCAAAATTCACGCCAAGGGCCTGCGCGCGAGCATGACGAGCTTACTTCTCGACATGCCGCCCAAGCAGATGGTGACGAAGATGATCGCGGGCATCAAGCGCTGCGAGGTCGCCACCAAGCAGCCGACGTCGCTGATGGACTTAGTCGACGACGACTATCCGTTCGTCTCAGACCCCATGCCGAACCTGTACTTCACCCGCGACCCCGGTGCCTGTGTGGGCGAGGGCATCAACATCCACCGCATGCACACCCCCGCGCGCAAGCGCGAGAGTCTGCTCTTAAAGTACATGTTCCTCTACAACCGCGACTTTGCCGCGCAGGACAACAAGATGTGGTACGACCTGTCCGACAGCTATTCCATCGAGGGCGGCGACGTGCTCGTGCTGTCGAAGGACATCGTGGCCATCGGCCTGTCCGAGCGCACGACGGTCTCCGGCGCGGAGACGTTTGCGCGCAATCTTCTGCAAAATTCCGACTTTAAGAAGGTGCTCGCCTTCGACATTCCCGAGACGCGCGCGTTCATGCACCTCGACACCGTCTTCACGATGGTCGACTACGACAAGTTCACCATCCATCCCGAGATCGAGGGCCCGCTGAGCGTTTATGAGATGACGCTCGACGAGCACGGCGAGCTCCGCTTCGGCGCGATCAAGGAAGAACTCAAGGACATTCTGGCCCTCGAGCTCAAGCTGCCCGCGGTCGACCTGATCCGCTGCGGCGGCGGCGACCTGATGGCCGCGCAGCGCGAGCAGTGGAACGACGGCTCGAACACGCTGTGTATCGCGCCGGGCCGCGTCATCACCTATGAGCGCAACTATGTGACGAACGACTTGCTCGCAAAGCACGGCCTCGACGTGCTGACCGTGCCGTCTGCCGAGCTGTCGCGCGGCCGCGGCGGCCCGCGCTGTATGTCCTGCCCCGTCAACCGCGACGACCTGTAAAAAATTCCACCGCAGAACGAGAGAAGAGAGAAGAGCTCATCCGCGCCGGTAGCTGGCCGGGCGGAGGAAAATGGGAGAGAGCCATGAAGGGCAAGCGACAAGAGAAGATCCTGGAGCTGATCGAAAAGTACAATATCGAGACGCAGGAGGAGCTCATCGCGCGTCTCGCCGAGTGCGGCATCGAGAGCAAGCAGACGACCGTCTCGCGCGATATCAAGGAGCTGTACCTTTATAAGGAGCCGATCGGCGGCGGCCGCAGCCGCTACGCCGTGTCCGGCAAAGCCGACCACATCGACAACACGAAGCGCCTGAAGCTCATTTTGAACGAGTGCAGCGTGGGCGTGGACTACGCGGGGATCGTTGTGCTGCTCAAGACGCTGCCGGGGCTCGCCGACGCGGCGGGCGCGGCTATCGACGCGATGAAGCTGCCCGATATGCTCGGCTGCATCTCCGGCAACGACGCCGTGGCGATCGTTGCCCGCGGCGAGCAGGAGGCCGAGCGCCTGTGCTATGATCTGCGCCAGTACTGCAAGTGAACGAGAGAGACGAGATTGAGAGAGGACAGGGGGGCGGAGCGATCCGCCCCTCCTGTTCTGTCATAAAACCGATTAAACTGCAAGGTATTTCTGAAACGAGACAAAACTCAACAGGCATTAAAAGTTTTACTACTGACAAAATTCGACGGGATCCCGCTTGAAGATTATTTTTTGAGTGTTATAATAATGACGAACGGCCACTACTACGAGTTCAAGACGAACTCCCAGTATGAAAAGTGGACCGAGCTGCGCGAGACCCGCGACAGGTCCCAGCTTGAAAAGTAAAAAATGAAAAAGAATGGGAACGCTCGGCGTTCCCATTCTTTTTATCGTTTTTGCAGCAATTACACGTTGCCGATCGTCGCGACCATGACGGCCTTGATGGTGTGCATACGGTTCTCGGCCTCGTCGAAGACCTTGGAGTTGGGGGAGAGGAAGACCTCGTCCGTGACCTCGCGGATATCGTAGCCGAGCTCCTTCTGGGAAGCGGCCATGGTGGTGTCGAAGTCGTGGAAGGACGGCAGGCAGTGCAGGAAGATGCAGTCGGGATTCTCCGTAGCCTTGAGCACCTCGCCCGTGACCTTGTAGGGGGTGAGCAGCTTGACGCGCTCGGGGATCTTGTCCTCTTCGCCCATGGAGGCCCAAATATCGGTGTAGAGGGCGTCCGCGCCCTTGATGAGTTCTCTGCCCTCACCGTACTCGACGACGGCGCCGGTCTCCTTGCCGACCTCGCGGCAATACTCGACGACATCAGCCGCGGGAGCAAGCTCCTTCGGGCCCCAGCCGACATAGTGGATGCCGAGCTTAGCGCAGATGTACATGAGGCAGTAAGCAACGTTGTTGCGCGTGTCGCCGCAGAAAACGAGCTTGCACTTGCTCAGCGGCTTCTTGGTGTTCTCCATCAGCGTCAGGATATCGGCAAGCGCCTGGGTGGGGTGGTCAACGTCGGTCAGGCCGTTCCAAACGGGAACGCCCGCGTTGGCGGCGAGACCCTCGACGACCTTCTGGTCGTAGCCGCGGTACTCGATGCCGTCGTAGAAGCGGCCCAGGACCTTGGCGGTGTCGACCATCGTTTCCTTCTTGCCCATCTGGGAGGACTTGGAATCGAGGAAGGTGACGTTCGCGCCCTCGTCGTAAGCGGCGACTTCGAACGCGCAGCGGGTGCGGGTAGAGGTCTTTTCAAACAGCAGCACGATGTTCTTGCCGGCGAGCAGGTTGCCACGGATGCCGGCGCGCTTTTTGGCCTTGAGGTCAGCGGCGAGATTGAGCATATAGCGGATCTCGTCGGGGGTGAAGTCTTTCAGCGTCAGGAAAGAACGGCCTTTCAGATTAACGGGCATGGGAT
>ENA-OOZG01000951-OOZG01000951.1-human-gut-metagenome-genome-assembly--contig:-NODE-951-length-22124-cov-2.087906_pt1 | contig 22124 bp, 17 predicted proteins | sample MGYA00241706_ERZ501384 | MGnify/ENA primary metagenome ERZ501384 (study PRJEB25962, sample SAMEA2042742) | human gut metagenome | biome: human gut; feature: human-associated habitat; material: faeces...
ATCAGGTAAAAGAATGTATTTCCAACGGAACGTAAAAATACTTTATCCTGGAACATACGTACATAATTTGAAAATCCGGCAAAGTGCATATTCAGACCTCTACCAGTCTGTAAAGAAATGATAAATGCCTTTACCATCGGGAAAAAGCTCATAATTGCAATCATTGCAGATGCCGGCACCAGGAATAGCCATCCTGCCGCTTTCTGCTTTGCAACTAAGGTCATGCCTTTTTTCTTAGGTTCCACCTCAAAACCCCCTTCGCAAATAATATTCGGGGAACTGCCAGGCAGCCCCCCGCATATTTTTAAAAATAGGTTGTCATCTCAAAATCAGAAATGAATTACTGCATAGAAAATTCAACTTCAGCCTGTGCATCAGCAATAGCGGAATCAATATCAGCACCGTTCATGATGTTCTGAACCTGTGTTCCGATTGCATTACGTCCATCATAGTAGTATGGGCTTGTATTGTTTGCAGGTGTCAGTTTGGAGTACTCTACAATTGTCTTGAAGATCGGCTGATTACTCCAGTATGCCTGTGGCTCTGCATATGCTGCGGAATCTCCTGCCGGAAGGTATGTAGCAATTGCACCTGTGGTCGGAAGAATCTTCTCATACAGCTCTACGCTGCCTGCAAATGTGCTCTTTAAGAAATCAATTGCCAGATCTTTGTTCTTGCAGTTGGATGTAATATACCAGGAAGAACCACCGTTGTTAGAGTAGTTTGTTGCGTTTGGAGTTTTGATCAGTTTCGGCATATTTGTGATTTCCCATTTGCCGGCTGTATCTTCCATACCCTGGATAGTAGCGATAATCCAGTTACCATTGATAACGCCTGCAACACTTCCTTTTGTAATAGATGTTACATAGTCATCCCATTTGTTTACTTCGAGGTAAATTCCCTCATCTACCATTGTTTTGTAGATATCGATACACTCTTTTAATGCATCATTGTCTGTCATAGCCGGTTTTCCATCTTCATCAAAGAGGGAAGCTCCTGCAGACTGAAGCATCATCATAATTGTATCCGGAGAATCAGCCTGTCCGGATAACATATATGTACCTGTTTTAGCTTTAACATCTTTACCGATCTCGATAAATCTGTTCCAGTCAATATCTGTCAGATCTGCTGTTGTGTAACCAGCCTGCTCAAGAATATCTGTTCTGTAAGCACCGATTACAGCACCGTTGTCGAATGGGACACCGTAGTTTTTGCCATCAACTGTTGAATAAGCAAGTTTTCCAGCCGGGAACTGAGAGAAATCAATTCCGGAATCTGTTAAATCTTCAAATGCTTCCGGATAAGCTGTTACGAATTTCTGATAAGAGTTATCCTGCATCAGAACGATATCCGGTAATGTGGAGAGATCTCCGCCTTCTGCTGCTGCGATTAATTTGGACTCACAGTCATCGGATAATGTCTCAACTACTTTGAGATTGAAATCCGGATGATCAGCTTTGTAGATGTTTCCAGCTTCTTCGATTGCCGGAATATTGAATTTTGGATCCCATGTCCAAACGGTTAAGGTGTCGCCACCCTCACTTGCTCCGCCATCAGCCTCATCTGCTGCGGATGTGTCATTGCCTTTTGCGCCACCCTTGTCACCGCCATTGCTGCCACAAGCTGCCATAGAAGCTACCATAGCACCAATGAGCATAAGTGAAATTACTTTCTTTTTCATGTTTTCTCCTCCTCATGAATTATTCTGATGCATAAAGTCATTTGTTCATATTAATCAAATATTGTTTTATCTCCTGCATCAAGATGTACATATTATACTATACACACATATAGTATAGTTTGCATTTTTTCTCACAATACACGCATATTTGACTTTTTATCGTCATGTTGCATATTTTTTATTTTTAATGGTATCTTCTTTTTATCTTTTTTTGCATTTTTCTCTTTTTTTCGACTATTTTCTTTCACTTTTTCGTGTTTTTCACGAATAAAATACGGGGATTCTACAATATTTTCACCAATTACCGTATGGTAATGTAAAAAAGAATCATATGGCAGTTATCTGTTTTCTAACCACACATATGATTCTTTTTCTTTTTTCATAATATTTACCAGCCTTTTTCCACCAGTATATTGAAATCTGCCAGTCTGGTTTCAAAATTCTCCGGTGACTTTTTCCAGTGATACGGTGACGTACCCACGATTCGTTTGAAATTCCGGTTAAACGTAGATGTCGTGGAAAATCCCACCTTCACAGCAATTTCTTCCATGGAATACCCCGTTTTACGAATCATATCACAGGCTTTTTTAATCCGGACCTGATTCAGATAATCCACCGGTGTCATTCCCATATTTTCCTCAAAGAGTCTGCGAAAATGAGACTCACTCATATGACACACAGAAGCAATCTGCGCAATCTTTGTCGGATTGGCAAAATTATCACGGATGTGCTCCAGTGCAGGACGAATCTGATCGAATCCGTTCTTCTGGCGTACACCTTCCGTACTCGGACCCAGCTTATTGTTCAGCCGGGCGAGCATCATCATCAGAGACAAGGAAAGGCCTCTGACACTCTCCCGGTAAAAATCCGGTTTCTGCTGCATCTCATAAAAAATAGCAGAAACAATGCGGTTCAGATTCGGAACCGTCTCCTTTTTACCGATGTATGCTCTCTGGTTGATATTTTCCAACATCTTCTGCTGCATCAAAATATCATCCGGATAAACGGATGCCAGGATCTTCTCCGGGTCTACAAATAAGTAAGCCCATGTATTTCCTTCCGGTGCCTGCGGCATCGTGCTGTGCGGGAAATTTGCGGGGATAATACTTAGCATACCGGTTTCAAAATGTACGTTTTCTTCTTCCAGGCGCATAATACCATATCCCTGAACGCAAAGGCCGATCTCCAACAGATTGTGAAAGTGAAGCCCGTCTTCCTCTGTCTGGTATTTATTCTGCCAGTTCTGATTCTGTAAGGCAATCAGGAACTCGTTTTGCGGAATATCGTAATAGCGCAATTCCATTTTACCTTTTGCTTTTTTCATCGCATATACACCTTCTGCGGATAAACACGTTTGACTGCTTCCAGCATGCTGTCGTTCAAATCCAGTAACAGTTTGATTTTTTCTTTGTTCTCATACACGATCATCGTATAATACGGAATATTGTCATCGTAAGAAGTATAGTCAAACTTTTTCAGTTTTTCCGTACCACCGTTCTTGCGATATTTTGCCACAGCTTCATGCCAGTTCGGTGCGATCACTTCCATGTCCTGCATCATCAGCGTATGTGCTGTTTTCCGGCGCCGCTTTCCCCGGATCACAGCTATGGTCAGCACGCCGTTTTCCAGGCAATATTCGTACTCCCGGTCAGTATTAATAGAAAAAATATAGTACAGCACTGCAAACAAAAATGCAGGAAGCATCAGTCCCGTATCAAAAATGATTGCAAGAATTACCAGTACCACAGCCATCACAACCATAAATATGGACAATGGTTTTGCAAACCGTTTTGATTTCCGCTTTACCTGTTGCGTAATCTTATAGTCATTCATTCAGTCAAAAAAATCCTTTCAGTCCGCATATCCGTTTGGATTCTGACTCTGCCATCTCCAGGAATCGGCACACATATCCTCAATACCGTACTGAGCCTCCCAGCCAAGCTCTTTCTTTGCTTTTGCCGGATCACAGTAGCACATAGCGATATCACCCGGGCGACGCGGTTTAATTGCATAGTTAATCGCATGTCCGCATGCTTTTTCAAATGCATGAACTACCTGAAGTACACTGTATCCGTTTCCGGTACCGAGATTGTATATGGATACACCCTCATTATCTGCCAGCTTCTCAACAGCTTTTACATGACCGAGTGCCAGATCTACGACATGGATATAATCACGCACGCCGGTTCCGTCCGGTGTATCATAGTCATCTCCGAATACACCAAGGCATTCTAATTTTCCGATAGCAACCTGAGCGACATACGGAAGCAGATTGTTCGGGATACCTTTCGGATCTTCACCAATCTTACCGCTCTTGTGTGCTCCGATCGGATTAAAGTAGCGAAGTAATACTACATTCCATTCCGGATCAGAAGTATGGATATCTGTCAGGATCTGCTCTAACATACTCTTGCTCCAGCCATACGGATTGGTGCATGTTCCTTTCGGGCACTCTTCTGTGATCGGGATGATTGCCGGATCTCCATATACTGTTGCGGAAGAACTGAAGATGATATTTTTGCATCCGTGATGACGCATAACATCTGTCAGCACAAGTGTTCCGCCGATATTGTTCTGATAATATTCGATTGGTTTTGCGACAGACTCGCCAACTGCTTTTAATCCTGCGAAATGGATAACAGCATCGAACTTGTTTTCATCGAAAATTTTGTTCATGGCATCTCTGTCCTGAATATCTGCTTTGTAAAATTTCACTGCTTTTCCTGCGATCTCCTGTACACGATCCAGTGCTTTTTCGCTGGAATTGTAAAGATTATCTACGACAGTTACTTCATAACCTGCGTTCAGCAGTTCGACACATGTATGGCTTCCGATGTAGCCTGCGCCTCCGGTTACTAAAATATGCATACTAATTTCCTCCTTATATATACATTTTTATAACGGTTCAGAACCAGCTCGTAAAATTGCATTTACGATGCGCCCCTGAATAGTTATATTCTATAAACTTGCAATAAATCTGTCAAATGCTTTTCTGCCTTCTTCGGTGCATTTATATACACCGGCATCTTCCAGTACCTTTACAAAAACTTTTCCGATTTCCTGCTGCAGAATATCTTCTACATTTTCTTCCGTAAATGTATACTGATCACGGAAAGTCTCTACCCAGTCTGCATGTTTTTCAATGGTCTCATTGGAACGGATGTCTTTGCCTTCCAGAATATAGGCAGCCAGCTCATCCATCTCATTCTTCAGACGGGCCGGAAGTACCGCAAGCCCCATTACCTCGATCAGACCGATATTTTCTTTTTTGATGTGATGCAGCTCTGCATGCGGATGATATACACCCAACGGGCATTCTTCCGTGGTGATATTGTTACGCAATGCCAGATCCAGCTCATATTTGCCATCACGCATACGCGCGATCGGTGTGATCGTATTATGCGGTTCTCCATCTGTCTCTGCAAAAACAAATGCATCTTCGTCGGTATAACCACGCCATGCTTTCAGAATGTGATCTGCAAGTTCTACCAGTCTTTCATCATCATTGCTGCGGATACGGATCACAGATAACGGCCAGTGCACAATACCTGCTTCCACATCTTCAAATCCCGGAATGGTAATGTTCTTCTCAAACTCTGCCTTTTCCATGGCAAAGGTGTAGTGTCCTCCCTGGAAATGATCATGGCTCAAGATAGAACCGCCAACAATCGGCAGATCCGCATTGGACCCAAGGAAATAATGTGGAAACTGTTTTACAAAATCAAATAGTTTTGTAAATGCTGCCCGATCGATCTTCATTGGTACATGCTGTCCATTAAATACGATACAATGCTCATTGTAGTATACATATGGAGAATACTGGAATCCCCATTTTCTGTCATTGATCGTAAGCGGTATGATCCTGTGATTCTGTCTTGCAGGGTGATTCATTCTTCCTGCATATCCTTCATTTTCCATGCAAAGCTGACACTTTGGATAAGAACTTTGCTTTGCATTTTTCGCTGCTGCGATCGCTTTCGGATCTTTCTCTGGTTTGGAGAGATTGATCGTGATATCAATATCTCCATATGGACTATTTACTTTCCATTTCATATCTTTTTTGACGCGGTCTCTTCGGATATAGTTGGTATCCTGGCTGAATTCATAGAAAAACTCTGTTGCTTTCTTTGGACTCTCTTCGTAATAGGTACGGAATTCTTTGATGACCTGGCTTGGTTTTGGTGTCAGGATTCCCATTAATTTTGTGTCAAATAAATCTCTTGTCACGATATCATCACTTTTGATGATATAGCGATCATAAGCTGTATCTGTCAGACGATCTAAAATCTCTGGCAGGATGATTTCTTCTCCTTCAATATCAGGATCTTCATATTCATCTAATCGAAACACTTCCAGATATTGATTGATCGTATAGATTTCATCTTCTGGCATGATCAGTTTTTTATCTAGTCCATATGTTACAAGTTTTTTGATATCTTTTTGTAAATCCATCTTATTCCACCTCAAATCGATATGTTGTTACTGCTTCGTATTCTTCGCCTTTTCTTAAAATTACCTTTGGTTCTTTTTCTATATGTATGGAGTTTGGTAAGAACTGGGCTTCTAAGGCAACACCATCTCTGTTTTCGTATGGTTTCCCACCTTTTCCATTACATCCGCCAGACAGGAAGTTTCCTGTGTATACCTGAATGCATGGAAGTGTTGTTGTCATTGTTAATTTTCTTCCAGTTTCTTTGTCATATAGGATCAACTGGTCTTCTTCATCTTTTACCATGAAAGAATGATCATAACCTCCGGCAAGTTTTAACTGTTCATGATCATCGTTGATCCGCTCTCCGATCTCATGAAATTCTTTAAAGTCAAATGGTGTGTTTTCTATCTTTAAAAATGTTCCATTGGCAAGACAGTTTTCATCAACACATGCAATCTCATCCGCTTTTACCTTTAACTGATGATGATAAATTTTATCTTTTCCAGCAGATAAATTAAAGTAAGAATGATTTGTGATATTGATCAGTGTATCCTGATCGGATACTGCTTCATATTCCATTTTTAATGTATTATCGCATAAACGATACACAACTTTCAGATAAAGATTTCCCGGATATCCTTCTTCCATATCTGGTGAGAGATAGATAAAACGGATTCCATCTTCCAACAATTCATATTTAAATATCTTTTGATTAAATCCTTTGATTCCTCCATGGAGAGAATTCTTTCCATTGTTTGCTGCCAATTCGTATGTCTTTCCATTTAATTCAAACTTTGCATCTCCGATACGATTTGCAACACGTCCGGCGATCGCTCCCATGTAACTTCCATCTCCATGCCAGCAATCTTCCACATTCTCAAATCCAAGAACAACATCCCCAAAGTTTCCTTCTCTGTCTTTTGTAAATACAGATAATACATGACATCCAAGGTTACTTGTGATCACTTTGATCTCATCATTTTTTAATTCGAATAAGCAGACTCCGTTATCTCTTTGTTCTATCATTCTTACTTTCATCATCTTATAATACCTTCATTCCTCCGTATGGACGTACTTTTAAGACATGACATGCTCCTTCACCAAATACATGTTCCATGTTCTTTTTGTACATACTAACAATATCATTTGGCACAAACGCCTGAATCGTTCCTGCAAATCCTCCGCCATGAACTCGGCTGACTCCTTTATCACCTAAGGAAATATCACTGATCGCCAATCCGATTGATACACTCTGATTTGTCAAATCATGACTTGAATATACATTTTGTAAATATTTAAAGGATGAATCACCAGATTCTTTGATCAATTTCTTAAATGTATCAAAATCTCCTTCTTCTAAAGCTTTTACCTGCTGATCTACACGTTTATTTTCCTCAAATAAATGCATTGCACGAAGAACTGCTCTATCTCCTAAGATTTCTCTGATCTTTGGCAGATTTAAATAAAAATCATCTTTATCAACTTCTCTTAATGCTTCCTGATTAAAATAATTGGCAACTTTCTTCATTTCGTATGGAATTGCTGCATAATCATCTGTTAAATCTGCATGAGATCCTTTTGTATCCACAATGCATAAGCTGTGTCCATATTCTTCAAAATCCACTTCAACCTTTTTGATCTTTGGACTTTGAGGATCTTCAAAATCAATATTGATCAGACCTCCAATGGAAGATGCCATCTGATCCATCAATCCACATGGTTTTCCAAAGTATACATTCTCTGCATACTGTCCGGCCTGCGCCAAAAATACAGGATCGATCTTCATATCATTATATAACCCAGATAAAATATTTCCGATCAATACTTCAAATGCAGCAGAAGATGACATTCCAGCCCCATTTAATACATCACTTGTTACATAAGCTTCAAATCCACCGATTTTATATCCTTCTTCTTTTAATTTAGAAGCAACTCCCTGAATCAGTGCCTGTGATGTTCCCTTTTCTGCTTTGGCTGGGTCAAAAGAACTAAGACTTACTATGATTCTTTCATATCCTTCTGATTTCAGATCAATCACATCGTCATCTCTTTTTGCAACGATTGCGATCGCATCCAAGTTAATGGAAGTTGCAAGAACTTTTCCAAACTGATGGTCTGTATGGTTTCCTCCTACTTCACTTCTTCCTGGAGCACTATAGATTTCTACTTCTTTTTCTCCATAAATCTTTTCAAAGGATTCTAATGCTTTGATGTAGCGTTCCTGCTGATATTCAATCACTGCTTCATCTACATAGATATCTTTTAATAACTGATCATATTTCCCTTCTTTAAAAGCTTCTTCTAATTTTTTAATACTGTTCGGCATTGCGATTTGCTCTCCTTTCTTCGATTGTCTGAATAACTTTCTTCATGAAACTGTCATCCAAATGATAGGCTTTTTTATAAACTACATAGGCTACAAGCATGGACACCGCTGGGATCGCACACATTAAAAATCGAATAGAATTTAATGTTAATGCAGACTGTACTGCGTTTGGATTTGGAATATATCCTGTACGTTCCAGTGCAAATCCAATGAAAAGTGATGTTAAAGCCGCTGTGAATTTTACGATCAATGTCTGTAAAGAGAATACAACGGATTCATTTCTTGTTCCCAGTTTGTACTCACCATAGTCAACGACATCAGATAAGAATACTGTCGCACATCCAAGTTCTAATCCTGTTCCTGTCTTTACGATCACTCCTGCAACTGCTGTTAATACGATATTCTGTGGGCATACAAATCCAACGACTAATAATAATGCTAAACCAATAAATGGTAAAATACATGCCAGTAAAAATGATGTATGTCTGGATAATTTCTTTGCTACTTCTGGGAAGATGATCAACCCAACAACTTCTGCGATAGATGCGCTGATCATGAAGGCTGATAACATGTTGGCATTTCCACATACATATGTAAAGTAGTAAACTGCAACACCCATGATAAACTGAATTCCTACATTATATAAAAGAATCAGTCCTACAGCTGACTGTAACTGGTCATTTTTCTTAATGATTGAGAATACATCTTTGAAAGAAATCTTCTCACTTGGTGCATTGTTTTCTTTGACTTTCAGGTTACAAACTGCAACACCGATCGTAAGAATAAATGTTCCTGCAATGATCATAGCAAAACGATGATATCCGATATATCCTCCACCTAATGCTGCAATGATCTGAACACCGAATCCTGCGATGACTAATGACTGTCCAATGCTTGCGAAAATTCTAGGTAAAACGGAAACAACTTCTCGTTCGTGTGGATCTGATGTAAGGTTTGGAATTACAGACCAGTATGGAATATCCATGATCGTATAAGTCATTCCCCATAATACATAGATCACTGCAACGAAGATGCAAAGTGAAGTTCCTGTTAATTTAAAGTCAGTAAATAATACGACAAACACAACGGAATTGACTAAAGTTCCGATCACTAGCCATGGTACGAATTTTCCAAAGCGTGATCTTGTGTTATCTACGATCATTCCCATAAACAGATCGTTAAATGCATCCCAAAGTTTTGCTACGAAGAAAACGATTCCTACAAACCCCGGTGATACTTTCAATACATCCGTAAAGTAGATCATAGCGAATGTCGCCATCATTCCATAAATTAAATCTTTTCCCAATGCTCCAAATGCAAAAGTATATTTTACTCTGCCTGGAACCTTTCCATTAGTTGTTCCCATTTTTCTTTCCTCCTGTTTTTAGTAAACTGTCTTTGATACTTGTATAGTAAAACTTTTTAGTAAAATTGTCAATATGTTTTTACTAATTTTTTTACTTTTATTTTACTAAATTTACTTTTGTGCTTTTCTCTGTTATAATGAGATAAATTAATATTTATGAGAAAGGATTTTATCTCCATGGCAACAATCAAAGACATTGCACAGAAAGCATCTGTTTCTGCTGCAACTGTATCAAGAATTTTAAACCAAGACGATACCCTGAGTGTAACCGACGAAACAAAACAGCGCGTTTTAAAGGTTGCCCAGGAATTAAATTATACAAAGCATCTAAAAAATACCGTTGAAAAATCGATTTCTATCGGTATCTTTCAATGGTATTCTGTCTTTCAGGAACTGGAAGATCCTTATTATCAGGCAATCCGTGTCGGTATTGAAAAATATTGTGCCGATCATAATATCCACGTTGTCCGTGCTTTCCAGAGCGATTGCAATTATCCTGACACACTCAAGGATCTTCAAGGTCTGATTTGTATTGGTAAATTTAATAAATCTCAGATTAAGTCTTTTCAAAAACTTAATTCCAACACTATTTTTGTTGATATGAAGACACCAAAGATTTATTGTGATACGATCAATCTTGATTTCCAACAGGCAGTTACTGAAGCACTAGATTATTTGTATGATCTTGGCCATCGAAAGATTGCTTATCTTGGCGGGAAGGAAGTTCTCGCTGATAACAGTGTATATTTTGAAGAACGTAAAGATACCTTCATCAACTTCTGCCAGGAACATTCCATTGACCATAAATCTTTTATTTATGAGGGAGATTATTCTGCTGAATCCGGATATAACATGACAAAACAAATGATTGCTGATGGCGACCTTCCAACCGCTATTTTCTCTGCCAGTGATCCTCTTGCAATCGGTGCAATGCGTGCTTTATATGAGAATGGTTATAAAATTCCAGATGATATATCCATCATTGGTTTTGATGATATCAGCGTTGCAAGTTTTTCAAACCCTCCGCTGACAACGATTCATACACCGGCTGAATTTATGGGAGAATATGCTGCTCATTATATTTTACTTCGGACAAAAGAGGATTCTCTGAATCAGCAAACTCCGATTCGTCTGACACTTCCATGTAATCTTGTCGTCCGTAACTCTTGTGCTGCTCCGCGCAAACAGTCATAATATTTAGTAATATTTTTACTTGTTTTTCTAAGCATAGAAAAAAACTGCATGCTATTCACATGCAGTTTTTCCCAAGAAGGAGTAAAAAGTTAATAGGTAAAATTTATTTATGAAAATGGATTCTCAGTCTTATAAAGCATATTCTTTGGCTGATTAAATCCAATCTCATCGACATCAACACCAATGTATTTGAATACTTCATATAAAGTTTTTCCAAAATGACCAAAAGCAACAGCTCCATGGTGTGGGAAATTCTTTTCGATCAGTACATGGCGGTAAAATCTTCCCATTTCTGGGATAGCAAATACACCAATAGATCCGAAAGATCTTGTTGCTACTGGAAGGATTTCTCCTTGTGCAACGTACGCTCTTAATTTTGTATCTGCTGTACTTTGTAAACGGAAGAATGTAATATCTCCTGGTGCGATATCACCTTCTAATGTTCCCTGTGTCACTTCTTCCGGTAATGTTCTTGCCATGATCTTCTGATATTTCATCTCACAGAAAGATAATTTAGATTTTGCTGTGTTTCCACAATGGAATCCCATAAATGTATCTTTTTGTGTATAGTCATAGTTATCTTTAATTTCTTCATTATACATATCTGCTGGTACGGAGTTGTTGATATCTAATAATGTCACAGCATCCTGACTTACAACCGTTCCAATAAATTCGCTTAATGCACCATAGATATCTACTTCACAGGATACTGGAATTCCCTGTGCTGCCAAACGACTGTTTACATAACATGGTACAAATCCAAACTGAGTCTGGAATGCTGGCCAGCATTTTCCGGCAATTGTTACATATTTTCTGTAACCTTTATGATCCCTGATCCAGTCTTTTAATGTCAGTTCATACTGTGCAAGCTTGGAAAGAATCTCTGGTTTTTTATTTCCTGCACCCAGTTCTTCTTCCATTTCTTTTATGATTGCAGGAATTCTTTCATCCCCTTCATGCTGATTAAATGCTTCAAATAAATCTAATTCTGAGTTTTCTTCAATTTCGATTCCAAGATCATATAATGGTTTGATCGGTGCATTACATGCAAGGAAGTTCAGTGGTCTTGGTCCAAAACTTATGATCTTCAATTCACTTAATGCTTTTACTGTTCTTGCGATTGGCAAAAATTCATGGATCATATCTGCACATTCTTCTGCTGTTCCTACTGGATATTCAGGAATATATGCTTTTATATTTCTTAATTTCAGATTATAACTTGCATTTAACATTCCACAATATGCATCTCCTCTTCCATCTAAGAGGTTATCACCACTTTCCTCAGCTGCTGCCACAAACATCTTTGGTCCATCAAAGTGTTTTGCAAGAAGTGTTTCTGAGATTTCTGGTCCAAAGTTTCCAAGATAAACAACTAATGCATCACATCCTGCTTTTTTAATATCTTCTAATGCCTGTACCATGTGAATCTCACTCTCCACGATACAGACTGGACATTCATAAATGTCCTCAGGATCATATTTTTCTTTATATGCTTTTATCAATGCTTCTCTTCTTGTAACTGATAAACTTTCTGGGAAGCAGTCACGACTGACTGCTACGATCCCGATCTTTGTTTTTGGCATATTATTCATACTGTTTTCCTCCTTTAATACATCAACCAAATATAACTATCTACTTTTCATTACCTTGCGCAAGACGCTTCTCACGAATTGATTTAAATACACTCTGTAAGATTACGAAGAAGCAAAGAAGTAATGCGATCACGATTCTTGTCCACCAAGATGATAATGTTCCCTGGAATGTAATGATCGTTTCAATGATACCCTTGATCAGTGATCCAAATAGTGATCCTACGACAGTTCCAACACCTCCTGTTAAAAGTGTTCCACCAATAACTGCTGCTGCGATCGCATCCATCTCAAATCCTCTGGCCTGCTCTACGAATCCACCACAAGAGTTTAAGCAGAAAGCAAATCCAGCTAATGATGCTAAAAATCCATTTAACACATAAACTTTTAATTTTGTAACTTTAGGATTTAATCCCATTAATAATGCAGACTGTTCATTTCCACCTACTGCAAATACGGCACGTCCAAATTTTGTGTATCGAAGGATCACAAAGGAAATCGCTACAACCAATAATGCAATGACAACACTTAGGTAGATATAAGGATGCATTGCAACTCCTCGGTTGTTGTAATATGTAATAAATCCAAAATAAATTCGATAGTTTGCAAGACTTAAAAATGTTGGATTTTCAATACTGATCATATCGGAACTGATCAATGCTGTAAGACCTCTGGCAAAGAACATTCCTCCAAGTGTTACGATGAATGGCTGTATTTTTAAATAAGCTACTAAAAATCCTTGAACCAATCCGAAGATCACACCAAATGCTAATACCAGAATAATTGCAACGACTGCGCTCATATGCTTCACTTCCATCATCCATGCAAGCATCATACAAACAACACCGATGACGGAACCGATCGAAATATCGATTCCTCCTGTGATCAGTACAAATGTCATACCAACGGCTGCAATGATCAATCCAGCATTACTAATGAACAAGTTTAAAAACACCTGTGGGCTTGTAAAGTTTCGATCTCCGTAAAGGATCGCACCTGCAATATAGAGCACGAAGAATAATACGATCGTAACTGCAAGCAAAAATCCATTTCCTCTAAGTTTATTTTTAATTTTCTCTACCATTGCCATTATGCCACCTTCTCTCCAGCAGTTTTTGCTGCACGTTTTGCTTTAATACGATTTAAGTATTTCTTAAATTCTGGAGACTGTAATGTCACGATTATGATAACCACGATCGCTTTATAAAGTGGAAGCTGATCTCCAGTTACTTTCATTGCATATAATGTTGTAGATAATGCCTGGATCGTGATCGCTCCAATAACACTTCCTGCGACTGAGAATTTACCACCTGCAAGAGAGTTTCCTCCAAGTGCTACTGCTAAGATCGCATCTAATTCCATCAAGTTTCCTACGTTATTTGCATCAATGGATGTGATTCTTGATGTTGCGATCATTCCTGCGATTCCTGCACAAAGTCCGCAGGCTGCATATGTGATAAAGATGATCTTTGTAGAATTCAGTCCAAACAAACGACTGGCTCTTGGGTTGATACCTACACTTTCAATATACAATTTTGTTGCTGTCTTATTTAAGAATAATGTTGCTAAAATGACTACAATGATCGCTACCAGAATCGGTGTTGGAACTGGAATATGTGGCAGAAATCCTCCTAAATACTTAAAGCTGTCCACTTTGACATATAAGTTATTTCCACCTGTGATCAACTGTGCCATTCCTCGTCCTGCGGTAAATAAGATCAAGGTTGCTACCATTGGCTGGATCTTCATATTCGCAACTAAGAATCCGTTGCACGTCCCAGCTCCTGGTTGCAGTTCAGCCACAGCATAAAGGTGGAAGAACTTGTAAATCCGATCAGGATTGCTGCGATCCAAGGAATTGCATATGTTTCTCCACTTCCAAGAAGATAAACAGATACAGCTCCTGATAATGCCATGATCGCTCCGACAGAGATATCAGTTCCTGCACTGGATGCTACACAAAGTGTCATACCAACTGCTAAGATGATCAATTCACTGGATCGGTTGAAAATATCGACCAGATATCCATATAACACACCATTTTTAATTGAGATTTCAAAAAATGATGGGGATTTTATAAGGTTAAATAATAATACAAGTGCCAGACATACAATTGGCCAGAAGAGGCGATATGATGTCATCTTTTTTAATTTATCCATAATTATTTGTCACCTCCTGCGATTGCTTTCATTACATTTTCCTGTGATAATTCACTTTCTTCCAATTCTCCGACTTTCTCACCATCTCGTAAGATTCCCATGTGAGTCACGGTACGAAGCATTTCTTCTACTTCGGATGAAATAAATACAACAGACATTCCTTCATTTGCAAGTTTTACGACTAATTTCTGAATCTCTGTCTTTGTTCCAACATCAATACCTCTGGTTGGTTCATCAAGGATCAGGAAATCTGGTTCTGTCATCAGCCATCTTCCGAGGATTACTTTCTGCTGATTACCACCACTTAATGATTTGATCGGTGTTTCTCTGCTTGCTGTCTTAACCTGCAGCATCTTAATATACTTATCTGTCAACTCTTCCTGTTCTTTTCTGCTCATCAGTTTGAACATTCCTCGTTTTGCCTGAAGTGCCAAGATCATGTTTTCTCTTACAGAAAGATCTGCAATGATTCCTTCTACTTTACGATCTTCCGGACAATATGCCATTCCTTTATGCATTGCATCAATTGGTGCTTTGACATCTAATTTTTCTCCTTTGACATATAATTCTCCTCCATCTGGTTTATCTGCTCCATAAATCGCTCTTACAAGTTCGGAACGTCCAGATCCTAATAATCCAGATAATCCAACAACTTCTCCTTTATGGATCTTAATGTCAAATGGTTTGATCGTTCCTTTATGATAAAGACCTTTTGCTTCGATCACAACTTCGTCGCTTTGTTTCTTTGATGATGTTCCACTTCCTTTGATGTCTGCCAGATCATCAAATTCTTTTCCCATCATTGTTGCAACTAATTTAAATCTTGGAAGCTCTTCTGTCTTATATTCGCCTACAAAATGTCCATTTCTAAGTACTGTGATCCTGTCACAGACTGCATAGACCTGTTCCAAAAAGTGTGTTACGAATACGATCGCTGTTCCGCGTTTCTTTAGCATATTCATAACCTTAAATAATTTCTCAACTTCTCCTTCATCAAGACTTGATGTTGGTTCATCAAGGATCAATACTTTTGACTGAATGTCAACTGCTCTTGCGATCGCCACCATCTGCTGAATCGCTACGGAATAGTTTTCCAATTCCTGTGTGGCATCAATTTCTAATTCCAGATTATCAAGGATCTTCTGTGCCTGTGTATTCATCGTCTTCCAGTCGATCCTCCCCATTTTCATTGGTTCTCTTCCGATAAAGATATTTTCTGCTACCGTTAGATTCGGACACAGGTTTACTTCCTGATAAACGGTGCTGATTCCATTGTTTCCCGCTTCTTGAGGGGATGTGTTAATAATACTTTTTCCATCCATGATGATCTCACCTGTCTCAAATTCCTCAACTCCTGTAAGAACTTTGATCAGTGTAGATTTTCCTGCACCATTTTCTCCCATTAAGGCATGAATCTCTCCTTCTCTCAATGTAAGCTGTGCATCGGACAGTGCTTTCACTCCTGGGAATGTTTTATTAATATGTCGCATGGATAGAACTGTCTTCTTTTCATCACTCATGACAATTCTCCTTTCTTTTCATGATTTTTGAGCCGATTTTAATGAAAATGCCCTGATTTTTGGCATAAAAATTACAGGATAAGTCAGATTGTTCTGACCCAGAGCCTGCAATCTTTATTTGTAGTATGATTGTTAATAGTTACATGTGTGTACTTAAGGGGATTTTCAACAATGTTTATTAATATGCACGTTTGTTAATAACTTCTTTTGTAGTATTATCTTTTGTAAATACCTGCTCATCTACATACTGGATCTTATCTACTTTTTCACCTTTCATGATCTTCTTAGCTAATTCAGCTACACGAGGTCCATGAAGTGGGTTACATTCAAATTCAGCATTGATCTCTCCAGACTGAACTTTCTTTAATGCTGCTTTGATCGCATCGAAAGAAATGATCGTTACGTCTTTACCAGGTGTTTTTCCTGCTGCTTTTAATGCATCGATTGCTCCGAATGCCATGTTATCATTCTGTGCTACTACAACATCAATGTCTTTGTTCTGTTTTAAGAAAGATTCCATAACTTCCTGACCTTTTGCCTGTGTAAATTCTCCTGTCTGAGAAGCAATGATCTTGAAGTTTTTCTGATCTTTGATTCCTTCTTTAAATCCTTTTGTACGTCCGATTTCTGCAGAAGAACCAATCGTTCCCTGTAATACAGCGATGTTTACGTCACCTTTTTCTTTTCCCTTTTCTTTAATTAACCATTCAGCCGCTTTCACACCTTCTTTTTTGAAGTCTGATCCAACCCATGCTGTGATCAGTGAATCATCAGAAGTTTTGATCTGACGGTCAACTGTGATAACTGGAATGTCAGCTTTCTTTGCTTCTTTTAAAACTGTTTCCCAACCTGTTTCTGTTACAGGTGCGATTGCGATCACATCAACACCCTGTGTGATAAATTCTCTGACCGCTTTTGTCTGATTTTCCTGTTTCTGCTGAGCATCTGCAAATGATAATTTAAATCCGTTCTTTGCTGTTAATGCAGATTTCATAGACTTTGTATTCGCTACACGCCAATCACTCTCAGCTCCAACCTGTGAAAATCCGATGTTGATCTCTGAAGTTTCCTTCTTTGAAGAACCACTGTCTTTCTTGTTTCCTCCACCACAACCAGTAAGCATTGTTCCGATCATCATTGTTGCAAGTAAACCTGCAGCCACCTTCTTAATACTTCTTCTCATTATGATTTCCTCCTTTTTCTTTTTTGATTTTTTCGTTTTCCTTAATTACAAGTTATATTTTACTTGAAATTGTATTTCTTTCAATGCAATTTCTTTTGCATTTGGTGGATTATTTTATGAAATTTTTATCTTGTCTGTTTAAAGTTTGATTTTTTTTGATAATGGTTTGAATTTTTTTGATTTTTGATTATTTTTTCTCTGCTTGTCTAGTCTTCGGTACAACTACGATCACCTTAGTTCCAATATCTGGTTCACTTTCAAGGATCAACCCATATTCTTCTCCATAATATAATTTAATCCGCCGATTTACATTTGCAATTCCAAACCCTGTTGTCCTGTTTACCCATATATCTTCATACATTTCTTTATTGATCTGAACTACCTGCTCAGGCTGCATACCAACTCCATTATCTTCAACGATCAGGAATATATTATTTTCATCATCTACACTGGAAATCTTTATCATTCCTTTTTCTCTTTGTTTTTTCAATCCATGATATAATGCATTTTCTACTAATGGCTGTAAAGTGATCTTTACAATATCATTTTTCTTGATCTCATCTGGGACATCAATAGAATATTCCATAATATCCCCGTATCTTAATTGTTGTATCTTTAAATAATTTTCAACATGCTCTAATTCTTCCCTGATCGTTATCTTATCTTCTCCGTGACTTAAACTTGTACGGAAAAAGCCAGACAAGGCAGCTACCATTTCTACCACTTTGTCATCCTGATGATCAATGGCAAGCCACATGATCGTGTCCAATGTATTATAAAGGAAATGTGGATTAATCTGCTCTTGTAGTAACTGCAGCTCTTTTTTTCGAAGATTTTGTTGTTCTACTTTTACATCTTCGATCAATCTCTCTACCTTTTGTGCCATATGTTCGAAATTATTTGTTAAGATCTGTAGCTCTTCTGTTGTATTTTGAGGTCCATGTACATCAAAATTTCCCTGCGCCACTTCCTTTGTCATCTCACATAATTGTCTGACTGGATAACTAATGCTTTGCGAAATCAATTTCGATAATTTCCATGTTATCAGAGACAAAAACAGTACAGCGATCAATGTGATCGTGATCGTATGCATGATTTCTTTTTCCAGTTTTACACGCATACTCTCCATATTCCCAATCTCATAGTAAATGTATTCGGATACTTTTTCTTTAATGATCTCTGTAAATACATTCACATTTAATCTTAATCTCTGATTATTTTCCATATAATCGTTTTTTAGATCTGAGTGTTCAATTTCTTCAATGGAAATCTTCAGATTATCCAACAGTTTTCCTATCTGTCTCGTTCTTAATTTACTTTCATCTGTTACCGCATTTTTATTCAGTTCCTTTACCAGCTCCTTCGCTTCCTTAATCTCCTCATATGGTTTCATCGTATCAAAACTCTCTGCACCGATAACAATACGATACATTTTATAATCCATATCTTCTGAAAATGAGAAATTAAACTTGCTGGCTACTGATACGTTTTTTACTGCCTCATTATAGCTTTCATTAAAATTTATCATGATAACAAGAAGCGTGATAATCCCCACTAACGCAGGAATTATCACGACCATCCTTAACCATTTTAGTTTTTTTTCTATTGAGAACTGCCGAAATCGAGCAATAGATTCTCTCACATATTTTTTCATTACATCCTCCTTGATCTATATTCACTTGGAGTACATCCTTGCGTTTTTTTAAACAGGTAGCTAAAGTAATGTGGATCCTTATATCCCACTTCATAGCTGATCTGTGATGCCTTCATATCTGTAAAACAAAGCATTTCTTTTGCTTTATCCATTCTGACTGATGTCAAAAATTCCACAAAAGATTTCCCTGTTTCTTGTTTAAACGTTGTACTAAAATGACTGCTGCTTAATCCAACCTGATCTGCAACATCACTCAACGATAATGTTTCTTCTTGATAATTTTTCACAATAAATTCTTTTGCCTCCGTTATCAATGAAGAATGTTTCTTCCCTAATCTTTCATTTCGCATTCTGATCGCTTGTCTGATAAGTTCTTCGATATACTCCGCTGCTTTCTCTCCTGTTGAAACTGCAGCGATCTGTTGTTTGTAATCCTTAAACGTGCGATCGATATTTGCTTTCTCAACTCCCATTTTCTCAACGAATTTCATAACACCTACCTGTATATTGATCAGCATATACTGACAAAACATAAAGGAATCCATATTAGATTTTCCTAATGTCTTGGTATAATCCTCTACAAATAAATGTACAGCTTCTTCTTTTCCATTTCTCAAAAACTCTTCCAGCGATTCTGAATTTACTTTGGTAAAATCTACTTGCTGCAGATCTTCTGCTCTTTCTATCTTTTCATTATCTAATTTATCAAAAAACACCGCTTCATTCCCAGAAGACTGATACTGGTATGCAAAAGCCTTGCTTGCACTATCGTAAGATTCCGAAAGGTTATGTAATCGTTCCACTGCACGTCCAATCCCTGCAAACCATTGTAGTTCTTTCTCTTTTTTCATACGCTTTGTCAATGCTGCAACATAATCTTTTGCCACTTGTATGGTTTCCTCTGTATTCTGTGCCTTGATCATTAAAATATAGCCCTCTGTTACACGGTGAAAAACAATCATATTTTCAAACTGGCTGCTTACTTCTTCTACGATCGCATCTTCTTTGGTACGAAGATCATATACTGCCTCTGTAGCATTCTCATTCTTTGAAAATATTTTAAATAACATAAAATTGTATGCCGGTGCCATAAGATCTATTCCAAGTTCATTCCCTTGTTCCATTAATTTAGATACAGATATCTTTCCGCGGATCAGATTCCCGAAAAATTGATATCTCATATTTTTCATTTGTGTTTTTATATTTTTTTGTAATTTTTTTATATCTTCTTCCTGTCTTTTTTTCTTATCAAGCTTTTGTTTTACTTTATTTAGTGCTTCTAATAACTGCTCACCAGTTACTGGTTTGGTCAGATAATCTGTTACACCGATCTTGATCGCTTCTTTTGCATAGTCAAACTCCCCATATCCAGAAAGTATGATGATCTGTATTTTGGGCATTTTTTTCTTTAAGATATCACTTAATTCAAGTCCATCCATAAATGGCATCTTGATATCTGTGATCACGATATCTGGATGTAGTTTTTCGATCATTGGAAGAGCCATCTCACCATCTGGTGCTTCTCCCGCAAATTCAAAACCATTTTCTTCCCATTTTACGTTATTCTTTATACTCTTACGAATGATCTTTTCATCTTCTACTAAAAATACTTTGATCATATTACCTTCCTCTTTTCTAAAATATTATTATACTCTCTTATAGAATTATATTCCAGAAATAAACAAGAATATATCCATACAAATAAAAAGGGGAAGGGGATATTGTATGGATATGATTCTTATTTTTTAATTTCAATCTATATTATTCTGTTTCAAATCGGTATGTTGTCACTGCTTCATACTCTTCGCCTTTTCTTAAGATAACTCTTGGCTTTTTCTCTATATTCATAGAATTAGGCAAGAATTGTGGTTCTAATGCAACACCATCTCTGTTCTCATATGGTTTTCCAAATTTACCATCACTTCCTCCTGCCAGAAAGTTTCCTGCATATAACTGCATGCATGGAAGTGTTGTTGTGATCGTTAATTTTCGTCCACTTTCTTTATCATATAAGACTGCCTGATCTTTCTCATCCTTTAACATAAAACAATGATCATAGCCTCCAACGAATCTCAACTGTTCATCATCATCATGAATCCGTTCTCCAATCTCATGAAAACTTTTAAAATCAAATGGTGTATTCTCTACATCCAAAAACTCACCTGTTGGAAGACCATTCTCATCTGCACATGCAATCTGATCTGATTTGATCATCAATTGATGATCATAGATCTTACTGTCTTTTGCTGAAAGATTAAAAAAGGAATGATTGGCTATATTGATCAGTGTGTCTTGATCTGACATTGCTTCATATTCCATCTTTAATTCATTTCCAGATAGACGATATACTATCTTTAAATAAAGACTTCCTGGAAATCCTTCTTCCATATCTGGAGAAAGATAGATAAAACGGATTCCATCTTCTAAAATCTCATAGTTAAAAATCTTCTGATTAAATCCATTTATACCTCCATGAATCGTATTCGGTCCGGAATTTACTGCAAGTTTATAGGTCTTTCCATTCAACTGAAACTCTCCATTTGCAATTCTGTTTGCAACACGTCCGATGATACATCCTAAAAATTTATCATCTTTATGACAATCTTCCACATCTTGATATCCAAGAACGACATCTCCATAATTTCCATCTCTGTCTTTTGTGAACACAGATAAAATATGACAACCAAGGTTACTCGTGATCACTTTTATCTCATCATTTTGTAATTCAAATAAGCAGACTCCATTTTGTCTTTTTTCGATCATTTTTACTTTCATCATTTTACAACACTTTCTTTTAAATTTTATCTGATATCTTTATTGATCCATTTTCATTATTTGCCTTGGCCATAGTAAGCATTTGCCCCATGTTTTCTGAAGAAATGTTTATCCTGCAGATATTGTGGTGCTGGCTTTGCTTCTGGATTTAAATGCTCGCAACGGTATGCCATCTTTGCGACTTCTTCTAAGACAACGGCATTATGAACTGCCTCGGCTGCATCAGCTCCCCATGTAAATGGTCC
>ENA-OOZG01000955-OOZG01000955.1-human-gut-metagenome-genome-assembly--contig:-NODE-955-length-22073-cov-3.392225_pt1 | contig 22073 bp, 20 predicted proteins | sample MGYA00241706_ERZ501384 | MGnify/ENA primary metagenome ERZ501384 (study PRJEB25962, sample SAMEA2042742) | human gut metagenome | biome: human gut; feature: human-associated habitat; material: faeces...
TCATCCATCAAGAGTTTTGCTGCTTTATAAACTAAATTTCTTTCATCTGTCGGAATAAATGGAAGATTCGTTGTAATGGAAATTCCTGGTTCGTCTTTTTTTTCAATCTCCAGTTGGTCATACATGTTGATTGTCTGCATAATCATACGAACTTCATGGTATCCATCTTCACGTTTCCCGATTACATCCAATCCCAGATTAATTTTTGCCAACGCTCTTAATCTCATTTTCTTCTCCTGTATATTTCTTTGTACATTGTATTCTTTTTTAAACATTCTACATTCATTCTAGCCCATCTTTTGGTCGTTTTCAATAGGAAAATTTCTTATTTACTCTCAACTGATTTTACAAGTATCAACGTATCAAATGGATGAAGTTCTTCTGACTCCAGATGATTCAGACGGATAATCTCTTCTGTTGTCGTATAAAACTTCTTTGCAATATCCCACATCGTATCCTGAGGCTGTACCTGATATCCCACAATCCCAGGCATACTTTGCAGTTTTTCTCTGTCCAGTTCCTGTTCTTCAATTTCATAAATCAACGGCCGTTCCCTTTGTTTCATCACCAACGCATTTAGATTCAATACAATCTTTACTTCTATTTCGTCACTGTCAATCATCGTTGTAGAAAGCTGTTCCAAATCCGTATGCAGATGATAAATACATTCTTTTCCTATTCCCTGTGCTTCCACAATATGTGAAAATGGAATCATTGCATCCATCGAATAAAACGGCATTTCGTCATCACTGATAATATATAAAATCTTGACCGTAACAATACCCTCTATTTCTATTCCATTCTCCATAATATGAGTATTGTCCACCTTTACCATTCCGTCACTGTGACAGATTTGCAGAATTTTCCCCTGATTTTCACTTGTCTTAAGACGTTCTCCTACTCTGCATTTTGAAAAATTTTTTACTAAAAGGCATTCTAATTTTGCCGGCTTACAGACCACCCGAAGTTCCTTTGCCGGAGTATACACATCCAGTAAAAGAGAAACCTCTTCTTCCTCATAAATTCGGATTTCAAGTTCCAGCATCGCTTCGACTGCAAGCACTCGCTCTTCTCCATCACTGTCTGTTCGGATTTTCAATTCACTTTGCGCAAGCAAAACATCAACATCCGGCACCATGCTTTCTGCACAGCCTGCACACTCAATTTCTTCCGAAAACGGAATGGAATGTTCGAGCCATTGAAGAGAGTAGTTATCATCTTCTCCCCGGTAAAGTACAAATAAAAATAATTCTCCCTTTACTGCAATTCTATCACTTTTTGCACGAATGTCCACACCTCTTATTTCAACAGTATCCCATAAAAGTTCATGAATATTAGGCTTATTCGAAGCAAGGGAAATTTCTTCTTTTACCCGCATGGTGTCTTTTTTATGTATACAGATTCCCATTACCGGAATTTCTTCTTTTTTCTGGGAAATCTCAGGGGTTTCCACTCCTGCCGGCAGAAGAATTTCTTCAAGTTCTTCCACCCTTGCAGTAAATGTAATCAATGCCTTAATATTTAATTTTCTGGAATGAATCAGCTGGACACTCAAGTCCTCAAGTTCCCATTCAAGTTTTACTTTCTGCCCACTTTGCAGCTCTTCTAAATGCATGGTTTCTGCAATCGGCAGTGTGCCGAGCAGACTTTGGATCTTTCGTTCCATACTGTCACTGACATACAAAAGAGCCACCAATAGTGCTCCGTTAAAAAAGACATGCCCGTCTGATACCTGCATTTCGTCTATCTGGATTTCTCCTTTCTTTTGTATCATACGTCCCACATCCGGTTTTACATCCGGTACATTCAAATCTTCATCAAACGTAACCTGACTTACTGCTTCACATTTCGTCCGCATTGTATGTACTCGTTTTGTAATCAGTTCCACATTATACCCTCTTTTCTATCTCTTTTTATCATTTCTACTTTTACTTTACTCAAAAATAACCGGTTCATCCCTGTATTCCATCCGAATAACCAGATACGGATAGGACGGTTCATCTTTTAAATTTTCTTCTTTGGGTCCAATCAGCATAGTCTGTACATGTATGGCATTCTCCCAAAGAGAAACATCCTCAATCCGGATACTGTAACCGCCTGTTTTCTGCTCTCCATACCCCTTTATCAGATACAAATTTCCCTGTTCCTGATAAGTAAGCTGAAACTCTTTTGTTTTATTTTCCTCTATCAACTCCTGCACTTTTTCCGGAAATTCCGCCTCTTTTAAAATGGTGTACTCGATTTTATCCTGTTTTTGTGCACTTACTTTTTCAATCGAACAGCCGGATAGCGCTAATAAAATGATAACAACCGACCACAATAACACTCCTGTATGGATTTTTTGCCTCATTTTGCCCTTCCTTCGCTGACTTACCAATAATGTATGCCAAAGAGCAAAAAAAAAGAACCCTGACCTTTTAGCCAGAGTTTTTTTTGATAATCTTATTATTTTCATTGATTCATTTCTTTTAACATTTCCAAAATCACATTCTGCGTATACGCACCAATATGTTTTTTCTCTTCTTTATCCAGTTTATCCGGATAAATCGGCTCGCCATATTCTACTATTACTTTTGCCGGTCGCATTTTCGGAAACTGCGCTTCAAAAATTCCGGCTGAATTGTGAATGGCAATCGGTACAATTGGACATCCAGCCTTGGTTGCAATCTTAAAACTTCCTTCATGGAACGGAAGCAGATCGAGTTCACTTTCATTTCGATTTCTTGTTCCTTCCGGGAAAATGCAGATAGAAATCCCATTTTTCATTTCTTCTATTGCCAAAAGAATTGTTTTCATTCCCTCTTTAATATTTTTACGGTCAAGGAAGAGACAATGAAGATAACGCATCCATATTGATAACAGAGGAATGGATTCCATTTCTTTCTTTGCAACATAACCGGTGACATTCGGGCAGAGTACATAAGTCAGCAGAATATCAAAGAAACTTCTGTGATTTCCGATATAAAGGACTGCTGTATCTGCCGGAACATTTTCATGTCCTTTTACCGTAATATCTGCTCCGGTAATTTTCAGGATAAAACGAAAGACTGCCTGGATAATGCGAAGAGAACTAATGTCTTTTGCACGTTTGTTGAATTTTCCAATGACCCATTCTACAAGCAGAATCGGAATGGATAAAATCAGATAACCGATGACTACGATACATACGCAAATAAAACGTATCATAAAAACCGCCTTTCTATACCGTATGGTATATTATTAATATTCAAGAGATATTATAAGCAAAAAGCTTTTGGATAGCAAGCCAAAAAACGGCAAAAAAGATTGTCGAAAAAAACAATTGAAAAAATTGTGTTTGTGTAGTATCCTATCCCTTACAGCTTTCGCACTGTATGTTGGATGGGAATTAGGAGAAAGGAGAAGTTATGGGAGAGAAAGCAGTAAAAAAACAGGGACTCGCCTCAAAATTAATCGGGGATAAGAAGTTCTATAAGATGATTCTGCTGATTGCTGTTCCGATTATGATTCAAAATGGAATCACAAACTTTGTCAGTCTGTTAGACAATATCATGATTGGACGAATCGGAACAGAACAGATGTCAGGCGCAGCGATTGTCAATCAGCTTATTTTTGTATACAATCTCTGCATCTTTGGAGGTGTATCCGGAGCAGGTATTTTTACCGCCCAGTATTTTGGACAAAAAGACCAGGAGGGAGTCAGAAATACCTTCCGCTACAAGTTATGGATGGCACTGATTCTTACGGTAGCAACCATTGTTATTTTTTTAGTTGGTGGGGACCGGCTGATTGAGCTGTATCTGCATGGAGAAGGTGCAAGGGAAAATGCAGCTGCAACTTTACTGTATGGAAAACAGTATTTGTGGATTATGCTTGTCGGACTTCCGCCATTTATGATGGTACAGGTTTACGCAAGTACCCTTCGTGAGTGTGGCGAGACGGTTGTACCGATGAAAGCGGGAATTACAGCCGTTTTAATTAATTTATTATTTAACTATATTTTAATTTATGGAAAATTTGGAGCTCCGGTTCTTGGAGTAAGAGGTGCTGCGATTGCAACTGTGCTTTCTCGATATGTAGAAGCCATCATCGTTATCAGCTGGACGCACCACCATAAAGAGAAAAACCCTTATATTGAGGGACTTTATCGTACCTTAAAAGTACCGGCTTATATGACAAAGAAAATATTGATAAAAGGAACACCGCTATTATTTAATGAGGCATTATGGGCAGCAGGAATGGCAATGCTGACGCAATGTTATTCGGTTCGTGGATTAAATGTCGTAGCTGGTTTAAATATTTCTAATACCATTAACAATGTCTTTAATATTGTATTTATTGCACTTGGAGATTCTGTCGCAATTGTAGTCGGACAGCTTCTTGGCGCCGGAGAGATGAAAAAAGCACGAGAAACCGATACAAAGATGATTGCGTTTTCTGTATTTTGCTGTACCTGCGTGGCACTTGTGATGCTGGTGCTTGCACCATTCTTCCCATTGCTTTACAATACCAATGCCGAGGCAAGGGAACTGGCAAAATACTTTATTATGATAACCGCAATCTTCATGCCACAAAATGCATTCCTACATGCATCATACTTTACCCTTCGTTCAGGAGGAAAGACGATTATCACCTTCTTGTTTGACAGTGTATTTATCTGGTGTGTGAGTGTAACGATTGCATTTACGTTAAGCCGTTTTACGGCACTTCCGGTTATCGGAATCTATACGCTGGTACAGTTGGGAGATATTATTAAATGTGTCATTGGATTTATTTTAGTGAAGAAAGGAGTGTGGCTGCAAAACATTGTGGCGCATGAGGACTAAAAGAATGGGCTGGCGTACCAAAACACTCGGTACGTCAGCCCATTTTATATCACTATGCAATTAACATTTTTTCTGAATGATACCCATTCTAATCATACAAATTCCTGCCAACACAACAAGAAAAGATACAAGCATCTTGATTTTTAAATCCGGAATATAATAAGTGATAAGTGCAATCAAACACATTAACAAAACAGCAGAAATACATACATAAATTGTTTTTTTCATGATGATACCTCCTTACCTAATCAGCATACAAATCGAAACTATCGTTGTACTTTTCTATAGTTTCATTTTATCAGATGTACCATCATTTTTCTATTCACAAAAGCAATAAACTTAAACTTCTTCTTTATTATTCCGCTAATTTCTTTACAATTTTCTCAAACTGCATAAAGTGAGATGCTTTTACTAAAATACTGTCACCTGGCAAAATTAATTCATCCAGTGCATCTTCTAATGCTTCTCTGTTTTCAAAGTATAATACTTTTTTTCCATTTGAAACTTCTTTTGCCGCTTCTGCCATTTCTTTACATAATGTTCCTGTACACACAATCACATCAATGTCTTTTTCGGCAGCAAATCTTCCGACTTCACGATGCATTTCCACTTCATTTTTTCCAAGTTCTCCCATATCTCCAAGCAGGGCAACTTTTCGTCCGAGTGCATCCTGAAGCACTTCAAGGGAAGCTTTCATGGAAACCGGATTTGCATTGTAGCAGTCATCAATAACCGTAATATTTTTCTTCTCATTTTCCAAGATATGGAAGCGTCCGCTTAAGGACTGTAAGCTCTCAATTCCAGCCTTGATTTCGTCTAAGGTTAAACCATAAGTTAAACCAACTGCTGTTCCTGCAAGGGCATTATAAACCATGTGGCGTCCCGGAATCGGAACGAGCACTTTAAAGCTTTCATCTTTTACATGAATCCGACATTCAATTCCTTTTAAGCCTCTGCTCTCGATTTCATCTGCCCAGATTCCGTTTTTATTTTCCACCCCAAAGAATACCGGCTTGATTCCTTTGACATCGGTAACGGTCACTAATTTATCATCGTCTCCGTTTAAGATGACATGCCCGTCTTCTTTTAAGAAATCAAAAATCTCTGTTTTGGCTTTTAAAATTCCATCTCTTGATTTTAAGAATTCAAGATGACAAAGGCCAATATTTGTAATCACGCAGGTATCCGGACGTGCAATTTTTGCCAGTCTGTGCATTTCTCCAAAGTCACTGATTCCCATCTCAAGGACTGCTATCTGATGTTCCGCACGAAGTCCAAATACGGTAAGTGGAAGTCCCAGTTCATTGTTAAAGTTTCCCTGTGTCTTTAACACATTATATTTCTGTCCAAGTACTGCTGCAATCATTTCTTTCGTACTTGTTTTTCCAACACTTCCGGTAATTCCGACAACCGGAATCTCTAACTGTTTTAAATAAAATTCCGCAATATCTTTTACTGCCTGTAAGGAGGATTCCACTTTAATGTATGGAAATTCGGTTTCTCCAAGGTCTTTTTCACTTAATGTTGCAAGTGCCCCTGCTTCCATAACCTGATTAATAAAATCATGGGCATCTACTCTTGCCCCTTTAATCGGCACAAATAAACCGCCTTTTGCCGCTTTTCTGCTGTCTGTAAAAATACTCTGCACTTCCTGATTTGCCTGTGCTTCACTGCCATGATAACTTCCATTGCAGGCTTTTGCAATATTTTCTAACGTAAGATTTTTCATCGTTTTTCTCCGTCTACTGATATTTCTTTAAAGAAACTTCAATTAATTTTTCACATAATTCCGGGTAATCAATTCCAAGTACTTTTGCTTCCTGTGGAATCAGACTGGTTGGTGTCATTCCCGGAAGGGTATTTGCTTCAAGGCAGTACATTGCGCCATTTTCATCCATGATAAAATCCAGTCTGCCATAAGCCTGAAGATTTAATGCTTTGTAACCAAGTTCTGCACAAGCCTGCATCTGACTGGTCTGTTCCGGTGTAATTTTGGCCGGACAAGTTTCGATAGTTGAACCTGCATTATATTTATTTTTATAATCATAGAATCCCTGAAGCGGTGCAATCTCAATAATCGGGTAAGCTTTTCCCTCTACTACTGCAACAGAGAACTCACGTCCTTTTACAAACTGTTCGACAACGATTTCATCTTCATAAGAAAATGCTTCTTTTAAAGCGTCAGCATATTCGGCATCATCATTTGCAATGCAGACTCCCACACTGGAACCGCCACAGCAAGGTTTTACGATAACCGGATAATTCATATCATAAGCAGAAAGTGCTGTTTCACTCTTTCCTTTAGCTAAAGTAACGCCCTTTGGAGTCGGAACACCTTTTGCTTCAAATACCATTTTTGTAATTCCTTTATCCATTGCCATTCCACTGCTGAGCGGGCCGGTTCCGGTATAAGGAATTCCCATTAATTCAAAGACAGACTGTACTTTTCCGTCCTCTCCATTTGCTCCATGCAGGGCAAGAAATACGATATCTGCTGCTTTACAGATAGAAAGTACATTCGGTCCAAAAAATTCTTTTCTGGTCTTTCCTGTTTCTTCCACTAATTTACTCATTTCTCTCATGCTGTCTGCTTCTGCTTTTACATCATAGACTTCAGGAAACAGTTCTTCCCCAAAAGATTCTTTTCCAAAATATACGTCTACCAAAACAGCTTTATGATTTTTCTGACGAAGTGCACTGCATACACCTTCTCCTGATGAAATAGAAACATCTCTTTCTGTACTGTTTCCACCTGCCAAAACTACGATATTCATTTTGTTTTCTCCCTTTTATTTTATTATGCACTTTATAGAGGTACACATTGATTTTTGTGTTTTCTTTATCCTAATCAATTTTTCTTTCTTTGTCAATGTTCCACTGCATTTGAAACACAATCTGCAATACAAAAAACACTTCCAAAAGAATTATCACCCCTGATACATACACTAATATATACAAAAAGAAGCTGTCACTCCACGATTTTTCCATCGCTAAAGCAACAGCTTCTCAAGTTTTAGTACACCACTACCGGCACACCTTTTTCAATATTATTAAAAATCTTTTCTGCATTGGCTTCTGGTGTATTGACACAGCCATGAGAACCGTTACTTAAATACTCGCTTCCACCAAATGTAGTTCTCCAGCTTGCATCGTGGATTCCAACATTTGCATAAAACGGCATCCAGTATTTAACCGGTGAGGAATAATCTTCCCCTACTAAGGTCGCATTTCTTTCTTTGTACATAATTGCATAAATACCTGTTTTGGTGTCATGCCCCAGATTATGATTTCCGGTTACGACATCTGTATCGACAAGTAATTGACCATTTTTATAAAACCACATGTGTTGTGCAGAAAGGCTGACTTCCACATAAGTATTTCCGATATCATTTGTGTCACGTACGTATCCCTTATATGTATATTCCGGTTCAATGGTCTGAGACTTTCCGCTTTTAATTGCCTCGATTAATTTTGTCGTGGTATCATTTCTTGCCATCAGCCAGCCATAATCTCCTCCGCTTACGGTAATTGTTTCACCGGTAGAGGTCTTAAACTGTCTTGGATAACCAAAGGTATCATATTTCTTTGCAAGTTCTACCACATACGCTTTTACTTTTGCTTCATCTAAGACTGCATTTCCATTTTCATCTGTTGTAACCCAGTCTTTAATTAAACTCTGGTCTACCACTTCCTGACGGTCCGAAAAATCAATTGTGATTTTTGCTTTTAAGAATGCATTGCTCTGGTCTCTCTGCGCAATCAGATTTTTATCATCCTGATAAACAGATGGTTTTAAATAACAGTCAGAAGCTTCCAGGTCTACTTCTGTCTCTCCGGCTTTAACCGCCTTTGTGATAACCTCCGTTACCTTGTCTTTATCCAGAGCGGTTCCTTCTGTTTCCGGAACAATTTCGTATCCATTATCACTGACCTCCAAATGTGCATCGACCGGCTGCTGCATGTTTTCTTCTGCAAGACAAGTTAAACCATCAATTGCTGACGTTAATTTTTCTTCATCAACCGTGGTGGTTGCACTCATTGTATATTCATGTTTTTTTGTAAATGCAGTAATCCAACCCCATGAATTCTGTCCTTTTAAAAGTTTTTCCACTTTTCCATCATCCACATAGCTGAGTCCTATCCTATCTGCAGAAATCGTTTCTGTATTATCTCCACGTTCCTTGATAGTAAGCGCATAGGAAGAAATTTCATCTGCCAGATGATTTTCCACGCCCTCAAGTGTCTTTCCAGAACAATTTACTCCATTTATCTTTGAACCCAGGAGAAAATGACTGGAAAAATAAAATGCTCCTGCCGCATAGAGTATCGCAAGCACCGCCACGCATGCAATCAGAATACCAATTATGATTTTCTTTGGTTTTGCGGTTTTTTTGTTACCACTTTCATTCTGTTCCATATTCCTACCCCTTTTTCTTTGATTCTTTTATTTTTCTTTTATGCATTCCTTATTCTAATTCATCTTTATCCAAAAAGTAAAGCCCTATTCTGTGACCAAATTGTGATTTTTATCCAAAAATAGGCGAGATTCCTTTTCTTTGGAATCCCGCCCTTTATTTTTAATGTTCAAATGGCTTTTTTTATGCTTATTCTGCCAGTAATTTTTCTACACTGACTAATTTCACGCTTAATACAAAAATCTCTGTTGCTGTCTGTAATTCTTCTAAGGTCGGGAAACTTGGTGCAATACGGATATTAGAATCATGCGGGTCTTTTCCATAAGGATAAGTAGCTCCGGCATCTGTCATTTTTACTCCGGCTTCCGCTGCTTTTGCAACGATTGCCTTTGCACATCCTTCCATTGATTCAAAGGAAATGAAATATCCGCCTTTTGGATTGGTCCATTCACCGATTCCAAGTCCGCCGATTTCTTTTTCCAGTGTATTTTCCACTGCTTCAAATTTCGGTCTTAAGATTTCTGCGTGTTTCTTCATGTGTTCATGCATACCATCGATATCTTTGAAGAAGCGTACATGTCTTAACTGATTAATTTTGTCATGACCAATTGTCTGAATTGACATGTGTTTTTTGATATCTTCCAAGTTTCTAGGAGAAGCAGCTACAGCTGCAATACCGGAGCCTGGGAAACTTACCTTTGATGTGGAAAGGAATTTATATGCAAGATCCGGATTTCCAGCTTTTTCACATTCTTCCAAAATCTCTAATAAGAAATCTTTTTCCTCGTATAAGTGATGGATGCAGTATGCGTTATCCCAGAAGATACGGAAGTCCGGTGCTGCAGGTTTTAATCTTGCAAAGCGTTTTACAGTCTCTTCTGAATAAGTAATTCCCTGTGGGTTAGAATATTTCGGTACACACCAGATACCTTTTACAGCCGGATCATTCTCCACATACTGCTCTACCAGATCCATATCCGGTCCATCCGACGTCATTGGAATATTGATCATCTCAATTCCAAAATGTTCAGTGATTGCAAAATGTCTGTCATATCCAGGTACCGGGCAGAGGAATTTTACCTTGTCAAGCTTTGCCCAAGGGGTGCTTCCCATGATACCATGTGTCATCGCTCTTGCAACAGTATCATACATTACGTTCAGGCTGGAGTTACCAAAGATGATAATATTGTCCTTCGGTACTTCCATCATATCAGAAAGAAGCTGTTTTGCTTCTTTGATTCCATCGATCACTCCATAGTTACGGCAATCTACTCCTTCTTCGCAGACAAGATCTGATGTGCTCTTAAGTACATCCATCATCCCCATAGAAAGATCAAGCTGTGCTTTGGACGGTTTACCTCTGGACATATCCAGTTTCAGACCTTTTCCTTTAACATCTTCAAATTCTTTTTCCAGTCTGCTCTTTAATTCAAGCAGTTCTTCTCTACTCATATCTCTATATGCAGTCATCTTGAAAACCTCCCATAATCATCAACTAATCATTGTGTGTTTCCTGCCGTACTTTATACTTCCGAAATCTGCCATCTGCAGTTTCTTTCAGCTGTTTTGACAACATCAAAACTCACTACAAGTAGTAAGTATATAGGAAAAATGATTTTTCGTCAACCAATTCTTGCATATAAATATGATATATCGTGATTTTTGTTGATTTAAATGTGATTTTTTGAATTTTTGTTTTTCATTTCATGCATTTTTCCATTTCAATGCTTTTCAAAAAGAGTAGATCAGATTTATATGCAGTATGTTTTGCTCTTCTGACAACAAAACACCCGGAACCATTTTCATGATTCCGGGCAAATATATTTACTATTTTACTAATAATGATTTTCCAGTCATATCTGCTGGCTGCTGCATTCCCATCAGCTCGATCAGCGTCGGAGCGATGTCTGCAAGGCATCCGCCTTCACGAAGCTTATATGCAGGATCTGCATTTACAAGAATGAACGGAACCGGGTTCGTTGTATGAGCGGTAAATGGTTCTCCTGTCTCTTCATCGATCAGCTGTTCTGCATTTCCGTGGTCAGCGCAGATAAACATCTGTCCACCAACTTCTTTCACTGCATCAACTGCTTTTCCTACACATTCATCAACAGCTTCAATTGCTTTGATCACTGCTGCTTCTACACCGGTATGACCAACCATATCCGGGTTTGCAAAGTTAATTACGATTACGTCGTACTTGTCCGCTTTGATTGCATCTACAAGCTTGTCACATACTTCATATGCACTCATCTCCGGCTTCAGATCGTAAGTTGCAACCTTAGGCGATTTGACAAGGATTCTGTCCTCTCCCTTGTTCGGTTCTTCTACTCCACCATTAAAGAAGAAGGTAACATGTGCATATTTCTCTGTCTCGGCGATTCTTGCCTGTGTCATATTGTTTGCTGCAAGAAATTCGCCAAATGTATTCGTGATGCCTTCTTTTACAAATGCAACCATTTTATTTGGAATTGTCTCATCATACTCTGTAAAACATACATAAGTTGTCTTGATACGTTCTCCTCTGTCAAATCCGTCAAAATCATCCGCACAGAATGTTCTGGTGATTTCTCTTGCTCGATCCGGGCGGAAATTAAAGAAGATCACAGAATCTCCGTCTTTTACAGTTGCAACCGGTGTACCGTTTTTTGTCACTACAAATGGTACTACGAATTCGTCAGTTACTTCTTTGTCGTAAGAAGCCTGGATTCCTTCTGTTGCTGATGCTGCTGTGTCACCTTCGCCGCGTGTAAGTGCTGCGTATGCTTTTTCTACACGGTCCCAACGGTTGTCACGGTCCATTGCATAGTAACGTCCGGAAACACTTGCAACTTCACCTACACCGATTTCTTTCATCTTTGCTTCTAACTGTTCAACATATTCTTTTCCAGATGCCGGAGGTGTATCACGTCCGTCAAGGAAGCAGTGAACATATACTTTGTCCAGCCCCTGTCTCTTTGCAAGTTCCAAAATTCCATAAATATGTGTAATGTGACTGTGTACACCACCATCAGATACCAGTCCCATCAGATGAAGAGCTGTACCGTTCTTCTTTGCATTTTCACAGGCTGCAAGAAGTGCCTTATTTTCAAAGAAATCGCCATCATCGATTGCTTTTGTGATCTTGGTGAGTTCCTGGTAAATGATACGTCCTGCACCCATATTCATATGACCTACTTCCGAGTTACCCATCTGACCGTCCGGAAGTCCTACAGCAAGTCCGCTTGCATTTCCTTTTACAAACGGATATTCAGCCATTAATTTATCCATAACCGGTGTGTTTGCCTCTGCAATACCGTTGCCTTTCTTTTCATCTCTCAGACCGTAACCGTCTAAGATCATCAAAACTGTTGGTTTTTTACTCATCGTCTTACACTCCTTCATTTTGTCTTAAAGCGTTTGATTTCTCTTTCAGTTAAATATTGTACATGATTTTATATATGCTTGCAAGCACTTGTTAAAACTTTGACAGCTGAAAAACACAGGCATTTCTGCCTGCGCCTTGGTATAATTGACTATTTCCAGTTTACAACTGGAACGATATATAAAAGAACCGCCCTATTTTAAAGGTTTTTTAGCACTTCATCTGTAAAAGTGATACTTGAAACATTATTAAACATCACTTATCATTATTAAATATCACTCATGAATTAGATGATTACTTCTTTACCTTTCATATCTTCTACAAATTGGTCAAAAGATTCTTTACTTATGTAATATTCTCGTCCAATTTTTGTGGCTTCTTTCATACTATATAATAGTCTTAAAATCCTTAACGCTTTATCACTCTCACAAGAGAAAATATTCATGATATCCTTTTTATTATATAGTACATTTTCTTTTTTTACCATATTTATAACCATAATTTTATTTATTCATAACAAAAATATTGATTATCAATTTGTTTCCATACTCCAGATCCTTGTAGAAATTCCGCCTGAAATAAAACATTCTCTGAAATTTGCGAACCATTCCAATAAACATATTCGGCATTTTTTATCGCACGTTCATCAGGCTCTCCCCAAATTATTTCATCATTAACGAAAGCATATTGTCCCGGCTGTATAAGCACTTCAAAAATCGTATTTGGGAATTTATCACTCTTTACACGATTCATAATGACAGAAGCTACTGCTATCTGTGCTTCATCATTTAAACTTCTGCATTCATGATATAAAGTGCATGAGAGCCACCATATATTTGTCGAATCTGTTTCAGAAATTCTTTCCTGGGCAACTGCCGTAGAAATATTTGGATCGTTTTCCTGTTCTTCTTTTACAAGTTCATCTAAGAAAATTTATTGTAGATAATTATAATTATGTTGCCGTAGAAACAAGTAGATAGAGAGAAACGAATATAAATAGAGAAGACATAAGAGAGCGCCATTAAAATTGTTAAGCGAGGTGGAAGTGATGAAGAATGAATACTCCAAAAAGCAATTAGAAGAATTGTATAACTGTACGATCTTTAGGGACACTGGTTTTGATAGTGGTTTAAAGTTTTGGGTGGCACAGGGATTACCATTCACAGAAAGCGGCGAAGACAAGTTATTTACTCATGCTGATGGATGGGATTTGGATGAGTTGCATGAAAATATTAGAACAGAAATCAGAGAAATTATGGGTTTTACCTACGCATCTACCTGTAACCATATCAAAATGTATCATCTGAGGATTACCCTTTTGGGCTTTTTTAATAGCTCTCTCAAATTTAAATTGTAAACATTTTGATCTAAACAAAAATAAATATTTTTTAAATTTCATTTATGTATTCTCCTTTTTAGATGAAATGTTTCTTTCCGGTCCCCTTTCTCTTGTCACTATAGAAAATCCAAAATGTACCTCCGGCAAAGAATTGATCATTTTCCGGGATTCTTTTGCCAGCAGCATCGCTCCTCTTCTTGCTGAAGGATATACAAAAATCACTCTGGCAGATATCCGGTATCTCAGATCTGATTTTCTTGACAGGTTTATTGCTTTTAAGGATCAGGATGTGCTTTTTCTATACAGTACCCTTGTTCTTAACAACAGTAAATCTCTATCATAAAAAGACTCCCTTCCAGACAGCAGGTTTAGTTTACCTGTCATCCTGGAAGGGAGTTTTCCTCATATATTCCTTTTTTTATTATCTGTGGTTGAATTTTCCTGCTTCAATATCATGAGTCAGACCAATACGATTGGTTTTGAAATGGAAGAACGGACGCTCCGGAAGAGCAATAATGTCAACCGGCTGCATATAATCTTCCAGACTTTCATTCACTTTTTCACGGATATCATCAACCGTATAGCCTTCTTCAAGTACAACAAACAAATATGGAAGGAAACATCTGTGATGTTCCGGATCCTGAATGATAACAAAGAATTCATCGTTGATTCCCTCAATTTCTGCATCTGCAAGAAGATTTTCCATCGGCAGTGTTTCCAGAGAACCGCCTCCGTATCTTGGTGCTTCACCTCTTGTCAGAGCATAAATCGTTCCATCTTCTGTCATATAACCGATATCACCTGTATGCAGCCATCTGCTGCCATCACTGTGGATTTTAATCGTTCTCTGGGTTGCAAGGGGATCATCATAGCCGATCATCGTTCCCGGACCACACTGACAAATCTCTCCCATGGTATTGTAAGTCAGTTCTTCATCTGTTCCCGGCTTAAAAATTGAAATCGTTGTAAGCGGCATCGGGATACCTACATTTCCATTTTTAATCGGATGAGCAGTTAATGGCAATGACATATTTGATCCGGCTTCACTGCATCCGTAACCGGTAGTAAAACGTGCCTTGCAGTTATGATCTTCCAGAAACTTCTGTGCTCTCTTCAACTGGTTATTGTTATAAGCTTCGCAGCCTGCACCTGCCGAGAACAAATGAGACATATCATAATCATCCGGCACTCGTCCGTTTTTCATAACTATTTCAATAAACATCGGAATCAAAGGCCAGCAATTCGGGCGATAATGCATCATTTCCAGATCAACATCTTCCGGTGCAACAAAAGGACTCAGGATCAGCAGCTTATCGGATGCAAGCGGCATCAAAAGCATTGCAACTACTACTGCTACAAGAGACGGTGTCAGCTGTGTAACCATCCAGGTCGGGCGGAAATCAGAAGAAGCTCCATAGAAATTCATCTGGTGCATATTTCCGATCATAGTATGAGCAGAATGGATAACCTGCTTAGATGGTCCTGTCGAACCACTTGTATAAGCTCTGAATAATGGTCTGTCAATATCTTTTACCGCTTCTACGCTACCTTCAAACTGCGCTCCGGTAGCAATAAACGTATCCCATGACATGGTGCACGGCCCGTAAGCCGGATAATCCGTATAAAGAGATTCCAGATAATTCCAGCAATAATCCGGCATTCCGGTTCTTAAGGCACTGTGGAGAGGACTTAACAAAACTGCTCCCCTGATACCAGCTTCTCTGCGATATTTATTCAATTCTTCATGGGAAAGGAAATCATGCGCAATAATTACTTTTGCTCCGGATTTCTTCACTGCTTCTATGTTTTCTTCAATTGTATTATCTCTACAGAGAATCGATGCCCCGATCTTTTCAGCTGCTAACAGTAAATAGATAAATTCCGGGACAGCCCGAAGAAAAACAGGAATCTGATCTCCTTCCTTGAACCCAAGAGTTCGCAGAGCTCTCGCTGTCAGATTGATCTCCTCTTTTACTTCTTTCCACTGTATATCTCGTCCATAATAATGGATTGCTGCCACATCATCTCCAGGACATCTCTCCATAAGATACTCGTAAACAGTCTGCTCAGGTATTGCAAGCCCCTGTATCAGCTGCGGTGGATAATACTGCATCCATGGTTTATCAATACTTGGTTTTCCAGTCATTTTCTGATTCATAATTTACCCCTTTCTCATCACAAAATTAAGATGGGGTCAGTTTAACACAGAAAAAAATGAACCGACTTGAATTCTTTTGATAAATAGTATTAAAAATGGAATGGTATAGCCGTCTGAATCTCAGTATTATGAATCATATGGTCAAAAAACTGCTGTTGTTCCTCCGATGTAGACAAACATCTCTCATCTTGAATATTCCATATGCTCTGGAAGAACTGTTCAAAAATAGTCATCATATCCGGATGATTAAACAGTGCCAGATTATTTTTCCTGTTCTCTGTTTTTGTCATCAAATAGGGACTGCCATCTGAAAGGAAAACACATTGCGTCATCTCGTACTGATAATCCGTTACCAGTCGCTCACTGAGCACTTTCATTTTCAAAGAAGCTTCTTCACCCTGGCACAGAGTCTGCAAATATCTCAGATACGTCTTTACCTGTGGCAGCGAAAGCTTAATCCAATATCCATAAAAACTAATCTCTTTTTCAATCACAAGCCGGGTAATCGCTTCCTTACAAAGAATCACTCTGGAACTGCTTTCGGCAAGTGCCTTTTTCGTCAATGCATGCAGATACCGCAACTGGACTTCTTCTATCGGATCAGGTGCCATCTCTTTTTTCAGAGTTTCCAACAGCTCTTCAAATAATTCATCCGGCAGGAAATGCTCAGTCAGATGTCCTATATACCAGCTTTTATTCATTGCAAGCATCGACTGCTGGTAGATATGCTCTTCAATCAGTTCATCAATAGTTGAAGGCCGATAAAGCAGTACATCTCTTGTACACACTTCACTCAGAGTTTCAAACATGCTTCTGCAATGCTCTGTCTCTGTGCTGACATTGACGGCCATACATCTTTTATCGTCCACCAGCATCCCGCTGATCATAAACTCGTCCTGAACAGAAAAGATCATTCTTCCTGCCGCCTGACTGTTTTTATATAAACGAAAATCAACTCTGGACATATCTGATATAACATTCATTAAAAATACAGCATCTTCGATCTTCTCCATTTTTTCAAGCTGTATATGAATGATCAGGGAGAAATGAACATCCGGATAGGATCTGTATACTTCTCTGCGCATACTCCCTTGTATGATTTGCATACGGTATTCGTGATTTAATGCCATCAAGTCCATTTCCGCGGCTATATTAAGCAGCTTCACACGCCTAAGTACCGGATGGCGCATCTTGGCAATGTACTGTGCAGGACTCAGCATCATAAAGAAACTCATCTTCGGTTCAATCAGTGTTCCGTAAGTTTTTTGTAATTCCATTACATAATTGTATTCTGCCTCTAAATTATCATAAATCACAGTCTGTAATTCATCGGTGTCTGTAATCTGATAATTTGCACTTAACATTTCCAGTCCGTCCGGCGTACTCTGTCTGACGATTTCCTGACTGATCCCTCGTAGTACTTTCTGCTTTGTCTTTTCAACAGGAATCATTCTTCCTGTAATCCATTTGCTGATATAACTCGGATCATACCGAAGAGCTGCTGCCAGAGAGGAACTCTTGACCTCTCCCATATTGATCAGTTGTTCCAGTAAAACGCTGAAGCGGTTTTTTTCTGTTGTTTCCATTCTATACTCCCCTCGTGTTATGTCTAAATTTTTAAGTTTTATAATTCCCCTCTATCATAACACAGAATTCTGTTTAGCTTACAGAATTTATTGTAGCTTTTTCTGTTCCCGCACATCTGAAAGCTCATTCATAATCTCATCCAGACTCCTGCCGACCATGGCACTGACCGTTGCTGCAACTGCTCCCTCAACCAATGGACAATCCGCCATTACGATTTTCTCTCCGGCATAAGCTCAAGTACCATTTCCGTTGTCATAACAGCAGATCCCATATCCATAAGAACGATCACTCCGTCATCCGAATAGACTTCCTCAATTGCATTTGAAATCTTCTCAAAACTTGTGCCAAAGCTTCCATCATCCAAACCACCTGCGGCCCGGATCGGGACATCATCGGCCATCATCTTTGTCAGTTCAACTACTCCTTTTGCCAGTGTTTCGCTGTGCGAAACGATCACAAATCCAACCATCTCTTTACACCTCACATTTTCTCTGCCACAACCTTCAGCATCGTCGTAAATGATGTAGCTCCCGGATCTTGGTGTCCGAGGCTCCGTTCGCCAAGATAGCTTGCTCGTCCTTTCGTTGCGATAATGGTTTTTGTATATTCAACACCTTTTTCAGCAGCTTTAACACCATCCGCTAAAGCTTCTTTTGCATTTTTCCCATTGTCCAGTGCTGCTTTAACGGCTTCACGCGCCGGTATCATGGCATCCAGCATCGTCTTTTCTCCGGCAACAGCCTTACCTCTAAGCTGTACACCTGCAACAAATGCGTCTAGGATTGTAACCAGATCTTGTTCGCAAAGTTCCATCTTCCCGTCCAATGCCTTACCAGCCTGCATAAATGCAGTTCCGTAAAGCGGACCGGATGCTCCGCCGACTGTAGATACAAGTGCCATACACGTGCTTTATCAGTTTTGGGAACTTTAATATATGGTTCTACTTTATGTTTGTTTTCATTATTTTCAAATCTTTGGCTTACTGCACTTCGAATTGTAATTATATTTTTTTCTAAATCTATATCATCCATAGTCAGTGCCAATACCTCTTGCCCTCTCATCATAGTCTCTAAAATTAAAATTATTACTGGTGCGTATTCAGACATATTATTTTTATAAGCATAGTAAAATTTTTGAATATCTTCGTTTGTAAAAACTTTTTTTCTCGATTTTCTTTCTCGTTGTTTTTCTCTATTAAATTCATCAATTATATCTTTTTTGGGTTTAGCAATATTTGCATAATTTTCACTTAATAAAGATTTTCCAATTAGCCATTCACAGCATCTTCTGCATAATTGAATTGGAACTTTTGCAGTTTTATAACTTTTGTCATGAATTAAAGTATTGTAATATACTTCAAATTCAACGATGTTTAAATTTTTTAATTGCAGTTTGCTAATTTTATATTTATGAAAACAAGATTCCATTGTATAAGCGTAAGACATATAAATAGATCCTTTTACTTCACCCTTCACTTTGGTATCTATAAATTCATTCATATAACTTCCAAAAGTTCTTTTGTTATCTATTTTATTATTTTCTCTAGTTTTTTCGAATTCTTTTTCCCATGCTAACAATGCTTGTTTTGCTTTTTTCTTTGCTTCTAATTCTGTATTGCCAGTACGTTTAATTCTTTTAGGACTAAGTGAGTTTGAATCTGGATTAGTGTATTTACTTTGGATAATGCATTCCCATTTACCGTTTGACAACTGTCTTACACTGCCCTCGCCGTTTTTTCTCATATTACATTCTCTCCTTTGAAAGTGATACTAACGTGATACTTCTTTAGTGATACTACAAACATTATATAAACATGATAAAAGGCTATTCAATTAGTAATAATAACTAATCAAATAGCCTTGAGTGTGTAAATTCAAAAGATATTTTTGTTAATTTTTTACAAATATGGTAAAACTATTTCCAGTTTACAATCTTACCAAAATCCGGTTTTAAAGAAGCACCACCTACAAGTCCACCATCGATATCCGGCTGAGCGAATAATTCCGGTGCTGTAGCTGCATTTACAGATCCGCCGTACTGAATACGGATTGCTTCTGCTGTAGCTTCATCATAAACTTCAGCGATACATTCACGGATAGCTTTGCAAACCTCCTGAGCCTGCTCTGTTGTAGCTGTCTTACCGGTTCCGATTGCCCAGATTGGCTCATAAGCGATAACTGCTGTCTTAGCCTGATCTGCTGTTACATTCTGGAATCCAACTTTAACCTGCTGACGGATGAAGTCCATTGTCACACCCTGTTCACGCTGTTCAAGAGTTTCTCCACAGCACATGATCGGTGTAAGTCCGTGTTCAAATGCTTTCAGCATCTTTTTGTTCACAGTCTCGTTTGTCTCTGCGAAGTATTCTCTTCTTTCAGAGTGTCCGAGAACAACATATTTAACACCAGCATCTGTAAGCATGTTCGGAGAGATTTCTCCTGTGTATGCACCTTTTTCTTCAAAGTACATATTCTCTGCTCCAACCTGGATGTTGCTTCCTTTTGCTGCTTCTACAACCGGAATGATATCGATTGCCGGTACGCAGAATACCACGTCAGCCTCTTCTGTCACAACCAGAGATTTGAGTGTATTCACAAGCTCTACTGCCTCTGAAGGTGTCATATTCATTTTCCAGTTACCTGCAATAATTTTCTTTCTTGCCATTGCAATAATCTCCCTTATTTTATCTTAATTACAGACGCTGCTTATTTATCGTTAGCAGCTGCTACACCTGGCAGTTCCTTACCTTCAAGGAATTCAAGGGAAGCTCCACCACCTGTAGAGATGTGAGTCATCTTGTCGCCGTATCCGAGCTGGTTAACTGCTGCTGCCGAATCACCACCACCAATGATTGTTACTGCATCTGTCTCAGCAAGTGCTTTTGCGACTTCTTCTGTTCCTTTTGCAAAGTTCGGCATCTCGAATGCACCCATAGGTCCGTTCCATACAACTGTCTTTGCATCTTTTACAGCGTCAGCATAGATCTTGATTGTCTCTGGTCCGATGTCAAGTCCTTCCCATCCTTCTGGAATTTCGCCAGCTTTAACAACTTTGATATTTGCATCATTTGAAAAATCATCTGCAATTACGTTGTCTACCGGAAGAAGGAGTTTTACGCCTTTGTCTTTAGCTTTCTGAATCATGTTCAGTGCATATTCACAGTAATCTTCTTCAAGAAGAGATTTTCCAACGGTTCCGCCCTGTGCTTTGCTGAATGTATAAGACATACCTCCACCAATGATCAGAGTGTCTACTTTATCGATCAGGTTTTCGATTACAGAAATCTTGCTTGAAACTTTAGCTCCACCAAGGATTGCAACGAACGGTCTTTCCGGATTGTTTACTGCATTTCCAAGGAAATCGATTTCTTTCTGCATAAGATATCCTACAACTGCTGTATCAACATATTTGGTAACACCAACGTTAGAGCAGTGTGCACGATGAGCTGTTCCGAATGCATCGTTTACGAATACATCACAAAGAGAAGCGAGTTCCTTAGAGAATTCATCTCCGTTCTTTGTTTCTTCTGCTCTGTAACGTGTATTTTCAAGAAGGATTACCTCTCCATCTTTCATAGCTTCAACTGCTGCTTTTGCATTTGGTCCTACTACTTCAGGATCTGCTGCGAATTTTACTTCCTGTCCGAGAAGTTCTGAAAGTCTTACTGCAACCGGTGCAAGAGAAAGCTCCGGTTTCGGTTCTCCCTTCGGTTTACCAAGATGTGAGCAGAGGATTACTTTTCCTCCGTCAGCGATCAGTTTCTTGATTGTAGGAAGTGCTGCAACAAGACGGTTCTCGTCTGTGATCTTTCCATCGATCAGCGGTACGTTAAAATCGCATCTTACAAGGACTTTTTTCCCTTTTACATTGATATCATCTACAGATTTTTTGTTAAGCATAATCCTGCCTCCTGTTTACATTTCGTTTAAATGGAATGTGCCGGGCACATTTCCGTGCTGAGCGCAGTTGCTTGCGACAATCTGCGTTTTCACACGAATACACATCTTGGGCACATAGTGCCTTTTATTTAGCAGGAAGCTCCATCAGAATTTCCTGTTAAATAAAAGAGCCCGGTCCATGTAGACCGGACCCTTGCTTGAGTCTAACTCTGGAATATTCCAGTAAGAATCAATTCAGCCTGTCCAAACAAACGTTACGGATTAAAGTAATGTTCCGAAGTGTTTGATTGTTCTTACCATCTGGCTTGTGTAAGAGTTTTCATTGTCATACCAAGAAACAACCTGTACTTCTGTTGTTCCGTTGTCAAGCGGAAGTACCATTGTCTGAGTAGAATCGAAGAGAGAACCAAATCTCATTCCTACGATATCGCTAGAAACGATCTGATCTTCGTTGTATCCGAATGATTCGTTAGAAGCTGCTTTCATAGCTGCGTTGATCTGTTCTA
>ENA-OOZG01000959-OOZG01000959.1-human-gut-metagenome-genome-assembly--contig:-NODE-959-length-21965-cov-2.239297_pt1 | contig 21965 bp, 21 predicted proteins | sample MGYA00241706_ERZ501384 | MGnify/ENA primary metagenome ERZ501384 (study PRJEB25962, sample SAMEA2042742) | human gut metagenome | biome: human gut; feature: human-associated habitat; material: faeces...
AGAAGAAGGGATTAAGCGAATACCTGTGCGGAAATATCAGCAAAGAGAAGAGATTTCGTACTTTCTAGCCAATTTGATGACATCAGAAATTATATCAGATATGGCACGTGGTCGAACGATTTATGGTTTAGGTATTCTCAAGGCCCGGTATCATCGGTCAGTGTTCCTAATGATTCTGCTCATGTTGTGGGATACATGTGGTATCCTGAAAATGAAAACTGGGTGCTGTGTGGATGTGTAACTTGGTTTGGAGAAACAACTTATATATTTAAACTGGGTGCGACAGAACAAAAAGTTTCAAAATATAACTTCCTTTCAGAAACTAAGATGGCATGTTTTGATAATGTTTCAAGAAACATTACGGTAGACGAGGCTGTCCATATTTTTGCAAAGAAGTGACCACATTGGGGTCAGACCCCAATGTGGTAACCTTTTTAGTGGCTTCTCAGGCAAATGTTGCAGTGGATAAAAAGATTTTGGGGTCAGACCCCATAAAGAAAAAATAAACATTTCTAAAGAAATTATAAACAAAACAAGGGGAGCGGTAGCTCCCTACGCTGCTCAAATCTTCACACACCTCTCCGTGGTGAGCAGCAGGCAACGATCTTATGATCGGCTGAGATGTGAAGCAGTAACTCTGGGAAGAGGAAAAGGTTGATTTTCAAGCGTAGAGGCTTGGAAAAGATTCCTCTGAAGAACTGTTTATGCGAAAAAGGATGTAAAAAACGAGGCGAGGAGGAAAAGAAAAAAATGTATGATCTGTCATCAAAGTTCAATGCTTTTTATACATCATATGTTGTTCTGTCACAGGATGAACAGAATAATTTACATAACAAAAAGGATCTTAATGTTCAGCGCCTCAAGGATGGTTTAAAAGAATATAACATCGAAAATAATACATCATATACTATTGCCGAGACTTGCGTACAAGGGAGCGTGGCAATGTCAACTGTCGTTCAAAATGAGGATGGAGATTATGACATTGATGTTGCTGTGGTCTTTGACAAAAGTGTGTTGGGAGATAAGGGAGCACAAGCCACAAGAAATTTAGTGGCAAATGCACTAAAACGAAAAACAAAACAATTTAACGCTGAGCCAGAAGTAAAAACAAGCTGTGTTAGAATTAAATACGCAGATGGATATCATATTGATTTTGCCGTTTACAGACGGCATTATGATTCTGAAAATGAGTGCTGGATTTATGAACACGCAGGTTCGGATTGGTCTGAGAGAGAACTCAAGGGGTTAACCGATTGGTTTAAGTCACAAAATGATGATTCAAATGGTAAGTTGAGGAAGATAATTCGGCTATCAAAAATGTTTTGCAAATCGAGAAAATCGTGGAAAAATATGCCGAGTGGATTGCTTCAAACAGTGCTATGCGATGAAAAATTACAGCAATCATACGAATGGACAGACAAACTGTTTTATTATACGATGCAAGAAATTATAAATCGCCTTGAAACAAGTACATCGGTTACAGCACCTATAGATGACGGTCGTGATTTGACACCAAGAAATATCGATCATCAAAGAATGACAAACTGGAAAAACCGCCTAAAAAGCAAACTGGAGGATTTGGAAGTCTTATTTAGTGAGGAATGCACAAAGGATGATGCAATTCAAGCATGGTATGGCTTCTTTAACCATGATTACTGGGGCGAGCAGGTGACGGTAGCAGAAAGCTACGCCGTCGCTTCTGTGTCTAAATCTGTAAGTAGTTTTTTCGATGGAGAACAGTATATCGAAGAAATGTATCCGACGCGATTGGCGTATCAATGTGATGTATCTTGCAAGGTTTCGGGTGATGGATGGAGACCAAAGCCGATAGGGGAGTTCCTATCGATGTGGCGACATTATTTGCCGCATAATTTTGAAATTCGATGTGAAATGGAGTATACCAATTGCCCATGGCCATATAAAATACTGTGGAAGGTTAAAAACGTAGGGCCTGAAGCGGAAAGAAAAAATCAAATCAGAGGCCAAATTGAGGAGCGCGGACGCACTATAGTAGAACATACTTCTTTCTTTGGCAATCACTATATTGAATGCTATATCGTAAAAGACGGTGCGTGCGTTGCAAGAAATAGAATTGAGATTCCAATAGCCAGGAGGTGATTTTGTGAAGATTCTTAAAGCGGTTGAACTTGGGGGATTATCGTTGATTTTGACAGGCGTAATTATATTGTTTGAGTACAATAATTGGCCTGCCGGAAGTAGTTTATCTGGAATAGCACTTGGCTTTTCATTGCCTGCTTTTTGGAAATCTCTACAAGATATCACAGACACTACAAATTGGAAAACCTCTCAGAGAAAGTTGAAACGCGGGGACTTTATTAAAAATGATACGCTCGTCCGCATTTCATTTGCCTATCTTTATAGAATTAAAGTTGGCAACAAGTATTTACTGGTAAAAAACGAACGAGGTACGGAAAAGTATCAGCCAGTCGGAGGTGTATACAAACTTGCGGGAAATGAGAAAATTGAGCTAAAGAACCGTTATCAAGTTAAGGATGATGACAAGATTTCAATTGATGAGTCGTCACGAGATGATTATCGTCTCAGAATTGAAAATAAGTATTTGCGAAAGTTTATGAAACGGTTTGATCGTAGAGCAAATCGTGAGCGTATCGATAATCTGAGTCGAGAATTCAAAGAAGAACTGATTGACAAAAATATTGTGAATTGGAACCGTATATCGTATCGCTATTGTGGTAGACATATAACAGAACTTCATTGGGGAGAACATTTTCAATGTTATGAACTTCTCCTTGCTGATATCATAGAATTGCTTCCGACACCGGAGCAAGAAAACGATTTGAGAAATTTGATGGGATTGCCTTCGGAAAGCTATCGCTTTGCAACAGCGGAAGAAATAATTTCTTTGGGTATTGATACTAATAGCGGGGACTTAAGAGAAACAATCGCTGATCATACCACAAAGATTATACAAGAAAACGAGGGTAAGCTAATCAAAAATAAGGGTGTTGGAAAAATATATAGCGTCACAATCTAGTCGATTTGCAGGTATCTAAAGTGACAGGGAAAGGAGCAACTTATGGACCAAGAATTATTCAACCCACAATCGTCGTCCGTGACCTCCTCCCGAATTTTGTACACACCATCCCCGTTTGCGCGGACGTCATTACTGCATCTGCAGGAGGTCGGATCGTTGCAGGCCATCCATCCGCACACCTCGACCAGAACGAACCTGACCTCGTTTCTGTGCTTTGTGGTCCTGTCTGGAAACGGAATCCTCACCTATGAAAGAACGACCTATGAGCTGTCAGCTGGAGACTGTGTGTTCATCGACTGCCGGAAAGCGTATAGTCATTCGACCGGGTACAGCACCGATGAGAATAATACCAGTGTGAACAACACCAGTATCAGCACGTCCGCCTGTGTGAATGAGACTGCCTGTGAGAAAGACGCAGACGCTTCCCAAAGCACCGATACTCCCTCCGCTTCCCTCTGGTCCCTCCAATGGTGTCATTTCTACGCCCCGTCCCTGCCGGCCATCTATGAGAAATACAAGGAGCGTGGAGGTCGGCCTGTCTTCCACCCGACGGATATTGAACCCTTCACTACGCTTCTTGCGGATATCTACGATTTGGCATCATCTTCCGATTACATACGGGATATGCGAATCAATGAGAAGCTAGGGACTTTACTCACCTTACTGATGGAGTAGGAGAATGCCAGGGTCTGACCTTATAAAGTACAACTAGGCACATTGGGTCGAGTAGACGCACCCCTTGCGGTCGTACGCCCCTCACAGAATCCGGACTTGCGGCTTTCCCGCATCCGGCTCTTTGCGAAACGAATCGTTCACATTTATCAATTATATACACTGACATATATTCGGGGTCTTACCAGTGGATAGCTGTTATCTATCATATTCAGAAATTCTACCCAGTTGTAGCTTTTCTTTTGACTCCTCCGATTTAGACAGTAGAATAAACTTTTCATTACGTGGTATCGAAATGCTGTTATTCTTTCTGTATTGTCTGTGATTCCATAGTAATGGTAATAACCAGTCAGTATCTGATTGAGTTTAGCAGTAATCTCTTTCAGTTTCCATGTTTTCATGTGTCCCATCAGTTGATTTATTTCTCTACATTTCTTCGCAAACTTCTTCTTACTGGTTTTCCTCTTCACTCTGAATCTACCATTCTTGCTTTTGGAACAGTAGTGTGTAAAACCTAGGAAAGTAAAGGTACCTGGCTTCGTTCCACTTTTACTGCATCTTTCCTTTGCGTATCGTCCGAACTCTATCAGCCTGCTCTTTTCTTCTTCAAGGCTTAATCCAAAGTGTCCCATTCTATGTTTTAAGTGTTCATAGAACCATACTGCATCTGATTTGTATTGGAATGTCACCACAAAATCATCAGCATAGACCACCAGACCTGCATATCCCTTTAACATCGGCGTTACCACCTCTCTGAACCACCATATCAGCACATAGTGCATATAGATACAGGAAATTATCGGAGAGCAGACGGAACCTTGTCCACTTCCTTCCTCTGTTGCTTCAAATTCATAGTTATTCATAATTCCTGCTTTCAGCATTCGTCTGACAAGGCGGATGATATTCGGGTCTTTGATCCTTGATTCTATAAAACGTACAATCCATTCATGGTCAAGATGCTGGAAGAATCCTTTTATATCCGCATCCAGAACATAATTCGTCGGTTTCCTTTCCAGCATTATGTTTAGTTTGCGGATTGCTTTATGGCAGCCCCTGTTGGGTCTGAATCCCATCATCTCATCATAAAACATTGGCTCGAATACTGCTTCCAGTATCCTGCGCAGTGCTTCCTGTACCAGCTTGTCTTCATAACAGTAGATACTAAGTGGCCGCATCTTCCCATTGTCCTTTGGTATTTCTACCAGTCTTGCTGGTTTAGGCTTATAGGATTTCTTCTTCAGACTTTCTATAAGGGCTTCTAGATTTTCTTCCAGATTTCTTCCGTATTCTTCTTTGGTAACTCCATCTATTCCTACGGCTTTCGTTCCATCCATCTGGACATGACAGTTCTCAAGCATCTCCTTATTGATAAGATGCCCCAGTGATGTAAAGACCATATCTGGGTTTTCTTTTGATAATTGTGATATTCTCGCCAATTTCGTTTCCATTAGTTCCCCTATCTCTGTGTATAGCTAATGTTTCCTCTTTGATATAGTTTCGCAGGCCAGAACTGCGAGGCACAGTTCTCTCTCGACTTCCCTCCAGTATTTATTTTGTTCATACCTTCACCGGTACTGTTCGGGCCTCCGACTACCTGCACTTCGTTTGTCTTTCTTCTTTTGGTTGGCGGACATACTTTTCATTTACACACTCTGAAAAGAAAATGCAGGTCCTCTCCAGTTGACATATAGTCCCTGTCTGACATGAATAGTTTCAACAACACCGCAGAGGCATGCAAAATCTCACCATAACGATAAGTGCATATATTGTCTTCCACCCTGACCACGGTGTCGACCCTCTGATACTTTGGGATTTCGGTGCTCCATAGCTATCCCTGCTATCTTGCTGTCTACGCTTAGCCTGCACGTTACCGTAACAGACTCAAGACTCGCTTCAAATGCTGTGGTTAACAGCTTATTTGATGGGGCTTCCACCCACCGGACTATATACCCTTTGCTGGACGCACGGTCAGACCCCATAAAGAAACAACTTTCACAGATAAAGAAGTGGAAGCTATGGTCAACTATTATAAAGGGCGACACTTCTTAGATGTTCGTAACAAACTTATCATGGTAATGTTATTTGATACCGGAATGAGATGTTCAAAACTATGTGAACTGAAAGTAACAGATGTTCAATCAAATGTAATTAACATACAAGAAGGTAAGGGTAAGAAACAAAGGCATGTTCCTATCACTTCTGCTGTTGCTAAATATCTTATGAAGTACCAGCTTGTACGTCAGAATTATATCAGAGACAAAAGAGGCTATGCAGAAGAATATCTCTTCTTATCACAAAAAGGTAAGCCATTAACAAAAGCGACTATCGAACGTATCGTAGGAGTCTGTAAAGAGCCTTGTGGCGTAAGAGAAGAGATTAGATGCAGTCCACATATACCTGTCGTCACTATTATGCTCAGAAACAGTTTAGAAACGGTTGTGATATGTATACAGTATCACGACTCTTAGGGTATAAAACAATCACAGTTACAAAAAGATATTTACAGTCAATAACAGATGAAGATATCGTTGAGTTAGGCACTAAAACATCTCCATTGATGAACATGAAAGTTAAGTAAAAAATAAAGGACAGAAGAGTAAACACTTGACTGTCCTTTTATAATACAAAAATTTTTTACTATTTATCTAAATTTTTTCTTGAAATACTATAATATTCAGAATATACTATATATTATAAATCACATGAAGGAGGCGTTTTTATGATCTCGAAAAAGAAAATTTCAATTGTAACTATTCTACTTGCAGCTTTTCTATTATTGGCTTCTTCTACGGTTGTACAAGCTGCAGTCAATCCATTGGCAAAGATGCCAAGAAAAGATAGTGGGGTTGCTAATACTGCAATTACTGGAAAAGGCTGGAATTTTATGACACCAGAATATTCTTCAAAAGTAAAGATTCAAGTAAAAAGTTACAACCCTAAAGTTGCAACCATAAAAGGACATACGGCACAGAATTCATCAAATAAAAAATATTATGCTGGATATGAAATATTTTGTGTGTCTCCTGGAACGGCTAAACTTAAAGTTATTGTTACTGTTAATTCTAAATCTTATACTAAGATTTGCAATTACACAGTTTACAAATGGGAAAATCCATTTAAGACATTAAAGATTGGTTCTAAAAATTATTTGCCGAAGTTTAATAAAAGTGGTTATTATGTAAGTCAAAAAGATATATCTGGTCAAGTATTTTCATTTAAAATTAATCCTAATTATACATTTGTGGGTGCATCTTGTTTGAAAAATAATCCTTTTTCAAGTGTACAGCTTAAGCCTGGAAATAATGTTTTACCTAAAAACGCTTATAGTGTTTCTGTGCGAGTGGAATCAAAAAAGAATGGTCACTTTTACACCATAAATATTCATATTCCACAGAATTCTCCATATTAAATCTTATAAGGGGCTGTTGCAAAATAGATGAGTAATCATCTATGGAGCAATAGCTTCATTTTTATGTCCAAAAGCAGAAAACGGACTCCGAAGAGCCCGCAATCCATGATATAATTACGGTAAGCGCTTAATTGGTTCTTTCCGCACTTAGTTGAAATTGATGTATTAAAGTTATATAATACATTCAAAATATATTTACCAAGGACTGGTCATATCGGATATAGCATTATTGTTACATTAATCACCTAAAACAATCCAAAAATATCTTGCGATTCCAGAAGACCAGATTCCAGAAAGCAAGGAAATTGTCAGGGAACGGCAACACCAGCTGGCAATAAAACAAAAAGAACAGGAAATAAAAGAAGCAAGAGAAATGGCTTTGGCAGGATATCCGATTGAGCAGATTGCATCTCAGATGCACCGTGCCCATAAGACTATACAAAAATTATTTAAATCCTGATTTTTCAGTTACAAATGGTCACTATAATGTTCGAATTCCAGGAAAATTAGCTCCATATGAGAACGAGGTAATAAAACTCAGGAGTCAGGGATTAACGTATCCCCAAATACATGATATTATTTGTAAAAAGGGATATACTGGCAGTGTAGCTTCGTTACGAATGTTTATGCAAAAAGAAAGAACACGAATATGCATGTTTTATTACCAGCAGATAGAAAGTGCTTCCACGGGCGGCCACCTCAAACTCATTTCTGTTTATGTTTAATGGACGGATATGACCGATCCAGTTTGTCTGGCATACATCAGGCTCTTTTCGCAGATGCGGTTGATACGCCGTGGAATCCCGGTAGATTCTTTATAGATATTGTCCAATGCCCTGTCTGTGAAGATATCCTGCCTTCCCCCGGCATAGACCAGATGTGATAAGATATATTTTTCGGTTTCTGCCCTGTCAAAGTGTGACAGGACACAGTTGATATCAATACGCTGAACAATCCGTTGCCCGTGTCCCTGCTGCCTTACTGCCGCATACCGCTGCAGCCGGAGTTTGTCCCACAGTTCTGTCTGTCCTGCCAGTATGAGCGCCATGGGACTCATGGAATCGAACCTGTAATTCAGGAGAAAACGGAACTCCTCGATCGTTTTCTTTTCCAGGAGATGTGCTTCGTCCAGGATGCAGACAACTTTCTTTTTCTGTACACCCCGGATGATCTCCACTTCTTTCTGGAGCTGGCGTTTTGCATCCCCTCTGTAAAACTTCGATTCGATCCCCAGCTGGTCCAGCATACTTTTATAAAACCAGCGTGGCGTCAGTTTGGAATCAGAGAGGTACAGAAAGAGGTACTCATCCTTTGACAGGCTCCCGGAAAAGCGTCTCAGGAGTGTGGATTTTCCACATCCGGCCTCTGCTGTGATAACTGCAAAGAGCTGGCGGTCAGCTGCATAGGCCAGCCTTCCCAGGGCTTCCGACATGGCAGGGGATTCATACAGTTCCTGTATCGGGACATCACGGACAAATGGCATACGTTCCATTTCAAAAAAAGATCTATACATGATCCCCACCATCCTTTCTGTAGCTGCCAAACGAGATTGCATCTGCCCGGCGCTGCATGGACTGTGCCTGTTTCTTTTCTAGGGCATCCAGCAGGCGGGAAGATTCCGCTTCTTTTGGCTGCATGAATACAGGGAGGGACGGGTTCTTATCACGGAAAGTGCCTATCTTAAGAGGATGCGCCGTAAAAGATTCCATACCGTGGTAAGAGTCCATCAGGATTTCCGGCACCATGGGATCATATGCGATCCCGACGGTGCAGCCGATCAGGGCAGGGCGGGTCTCAAACTTCTTTCCCCTGAAACTGATGCATGCACCTTTGTCCACCAGACGTTCCTCATGGTGCAGGAAGGCTTCCGCAAAATATAGAAAAACCATTGCGGTTCAAGATGAAGATTGTTATAATAAAAAACAGACGGAATGTAGAAAACAGAAATTAAGAAGATAAATAAATAAAATCCATTAAGGTACACGAAGGTTATGAATAACATATGTGAGAAGCTGTTAAATAATGGTTTTTCATATGTATTATTCATTTTCTTTGGTTTAAGTGAAGGATTTTAAAGCGTGTTTGAAAAATATTTTAAGTTGTTTATTTTAATCAAATTAATATTGAAACGGTGCGTAAGAAACCTAAGTAAACGAGTGTAGATATGAAAAGTATAGAATTACTATTAGAGGAATATAAAATTATTTCTGATATTGCAGAGAAATATTTTGATCGGATGTATTCAACGATTAATTTTGTGCTTATTTATTATGGTGCTATTTTGACGATAGTATTTAATATAGATAACAAAGATGAATTTAATGTTATTTTGTTTACATATTTTCTTCCTATCGGAACTTACATTTTAGGACTTTTATATATGTATAATTCATTGGTACTTGCAAGAGCTGGTTTGCATTGTGTGGAATTGGAAAAGTTAATCAATGCTTATGGAACTCTTGAAAATAATAGAAAATGTTTTGGGGGATGGAATATCAGAGCTAAATCGAAAAAGTATAATGGTCATTTCATTTTAAGCTACGGAACAGTATTAATGTTTTTTATTTTGGCACCAATCTGTGATTTTTTTGTTGCCTATGAAATAAATGATGGAAGATGGTTTATAACTTATACTGACATAAAGCTGTTAAATGCAGGTATCAATATAGGGCAGTTTATATTTTATATGATTTATATAACATTTATGTTAATTGTTATTTGGGATTGTAAGAAAATCAGTAAAGAAACTAATGAAAAAATACAGGGATATTTTTTATAATTATATAACAGATTAAGTCGTATTAATCTATTTTTTTAGTCATATGAGACAAAGAAAATTTAGAAGTTATTGAAAAAAGAATGAGGCATATTTGATGACAGCAAATAAGATATATAAAGATATTTCGGCTAAATGCAAAACTTGTGGTAAGGATTTTACAATTATGGTAAAAGAATAAAAATATTTTAAATCGAGAGGTCTTAATATTTTGAAACTAAGATTATGGTATTATAAATTGAGATTCAGTGTGTTAAGGTGAAAAGAGTATGTATAGTTATTATAAAGAAGTAGAGAAGATGGTGAAGTCGATTTGTGAACAAGATAAGACAATAAAAGAAAAGAGCAGAGCTTTTTATATAAGGCATGCATTAAAATTTTTTAAAGAATATATGTCATTGCCTGAAAATGAAAACAAACCAATAAATGCGATTACATATTATGATGTTAATTGCTATTTGGATACTTTGCCGTATAGTGATAATCATAAAGCAAATGTCTATAATTCACTGAAGAAAATATTTAAATATACTTATAAGAAGGGAATTACAGGCGATATTATGAATGGAGTTGCTAAACCAGGGATAAAAAAAAGAATGCAAAAATAATTCCAGAGAGTGATTATCAATTGTTAAAAAATTTTGTTTTAGATGAACAATATGACATAAGGGAAGGGAAACTGTTGAATTTGAGGTTTCAGGAGATAAGATAGAAGCAATCTATATGATCCTGGGATGGACTCATAATATTATCAACCTGTCAGAGACAGATGATCTAGTAACTGTCATGACCTGTAATGAGATCTTTGATCCGGGACATCCGGATACGTTTTTTGAACCGGTATAAAAAAATAGAGGGAGAGTACTTGATTGACTCTCCCTGTAATGCTTTTATAATGTGAACTTGCAGTAATTTTTCCGCCTAAAGAAAAAAGAACAAAAATAAAATCATAAAAAATCCCGGTTTTCTGCGCTTTTCCATTGCAGACAGCCGGGAAATATAGTACAATTATTTTAGGCGGATAACCACCTAAAAGGAGGCGCTATGTATCTGGATTTTTTAGTGAAAGTACCAACTGTAAAAGGCAAGATCACACGAAGAAAAAAGTCAAATGTTGTATATATAGAGTATGAGTATGACCGGGTTTATGATCCATCCCGGAAGTATACTTTTCCCAAAAGAGTAACGATCGGAAAACTGTCAGATACGGATCCGGAACTCATGAAACCGAATCAAAATTTCCTGAAATATTTCCCCGATGCAGAGCTTCCGGAAAGCAAAAACAGGACTTCCAGAAGTAGCTGTCTCAGGGTAGGAACATATTTTGTACTGCGTAAGATCATAGAAGAATGCAGCTTGAACGGTATCCTTGGAAAGTATTTTGGATCGCGTGATATAGGGCTGTTTTTAGATCTGGCGGTTTATTCAATCATAGCAGAAAATAATGCAGCACAGTATTATCCGGATTATACATATAACCATCCGCTTTTTACGGAAAAGATGAAACAATACAGTGATTCAACCGTATCAGATTTTCTGAATTCAGTAACAGATGACCAGAGTACAGGCTTTCTGAATACATGGAATGAGTCACGGAATTACCGTGAAAAGATTTATATTTCTTATGATTCAACGAATAAAAACTGTCAGGCCGGAGATATAGAAATGGTCGAATTTGGGCATCCGAAAGTAGATATGGGAGAGCCGGTATTTAATTATGCAGTTGCGTATGACACTCATAATCAGGAACCATTATTTTATGAAAAATATCCAGGAAGTCTGAATGATATCTCCCAGCTTCAGTTCATGCTGGATAAAGCATCCGGATATGGTTATAAGAAGATCGGATTCATTCTGGACAGGGGATATTTCAGCTGCGAGAATATACAATATATGGATAAATGTGGGTATAGTTTTGTTATCATGGTGAAAGGGATGTCTGCCCTTGTGAATGAACTGATCCTGGAAAATAAAGGGACATTTGAAAATAAGCGGATAAACAATATCTATGAATATGGAGTTTACGGAAAGACAATACGGCACAAACTGTATGCAAGTGATAAAAAAGAGCGTTATTTTCATCTGTATCATAGTATTTCCAAAGAAAGCGCAGAACGGATAGAGATTGAAAATCGGATCAACCAGATGACGCAGTATCTGAAAAAGTACCAGAATAAAGTAAAGGAATTCGGTCCTGGATTTGAGAAGTATTTTAACCTTCATTATGATGAAAAGAGCCAGGCTTTTATACTACCGGAAGAACGGTGCAGTGTGGTAGAAAGAGAACTGGATCTGGCAGGATATTTTTGTATCGTTACATCGGAAAAGATGAGTGCGAAGGAAGCAATCGAACTGTATAAGAGCAGGGATGTATCAGAGAAACTATTCCGCGGAGACAAATCATATCTGGGGAATAAGAGCATCCGGGTGTATTCAGAAGAATCAGCAAGAGCGAAGATATTTGTTGAATTTGTAGCCATGATAGTGCGCTGCAAGATGTATATAAAACTAAAAGAAGAAATGAAAAAACTGGATAAGAAACTGAACTATATGACTGTACCGGCGGCAATAAAAGAGCTGGAAAAAATAGAAATGGTACGTCAGTTAGACAATATATACCGTCTGGATCATGCAGTAACAGCGAACCAGAAAGTAATATTGAAAGCCTTTGGACTGGATGCGAATAGTATAAAATACTTTGCGTCAGAGCTGAGTAAGGAACTGAAAGAAGCAGAATAAGGAAGGAAAATAAAGATGGCAAGAACAAGAAAAACAAGTAAGGAAGCATTGGAAGAAAAGATTGAAAAAGCAGAGGCTGATGTGATCGCAGCGAAGAAAAGTATGACCAGGCAACAGCAAATCTGAAAGAACTGTTAGATAAGCGGGATGCCATAAGAAAAGAAGAGATCCTGTCAGCAGTTGTAAAAAGTGGGCGGTCATATGAGGAGATCATGAACTTTTTAAATGCAGGATCAGATGGAGAAAAGACGGAAAAATAGAATTGTTTTGAGTCGCAGATATAGCGACACTTGATTTAGGCGGAAAAAAACTGGAAGTTCACAATGAGCTGAAGGATTTTTAGACGAGCACAAAAAAAGGGTAAAAATGGTAATTTACAGAAAATTCAGTTAATTACTTGTAAAAATAGCTCTAGGAAAGCAGTAAAATCAAGGGTTCCGAGAAGCTACCGTAGAAACGAAAGTAAGCCCGAAATTCCGAAAAGAAAAAGAGAGCATCAGATATATCCAAGAGAAGAATCTCCGGATATGCTGATGCTTGACTTGTTTTTAGCTCATTTAAAGACAATGAGGAGCTGTCAGAAGAATATGGGGCTATCGTATAGATGTTTTGAGTTAAGAAGGGATACGTGGAATGAATAAGTAGAATTCTGTAGTTGCTATGTTCCCTCAAAAGATATATACTTAAATTACAAATAAAAGCTGGTCAAGGGAGAGACTTATGGATGTGAAAGACAGTATTTCTGTAACACTAAAGACGATAGATGGAAAAGAAACGAAAGATCAGTCAGCAAAGAATATTTTTTCATATAAACCAATTATGAGTAATATTCTAAAATATACTGTAGAAGAATATAGAGACTGCTCCCTGGAAGAAATTATGAATTGTATAGAAGGTGATACGATTCAGATAGGAACCGCGTTGGTAGAAGAGGATATGGCAAAAACCATACGTGGAGAGGATACAGAATTTCATACGACAGATGAAGCACCAGCAGCATTTGATATTCTGTTCCGTTCTTTAAATCCAAAAGCAGAAGGAAAGCTTCTGGTAAATCTTCATATTGATTTTTAGATACAGCAAAATTACACACCGGGTTATCCGGTTGTAAAAAGAAGTATATATTATGGCTGCCGTAAATTGTCTGCACAATTAGATAAGATAGGGGAAAATGGAAAAGGATATGGTCATTTAGAAAAAGTGTACAGTATCTGGATCTGCCTCGATAATATTCCCAGGAAACTGGAAAATACCATATCATATTATAAGATGCAGAATTACAAAAATGAGGGAATCAAAGACAAAGAGTTCCGAATTGATTCCTGGGAATCAGATCTTTTGGAGATTATAATAGTACGGCTCGGTGGAGAAGGACAGGAAGAAAAGGGACTTTTGGATCTCTTATATGGATTATTTTCCGGAAACCAGAAAAAAGTATTATCATATATTCCAGATTCGGATAATCAAGTTCGTCAGAAGGAGGTGTCTGATATGTTAAGTATGATTTCTTATGCAGAGGAAAATGGAATAAAAAAGGGCGAAAAAAAAGGTGAAAAAAAGGGTGAAAATCGATTAGGAGCACTTATAAATATTCTATTAAAGAATAAACGTTATTCAGATGCTGAGAAAGCATCTGAGGACGAGGTGTATCGTGAACAACTATATAAAGAATATAAATTATAGAAATGGGTGGTTATTTTGAAAACTCCGGGGACTTAAATTTTCGACGACTGGTGATGCTCGAAAGGGTGCTCGTTTCAATCGGAATTGGAGTCTGCATCCTATGAAGTCCAGGTTTTAGTTTTTGCCATTCTAAAGATAGTCTCAGCATATTGTGCTTTTGTCAAGGACATTGAGGTCAGACCGTGCGTCCAGCAAAGAGCATGCAGTCCGACAGGTGGAAATTATAATATAATAAGATTTAGGTAATTAAACAATATCGCATACATAATACAGAAAATGTACTATTTAATCGGAGAAAAATATGTATAGAGAAAGAGTGAACGAAAAACTACCGACAGAATATTTGTTGCATGAATTTGATGAATTGATTTCCTGTAAGAGCCTTGGTAGTTATAATTGTTGTGAAATGGTTTCGATATATCTATGCCAAAGAGAAAAGGAAATGCCGGATAATGTATATACAATTTTTGTATTTGAAACAAGACCGAACGTAGAAAAGAGCTCGGAGAGACTTTTAAAAAAGCTTAAAAGTATTACTGATACATATTCATTAGGAATACAGAGAAAGGTGCTGGATGTATCAGAAGTTCGAAGTATTTTTGAATTGTTATGCAACAGTAGAGATAAGAAGGAAGTAGACATCGGAGATGGAAGGTTAGAAACAGGATATCTGGAAGGGGTATCGAAAGTTTTTATTCAGCAGGACAGTACAAAAGAGATGCTTTTAAACAAAGTATTAAAAAATAATTTTATTAATGGAAGTTATATTTTGGAATTTTTTGACTGTGATAAAAAGATTGTAAATGTGTTGAACACAGTGCAGTTCAGAAAGATGACAGATACAATATTCGATGCAATTCCAATTGATTTGTTTTCTGTATCAGATCGTATTGGGAATTTTGTGTTTCAATTTCCGTCAACGAATGTAAGGGTTTCTTATAAAAAAGATGATATGGAGAGACAGTTAACGTATGATGTATCATTTGATAAAGAATGTGAGTCAGATGATCAATTTCTGGTATTGTCAGAAGGCGTTTTTGATGATTCGATTATTTCATTTGGTACCAGGACATTTAAACAGGAAGGATGTAATACTACATTTGAAGTTGGTGATGCTTCCCGATTTTGCAGGACAACGATAATTGATGTAAAACGGCAATTGATTTTGTCGCGTCAGGAAACAAGCTTTATAAGAAGAATGACGTATGTGCTGCAGATGGGTGCACAGTATGGAGAACAGCGTATCATTTATGATGAAACAGGACAGGTTGTTGACATTATTGAACCCATATCAGCGGAGAATGTTAATATTATAGAACAACCTGTTATTCGGACGCGAGATAGTCATATACATAAGCGTCAGTATAGCAGACGAGTTGATGAGTTATATGCCAGAGCTGAGTTTAGACGGTATGGAAGAGATTCAGAACCGCAGAAAGCTTTGAAAGATGTGATTGCATTGATGAATCGTGCACAAACAGGGAAGGTGTATCTGTGGGATCCTTATCTGACAGTTGAGGATATTTTACATACTTGGTATTTTACGAAAAGTATGAATGTAACGTTATATGCAATTACATCTGGTGAAATTGCCGAAAAAAGTAAAATGAGTGTATGTGATTGGATAGAACAGCAGCAGGAAATTATGGAGAAAAGGAGTAATCATTATGGTATACATGTAGAGCTTAGATGCCAGTGGGCTGATTATGGTTACAGTTTTCATGATCGTTTTCTCATGGTGCTTAATTTAGATCAGGATACCTCTTCTGTCTGGTCACTGGGTACATCTGTGAATAGCCTTGGAAATAAACATCATATTATTCAAAGTGTGGAACATCTACAGATGATGATAGACGCATTTGAAGAATTATGGAATGAGTTGGATGCTCCGGAATGCCTGGTATGGAAGAAAGGAGTATGATGGAGAAGACAATAAAAAAAGATATTTGGGAAATGATCAGTTCGGTGAGTTATAGTACTCATATTGCTGGTAACGCAGGAAGGGCTGATCAGAAATTTTTTGAACATTTGCAGGAAGGTATTGCTGATAATGATTTGGATAAGATATATGAATTCATTGATGCGTATGAGAGGGGAAAAAGTATAAAACCTGATGAATTAGTCTGCAGATTGTTTCAAAAAGCATATAGGGAGGACTCTGCACGTTTATGCCAGCTTTTGGCAGAGAAAAATAACATTGTAGATTATTGGATATTTCTTTCAACTTGCTGTGAAACAGATATGCTTGTGGATTTTGCAAAGATGGATGTAGCATATCCTTGTTTCTATTATGAATGTGCCAGGATTTTGTTGAAACGGACATCGGGTATAGATGAAAAATGCAAAGAGGCAATAATTGCAGCGGTCAAGAGAATTGCTGACAGGGATTTGGCGTTGTGGGAGCGCTGGGTACAAAGAAAGGAACATAATACAAATTGGCAGCAGCTTCTTTTTAGCGTTCTTTCTAAAGTCAGCAGAGAAGCGCTGAAGCGTTTTGCACAGACAATCAATCTGGATATGATGCTGCAGAATCATAAAGAGGATATTGTGGCTTGGGAATTTGAAAGGTTATCGGATACATCAAAAAAATATATCTTAGAAAATATAAGTAAAGATATTTTGGAGAATTGGAATTTATTGTTCGAGAAAAAGAAGAAAAAACATGAGAATTTAAGAGAAATATGGTTTTCTGGTTACTTTAGTTTAATTTTGAATTCTCTTCAATATGATTTGAAAAATAAGGAGGAGTGGAAACTTAGTTTTTTAAATTACGAAAAAATATTAGAAAAAGATATGTATGCATGGTATGAGAAAACGACACATATGTGTTGCGCTTTTTTCTATGATATAACGCAGATATTTTATATTGTACTGGCAGGGCAGGAAAAGCAGATTATAGAGGCGGATGAAAGCGTGACTCAAAGTATCAGGAAGATACAGTTATTTATACGGCGGCATGAGGATTACTGGAAGGATCATGTTAAACAAAAAATAGAACTGGAACATAGACTAGAGGCGATGTTGTAGATTTAAGTGGAAATTCATAACCAGTAAAGGACAAAGGATGAATATTTTAATAGTAGGAAATGGATTTGATTTGGCACATGGTTTGCCCACGAAATATGCGGATTTTCTGAAGTTTATAGATTTTTTTTACAAGCATAAGGCACAAGAAAGTTCAAGATTAGAATTGATTGCGGGAGAGGATATCAATTGCTATAAGTATTTTACAGACTTATTTAACAGTAAACAAGATTCTGAATTTGATCAGTATTTATATGATCAATCAAGAAAAACAATTCATGAGTTAAGTGATTTGTGCAAGGATAATGCATGGATTAAATATTTTTCAGAGGTGTATAAAAGCAGAGAGCAAAAAGGAAAAGACGGGTGGATTGACTTTGAAAGTGAAATTTCCCTGATTATACAGACATTCAACAGTGTAAGCAGGGATATACAAGAGACCATACAAAAGGGAGGCGTAGGAACGGTGCTTTCACAAAGGCAATTAAACGTTCTTGCACTATTTTTGGAAAAGATGGATAGTTCATCAGGAATGGCGACCCATGTCTGGAAAAAAGAAGAAATTGACTTTTGGAAACAGAAACTTCTGGAAGATCTGAATAAACTTACACGTGCACTTGAAATTTATCTCTCAGATTATATTAGCAATTTTATGCTGGGAAATGGACTGCCAGATATAAAAAACTTGCCATATTTGGACAAAATTTTATCGTTCAACTATACATGTACATATCAGAGGATATACGGAGAACATCCGTTTTTGGAGTTTGATTATGTGCATGGAAAAGCTGATTTAAGGAATGATATCCAATCTACAAATATGGTGCTTGGAATTGATGAATATCTGGAAGGAGATGCGAGAGATAAAGACCTCGAATTTATAGAATTTAAGAAATTTTTTCAAAGAATACATAAGGAAACAGGGGGCTTATATGAAGGCTGGCTTGAGGAAATTCAGTCTGAGAAAAAAATATATGAAATATCAGCAATCGTTAAAGAGAATGGAATAGTTAAAAAGCATCACAGAGTAGTTAAGTACCATAAAGTTTTTATATTTGGACATTCATTAGACATTACGGATAAGGATATATTAAGAAAATTTATTTTAAACGAAAATGTTAAGATAATAATTTTTTACACCGATAAAGAGGATTATAAAAAGAAGATTATCAATCTGATAAAAATTATAGGGCAGGATGAATTGGTAAAGAGAACGGGTGGGAAAAATAAAACAATAGTGTTTCAAAAGATAAATACGTGCACATTGGAATCTGATTCCATGAGGGAAAAATAAAAAAGAATAAAGCAGGGGAAGATTTGTGAATCCAGACAATAGTGCATTTCAGTTTGCTCTGAATTCCAGAATATATGTGGATAAGACAGATATTATTAGTATGCACGATGGAGAAAGAGATGAAGAAATGTCTTGTCAATGATTGACAATCGGTAGTATATCTGCTATATTAAGACATATATCTGAGAAAAATCGTTAACCGTTCGGTTATTTAATTTCCCTGTGTGACAATATGATAGAAATGATATACAGAAAAACATGACATATTAAAAGTAAAGGGTGATAAGATGCTTACAATTGTAAATGGAGTTACATCTAAACAGGTGCTTGCAAATGAAATTATAAATCTTTTGGAAACAATGGGATTAGACGGATATTTTTATTTGGGCTACCCTGTTTTAGGGGGAATTGATGGAAAAATTAAAGTTGATGCATTGTTAGTGAGCGAACAGACGGGTATTGTGCTTTTTGATCTGGAAACATTAGCAGAAGAAAATATGGAAGATAAAATTCAGTTATTGGATGAACTATATAATAATATGGAAGCCAAGCTGAAAAGATATGGATATCTGTCAAAAAGACGAGTTTTACAAGTGCCGATTAATGTACTGTCTTATGCACCCCTTTATAAAACGAAGAGTGATGAAATTTGTACATCAATAGAAGAAGTAAAGGAATATTTAGAAAGTCTGGAATGGAAACAGGGCGAAGAATATTATAAGAAATTACTGGAAGCGATTCAGATGATTTCACAACTGAAAAAAAGAGGTGGCAGAAAAAATCTTCAGAAGGCTTCGTCAAGGGGATCAAAATTAAAAGCAATTGAAGACCAGATTTCCTGCCTGGACAAGTATCAAAGTAAGGCAGTCATTGAAACGGTAGAAGGTGTTCAACGAATCCGGGGTCTGGCAGGATCGGGAAAAACAATTGTTCTGGCATTAAAGGTAGCATATCTGTATACTATGTATGAAAATAAGATGATAGCAGTTACATTTAACAGCCGGGCATTAAAGGGTCAATTTATTCAACTGATCACAAACTTTATTGTTGAAAATACAAATGAGGAACCTGATTGGAGCAGAATTAAAATAATTCATGCATGGGGAAGTAAAAATTCAGAAGGTCTGTATTTCAATTTTTGTAAGGCAAATAATCTAGTTTGTTATGATTATATGGATGCGTGCCAGAAATATGGAAGAAATTCATCTGCTTTTGACAGAGTATGTGAAGAAGCCGTAGAATCAGTAACGAATCCCCAGCCATTGTATGATGTGATTTTAGTAGACGAAGCACAGGATTTTTCAAAATATTTTCTTCAGATGTGTTATATGTCACTCCCACATGAAAGCCGTATGCTTGTATATGCATATGATGAACTCCAAAGCCTGGATAACAAAAACGTTGAATCTCCGGAAGACATTTTTGGATACAGTAATGGACGGCCGAATGTAGTGCTTGATAACAGTAATGGTAAGGCGGAGGATATTGTCTTATCAAAATGTTATCGTAATTCAAGACCAGTTCTTATTACAGCACACAGCCTGGGATTTGGAATTTACAGAAAAAAAGAGGCACGGGAGGAAACATCGTTAGTTCAATTATTTGAAGATAAACAGTTATGGGAAGATATTGGATATACAGTGAAAGAAGGTGTGATCAGAGATGGAGAATTTGTAACGCTATATAGAACAGAAGAAACAAGTCCTGCATTTTTAGAGGATCATTCGTCAATTGACGATCTTATACAATTTAGAAGATTTGAAAATAATGTACAGGAAGCGGATTGGATAGTTGAAGATATCGAAAAAAATCTGCATGATGAAGAATTAAGATATCAGGACATTATGATCATTCACCCTGATCCCAAAATTACGAAGAGTTACGTGTCACATATCCGTGTTAAATTAATGGAAAAGGGAATTAAATCGCATATTGTTGGGGTACAGACAACACCAGATGATTTTTTTCAGGAGGATTCTATTGCAATCTCTCAGATTTACAGAGCAAAAGGAAATGAAGCAGCAATTGTTTATCTGATAAATGCGGATCTTTGCGCAAGAGGCATCAACTTATCAAGAAAACGAAATATTATATTTACTGCTATGACAAGATCGAAGGCATGGGTACGGGTTAGCGGAATCGGAGATGATATGGATCTGTTAATACAGGAGTTTAACAGCGTTAAGGAAAGGAATTTTCAATTAGAGTTCACGTACCCGGACAAATCACAACGAAAGAATATGAGAATTATTCATAGAGACATGACTCAAAATGAATTAAGAGATATCAGAAAAAGCAATTCTAATCTGGCGGATATTACCAGTAAACTTGCAAATGGAGAAATTCGAAAAGAAGATTTAGATGAAGATACTGTGAATCGCTTAAAGGATGTGCTGTATAATTGAAAGAACAAGAAAAAGTATTTCGAGAGTTAAAGAAAGTTACAAGGGAATTGATCAGATGTGGACTGGCAGAAGAATATAACTATCCTGTAATTCAACAAATGGATATTGTATGGGAAAAATATCAAAATATTTCGTTATATTTAAGGAATATGGATTACAGTACAATTTATGATGAAATAGAAAAAAATCATAATTATAATGTTAAATTGCCAGATGGCGGTATCATACAGTTGATGTATCGCTTTAATAGAACGGGAAAAGAATTGATTTCGCACAGATTGGGGTATTATCCATCACCGTCGTATGAACTTTATCAGAATGATCCGGAATTATACGATGTTGACTATATTTACGGAGATATTTTAAATAAATCTGTATTGCCTGTGATTATTCGAGCTGATTACAATCGAGATCCGGAGGAGAGCGAACTGCATCATCCATATTCACATATTACTTTAGGGGGATATAAAAATTGTAGAATTCCTGTAGATCGTCCAATATCACCGATGAAATTTGTGAAATTTATTATGGAACATTTTTATTATGTTCCGAGTTCACAGTTGGAATTCAATTTTGAAATTGAGGGTATAGTAGCTTTCGAAGAACATATTGCAGAAAAAGACATAAATAAGAGCAGAATAATAGTATGAAAATGGAGAATGAAATATGGAAATTGTTAGAGAATCTATATTCATACAAACAGCTATAAAATTATAGTGTAAATTATAGTAGAAAAGTAATTGACATATTCATGGTGGCAAGTTAATATAATATTAACAACAGGCAACAGGAGTGTCTGTCAAGCGTTGAAGTAAGGTGTTGTGCCAGGAGGCAGTGCCTTACCAGCTTTATAAGGGTTTAGCATTTACCACAATCTGGCTAGGGAGCAAAAGCTCTCAAAAGAAAATGCTGGGAGGCTCTGCCAAGTGCAGGGCCTTTCTTAATTT
>ENA-OOZG01000995-OOZG01000995.1-human-gut-metagenome-genome-assembly--contig:-NODE-995-length-21508-cov-2.664662_pt1 | contig 21508 bp, 16 predicted proteins | sample MGYA00241706_ERZ501384 | MGnify/ENA primary metagenome ERZ501384 (study PRJEB25962, sample SAMEA2042742) | human gut metagenome | biome: human gut; feature: human-associated habitat; material: faeces...
ATTATCAAAAAGTGGTAAGATTACCACTTTTCGTCACTATAGTGGTGAAATTCTCATCTTTCTCATTGAGGATGTAAACAAGCACACTATCTTTTCGTACAATACCTTAAAGCATTGGCATGCGAATTGTGATTTATATATAGATTTGCGTTATGCAACGTAAACAAGTAGATTATAAATCAATATTCTCCATTTTTCATTTTTACCCACCCCCGTAATTGTTTGGTCAGATTTGTTTAATTCATTGTAATGACAGGCCTCGCTGTAAATGTTCCGGAGGGTGAAGGTCTTAGACAGCTTACGCTGTAGTAAAATCTCTCCGGGCAATAGTGAAAACAAATACAAATGAATAGAATATCCTTTAAGTTAAAATTTAGACCGTCAGTAAATCCAAATAAAAAAGGTTCGCTTTTTATCCAAATGATTTATCAGCGTAAGGTTCGTAGAATTAAAACTGATTATTTAATATTCAACAATGAATGGGATGATAATGCCGATAGTGTTATACTTCCATCTTCTGTTTCTCCACGTTATACTCATCTGAATTATCTGAAAACAAATATTGAATGGGAACTGTTGCGATTGAAAAGGGCAGCCGCTGAATTAGAAAAAAGTAATATGCAATGTAATGTAGATGAAATGTTTTGTATGTTATTTCCTACTATCCCTAATGGTTTGAGCGTATTTGCTTTTATACATTCATTGGTTCAGCACAAAAAGAAACTTGGTAAAATCCGTTCCAGTGAAACTTATCAGGCTACACTTAATAGTTTCATGATTTTCAGAGAAGGTAGAGACATGAGTTTTGAAATGATCGACTCGGAATTGATGGAACTGTATGAGGCGGCTTTGCGCAGTAGGGGATTATCACGCAATACTACATCTTTTTATATGCGCATATTACGTACGGTTTATAAAATACTCCCCGTATTTGCAACCAGTTATTTCTCAATAGTTTGTGAGTAATAAGTCAGAAATATGGTCGTAAACTTTAACGGTACATTCTAAAGGGTGAAGATTTAACGCTTTTATTGTTTCTTAACTCGGTTGGAGTGGCAATTTGGGCATTTTCTTCTCTTTTCAGTGCTATTTTCTTTCCGTTATTCCACTTCTATTTGAGCTTACCCCTAAGCCTCTGCAAAGGTACGATATTTTGTCGGATATTCGTTCACTCCATTACCATTTGTAAATTCATTTTATGTGCCGTATAGCAATGCATCAAAACCAACTATGCAGAAAGGAGGCGAGGGAATGGGAAAATGAAATCTATTATTTTGGAAGGAGTGCAGTCTTCCGATTGCCCTATTTTTTTCGACTAAAATTCGTCCTCTCTAAAATAAAAATTAATGGCTCTCAAATCAAGAACTCTTGTTTGAGTTGATATTTCTATTATTTCGTCAGTCGTTTGTCTCCGTTGCCGGATGCTGTATTAAGCCAAGCCGATGAATGAGGAAAGGTTTTGGGGATGTTTACTCTCCGCAGGAGGAAGAAACTGTTCCAAACGATTATCGCTTGACCTTTCCATATTCAATGAGGCTGGCTACCTTTGCATCCGACTTAAGGGGATAAAACGGCTGCATTATTAGAGATGTTTGAGCAAAAATGATATGATGCGCCATCTTTTGGTTACCACTACCTTTGATCTCTTACGAGCAATCGCTTCCGTAATTTGTTTGGCAACCTTTTCCGGTGGCATAACCCAAAACAGACCTTCTCCCTTTGCCATATCAGTATCAACCAATCCCGGACGTATTTCCGTCACACATATACCTGTCTTTTTTGATTTTTTGCGAAGAGCCTGCGTATAATTGATTTGATATGCTTTGGTTGCAGAATAAGCTGGCGCAGCAGGTTCTCCTGCAAGTCCACCTATTGAGGTAATCGTGACTAAATGTCCTTTGTCTTGTTGCTTAAAATGATTGTAAATGCAATCAACAGCAGCAGTCCATCCCACGACATTAGTGCGGATAGCTCCTAACTCTTTTTCAAATAGCAATTCAGTGTTTATATCTCCTGTTCCTGCACAGACAATCGCCAAGTCTTCTTTTGAAGTTCCTTAAAGATTTCGTCTATACATTTGGCCGCACTCTCGGTATCGGTTATATCCATTTCGTAAATTGACGTATTATTTGCACGCTCTTGATACATTTGTTCAAGAAGGTGCTTTCTCCGTCCCAATATCACTACGTGATTATCTTCTATGGCATAAAGTTTCCACAATTCCTTACCTATGCCTGAAGTTGCTCCGATTATTATGATGTTCATAAGTTGTTTATTTGAATATAACGTAAAACATATTTAGCTTATAATTTTGTGTAACGGTTATTCTAATTGATAGTTGATTGTTGAGTCAAGTTCGTAGCGGATGACAACTGTTGCAATGTCAGCTTCGGGGTATTTGATAATAGGCAGTGAGGTCTTTATATAGGAGGATACCGAAGTTTTTCTGGGCAATGGACCTGCCGGATGGCTTTTCGTATACAAAAGCAATGTATTGCATTTCCGGAGTTTCGGAGTCGTTGTCTATGAAATCGAATTGCTGACAGCCTATTATCTGATGGCCGGGGAGAAGCAGTTTGTATGAGTCGGGCAATTCTTCTGAGTTTATATTTTTTCTGATTAGGATGCCTCGCTTTTGAGTTTTCATATCCGAGTCAAGGATGAACCATTTGCCGGGAGATAGAGCTATATAGACTTGTAAGCCTCCAAATTTGTAGGCATCATCAGTTTTCAAATCATTTTCGATGGCGGTCTTGTTGTTAGCCTGAATAGCATAAGTAAAGTTGGGATTTATCTTGCCGCAGTATTTCTCAAAGTACCAGTTGGGGATGAAGTGCTGCGGAAGGTTCTCATATTCTTTGCGCTCTTTCGAGAGAATTTCTAAAAGTTCGTATTCAGTCCATGCTGGTTCGCCCATTTCGTGGTCAAGGTAGCTGGTCTTGCTGATGCGAAGTTGGTACTCGTTGCCTTCTTCGTAGTCAAAATTACCTATCGAACCGAGGGCTTCCCACTCATTAGAGTTTTCGGTTTTAACCGCATATACATCGGTCATGGTATTATTACCGCAAGAGGTCACCACTCCGGGGAGTTTCGTGGAGGCGACTGTAACAGTGAGTTCCTGATAGTCTGTTATTTTTCTGCCATCATCATCTTTGTTGCAAGATGTGAAGGTAACGAGAGTGAGGAGGGCGACTATCAGGAGAAAAATAGGATTCTTAGTTTTCATAATTATATCTATAATCGTTTTATAAGGAAAATAAGTAAAATTTTAAATCCTTATATTGGTATTTTATTGATTCAACTTTTGCTATGAAATGATTTTAATAATCCAATAATATCGGAACTTGATGTTCTTCGGCAAAACAGACTGCCTGATACAGCATTGAATAAGCACATTGTGCCAGTTCTTTGGTGCGGTATTTCTCTTTTTGTGTTTTGTTCGCCCGGCGAATGAAACCAAAAATGCGTTTAGGTTCTTTTTGTTTTATCGGGACATAGTATTTGTCGTTTCTCCAGGAAAGGATGGTGGCTTCATCAGCTTTCCAAATTTGTCGGTTCAGTTCTTCCAATTCCTGTTTTAAGAGTGAAACCGTGGAGATTGAGCCTTCATTGCCTGTAGGATATGTTGTTACGAAAATAGCGTTGTCTGGAATTGGTAGCCAAAGAGCTACATCAGAAAGCAAAGAGTTGGCTATTTTCTTTGACATTGCTTCTTTGACTGTTGAATCTTCAAAGGCATTCCAACCGCTTTCTACATACTCTGGTAGAGGGAGGTTCAGGAAGTGGCAAGCCTGCAACATCACCAACGCACCGAAAGCTTCCCAATCGGGTTTATCGGTATAATAGTCGCTTTCCGCTGTTTCGTCCCATAAAGGTGTGGGAAATGGCGGGTCTATGTTCGCTGCAATACTATTTGCCCACTCAATGACAGCTTCTTGAATTTGCACAATTTCTGCATTATCTTCTATGGGTTTTATTTCAGTTCCACAACCGTCAGTCATTACGCATTTCTGTCCGTTTTCTTCTGCTAATTGTTGTACGATGGTTTTCCAGTTACGACTGTAGTAGCGAGTCAATTTTCCTGCATATATGTCTAAGCCCATATCCTATATGTATTAAGATAGTTTATATTCATTGATTATCTGCTTCCAATTCTTTTTCAATCTCTTCGATAGTTGGCAAACTGCCTCGGAAGTCTTTGGGCAAGGCTTGTCCCAATTCATAATCGGAGATTCCGATAGGCTTCTGAATATCACGCAGGGCGTATTCAGCCTTGATGCGGTCTTTCGTCTTGCAGAGCAGCAGTCCGATGGTTCTATTATCTCCTTCACGGCAAAGAATATCATCTACCGCAGAACAGTAGAAGTTCAACTTGCCAATATATTCCGGCATGAACTCCGTATCTTTCAACTCAATCACCAGATAGCGGTGTAAAAAAGCATTGTACATCAAGATGTCAATGTAGTAATCATCCCCCGAAACCTCAATATGGTATTGCCGCCCCATAAAAGCAAAGCCTGCACCCATTTCCACGAGGAATTTCTCAACATGATTGACCAAACCGATTTCCACATCACGCTCGTTGTATTGCTCTGTGAAAGTAAGCATATCAAAGATGTACGGGTCTTTGAGCATTGATTTCACATCGTTTGCCTCCGGTATAGGCAGTGTTTCAGTGAAATTGTTTGCCAACGCTCCATGCTTACCGTAATCATCAAGTTTGATGGCTTCTTGCAGATAGCGTTTTGACCAATGAGAGGTAATGCTCTGTACCATGTACCAATAACGTGCGCGAATGTCCTTGACTTGCTGCAAAAGTATAAGGTTATGCGCCCACCCCAAATGTTTTATGGGTAGAGTGAAATTGTACTGTCCTAATTGCGCAACCACTGGTTGCGCAATTGAAGAATCAGTATCTTTCACCATCGTAAGCTCTTGATTATATTCATTGAAGAACTGTATCATACACTGCATATTGCGTACAGAGAATCCCTTTATTTCGGAATAGTCGTTCTTCAAATCAACGGACAACCTTTGCAAAGTCTTCTTGCCCCAGCCATCGGTGTCTTGGCTCTGCTGTAGCATTCCACCAATGTCCCAATACATCCGAAGCATCTCTTCATTGACCGCATAAATTGCCCGTTGCTGGGCAATCTGCACTCTTTGCTTGATTTTACGAAGCAATGTTGCATAACCACAGAAATTATCCGTCAAGTTTTCAACAACTTGTATGTTTGTATTCTTTGCCATACTTTTCTTTAATTCATGTACAAAGTTACTCTTTTTTATTCGGTTATACGTCAAAATCTTACAACTATCATCATGAGTATGCCATTATGGGCTATCTTCTTATCGAGAAGCCCCTCTTTTGCTGATAGTCGTAATGCCCATCCACCACATTATCCACTTCCCGTTTGGCTTTGATTTGCTCCCGGCTATCCAAATCTCCCTTTTGCTTGGCTGTGAGGTTCAGGAAATCCCCAGCTGCACGGTGCGATTGCCTATCGCCCCCGAACAGGTTAAGCGCATCCTTGATGTCCGATACCTGTTCGGTGTCAAAACGTGGCTTGTAATAATCCTTTGCCAAATGGATGATGCCGTTTACAGCCTTGCGGAAGATGTCATTTGAATTGAAGCTTTCGTTCGATGCGAACGGCAGCGTATGGAGCAATTGGTATTTTGTAGATAGTGAGACTGGTAAACGTTATTCACTGACTGAGAATATCACATTATAATATAATGTAAAAAGTGGTTCTGACCGTTTCTATCTGGAAAGAGCTAATTGAATACAGTAAGGTGTAATTTATAAGGAAAAGGCTGTCGGTCCCTGTGGATTGATGGCCTTTTTTTAGTACGCTCGGCATGAGCATTGTCTAACGGGTGAAAGTCCCGAGCAAGCCCTAATAGCGGGAATTGCATAGTCAAAGGCAAGGGTGTCCATCGCGAGGTGGAATCTGAAGGAAGCTGGCGACAAATATCTGACCTAACGTACAGAAACTTTATATAAGGCATGTGACCGTGGATAAGATTGCTAAACAAATCAAAGTCCAATAGCTATTCGGAACGGTCGGTGTAAATGAAGTAGGTATAAGATGGAAAGACAATGCCCTTATCCGAGGAGGTCTCACGGACGCATGGTGAAGATGATGTATTTGATGTACCATGACGGAGTAAAGCTTGTCGTGAGAAGTCAGCAGAGGTCATAGTACCCAAGGCACGGGTTGCCTAAAGGGAAGGACTGAATTGTGCAGTACAATAGTAAATGACTGCTACCTTGAGAGTCTTTTGTCGTCAGATGTCCTAAAAGGAACTCTCTATTCACACGATAGGACGGAATCCGACAATAGAATAGAAGTGACGTATCTCGAAGGGATGGCTGAAAACAACTTGTTACACATCGTGAGGTGTAAAAGCACGAAACCGCCGTATGCCGAACGGCACGTACGGTGGTGTGAGAGGTCGGTAAACATGAAAATAGGAGATAAACACCTATGATTAGTGTTTACCTCCTACTCGATTGTATGCGATTTATGAAAATAGTTATATTTGCATTCGTAAAAATACGTATTGCATGCCTATGTATAAACAAGACCTTACGGAGGTTGAAGACGAACGGCTTTTTATCTTGGTGGAACAAGGTAATGAGCAAGCTTTTGAACTTGTGTATGAAAAATACCACAGGTTGCTTTATGTATTGGCATATCGTTATTTGATGGATAAAGACCGAGCGGAGGATGCTGTACAGGAAGTATTTGTTAAGTTATGGGAGTATCGTGAACGACTCAATATTGGCATCAGTTTACGTAACTTTTTGTTTACCATGGTGAAGAATCATGTATTGAATGTGATACGTAATGAAAATTCAGCCATTGAAAAACAATACGAAATAGCACAACGTACACCTGAATATGAAGATGATTTAGTGGAAAAACTAGAAAAACGCGAGCAAATGGAATTGTTCTACGAAATGGTGGATAAGCTACCACCACAGAAAAAAGCCATATGCAAACTGAAAGTAGAAGAAGAATTGTCTACGAAAGAGATTGCTGAACGGATGCACCTTTCTGTAAACACCATTAAGACGCATTATGCCGAGGCACTGAAAGCTATCCGCAGACAGTTGGTCAAAAAGTTAATTATTGTTGTAATTATAATCTTATTTTCTTGCTGAAGTGTCAATAAATAGAATGTGTGAATATGGAAAAACCTACAGATAAACAAATATCGGACGTTTTAGCGGGGATGGCTACTCCTGAAGAAGGTAGGATAGTTGCTCGTTGGTTTGCAACTGATGATGGAATTGCTTATTTGTCATCCTCTTTCGACAAGGATGCAGCTGCTGTATCTGAAGACGATGCAGAGTTGTTTGTTGCTCATCGTGTGCCATCGGACGAGATGTGGGCGGAAATCAGTCGTAGAATCCGCAAGGTGCATATGAGGCAGATAGCATTTCGTGTGGCAGCCGTGTTGCTTCCTTTGGTATTGTTGCTGGGGCTTTACTTTCAGCTAGACTCTCGTGTGGACTTGTTTGGTAATGCTGGATTTGAGGACATTTATGTGCCTAAAGGTGAGCGCTTGCAATTGATGTTCCAAGATGGTACTAAGGTTTATGTTAACTCAGATACTCGCTTGCGTTATCCAAAGCGCTTCGGATTAGGTAGCCGTAATGTGGAATTGCAAGGTGAAGCTTATTTCATAGTTGCAAAGAACACACATCGGCCGTTCGTGGTGCGGCTTGATGGTCTTTCGGTGCAAGTTGTTGGAACGAGTTTCAATGTGCAAGCTTATCCCGAAGATAAAAGTATAGTAGTCTGTCTGGATGAAGGAAAGATAAATATGCTTCTCCCAGAAGGCCGTTTGCCAGTGAAGCCTGGTCAGCGTGCTGTATATGATAAGGCTAGTCGTCGTTGTACTGTGGCTGGTTATTCAGATGTGGCGTTGGCTTCTACATGGAAGCAGAATGTTATTACATTTAAGGATGCCTGTTTGACCGATGTAGTAACTAAACTCCAGCGGTGGTATAACGTGGAATTTATCGTGGCTGATGATGTTCCGTCCGATTTGCTAATCACATTGGTTTCTGGGCAGACTATTCTAGAGAAAGTGCTTAAGGACTTAGAGAAAATAGCTCCACTTACATTCTATTATGATGAGTTGGAACGTACAGTGAAAGTGGATTATAATCCAGATTATTTGTTGCACTGATTAGACTTCTTATATATGTTAAGCTAAAAATCGAAATAAATTAATATTTCCTCTCATCCATTTTCTGTACTTGTGTGTCTATTGAGTATAAAGACAGATTTTTTAGTATTAACAAATTCTTTTATTCTATGAAACACAGGTTTCTATTTACATTGTGCTTTTGCGCTATGTCGGGTTTGTCGGCTTATGCGCAGAAGGTCACGATGCACTTTCAAAAGGTGAAACTAGAGAAAGTGTTTGGCGAGATAACTCGTCAGACGGGCTTGACTGTAGCTTACAGTCAGCCAACAGTGAATCCCAAGCGGATAGTGAGTGTGAATGCCAATAAGGAAGAACTAAATGTCGTATTGACTCGGTTGTTTGCAGGCACCGGCATCGTTTATGAAATAGGCAAACAGAAGATCTACTTGAAGTCGGCTCAGACTCAGTCCAAGAATCCAAGTGGAAAAAAGAAAACAGTGAAAGGAAAAGTTGTGGATGCCAATGGTGATCCTATTATTGGGGCTAGTGTGAAAGTAAATGGAATGTCTATTGGTACGATAACCGACATAGATGGGAACTATTCGCTCGAAGGAGTTCCTGAAGGCTCCTCGCTTGATATTTCTTACATCGGATACAAAAATTTAAATTTGAGGTTGGACAAGGTAGAGAACAATCCTTTTGTAACCTTGGAAGAAGATGCTAAAGTATTGGATGAAGTGGTAGTAGTAGGCTATGGTACTCAAAACAAGAAAACCTTAACAGGAGCTGTTTCTATGGTAAACATGGGTGATGTGGAAATGAATGCCGTTTCTAATGTTTCACGCGCATTGGCCGGAAAGGCAGCTGGTTTTCGCGTAAATACTATTTCTGCACAGCCTGGCGGTGAAGCTAAATTTCGTATCCGTGGTGAAGCTTCTACAGGAGCTGGGAATGAACCTTTGTTTGTGATAGACGGATTTCCTGTATCGTCATCTGGAAGTTTGACTTCGGGAAATAATTTTTATGAGGCTGGAAACATAGATAATGTATTGGAATCTTTAAATCCAGATGACATAGAATCTATTTCTGTTCTCAAAGACGCTGCTTCTACTGCCATTTATGGTGCACGTGCCGGTCACGGAGTTGTTCTTATTACTACTAAACGAGGTAAGAATCAAAAGCCAAGAGTTACATATTCTGGGGTTGGATCCGTACAGATAGCCCGCTCAAACTACAAGATGCTTGATACACGCATGTATATGGATATGTATAACAAGCAGCAATATGAAGAGTGGATGAAAATGAATGGACTGGGAATATATGAAGGATATGTAGGCAAATCTGATAGTCCTACGCTGTACAAGCCAACCTTTAACAACGATCAAATACTGAATGCAAGTGGTACTGATTGGTTGGATGCCGTGATGCGAAACGGTTACATGCAACAACATAACTTGTCAGTAAACGGAGGAACTGAGAAAACACGATATCTTGCATCTGTGAATTATATGAGTCAAGAAGGTATTGTGAAGAATAACGGTACAGATCGTCTATCTGTTCGTCTGAATTTGGATCAGGAAATAAGTAAATATGTGTCATTCGGAATTACGGCTACTTATTCGCGAAACAACTACGACAATGTGCCTTTGGGAGATAAACAAAATGAATATTCTGGTATATTGACTGGTGCCATACAGTCGAATCCTACTATCCCTATTTACGATTCAGGAGGAAATTACTTTATTGACCCTAAACGTCCGTTTGTTGCAAATCCAGTGAGTTTGCTGGAGATAAAAGACAAGACAGAGAAAGATCGCCTAATTGGAGCGGCATTTGTAACCGTAAAGCCGATTAAAGATTTAGAAGTAAAGTATCAATTGGGGGCCGATCGTTCATCGCAGAAACGTTCCTCTTATTGGCCAAAGACGACCTTGCAAGGAAAGAATTATAACGGGAAAGCAGATATATCGCAAGAAATGAATACTACTTATCTTATGGAGCTCACTGCTCAATATTCTAAGGCTTGGAATGGACATCAGTTGAAATTTTTGGGTGGTTATTCTTTTCAGAAATTTAAAACGGAAGGCTTCAATGCCGGTAATTCTGACTTTTTGGTAGATGGTTTCGGATATAACAATATAGGGTCAGGAAATTATAAGAAACCGTCAGTGGGGTCATGGGCTTCAATCAATAGTATAGCTTCTCTATTTGCTCGTGCTAATTATTCGTTTGGTGGCAAGTATTTGCTTGAAGCTACGTTGCGTGCTGATGCTGCTTCTAATTTTGCTCCCGAAAATCGTTGGGGATACTTTCCGTCGGTATCAGCTGGATGGATGATAAGCGAAGAAAAGTTCATGAAGAATTGTTCTAACTGGCTTTCTATGCTGAAGCTAAGAACTTCTTACGGACAGACAGGAAATTCCAATGTAGGATATCGTATCTATGACTACTATGAAGTTGGAAAGAATTCTATCATAGGCGGCGCAGAGTCTTTAGGTGTATATGCATCAGATTTGGGAAACAGACAATTGACTTGGGAAACCACTTCCGAATTTAACGTCGGATTAGATTTCGGCATCATTAACAACCGTTTTAAGTTGACGGTAGAATATTTCAAACGTAAAATAACCGATTTGTTGGTTAGTAATAAGTCATTGCCTTTTTATAACGAAGTAAACCGGATTGCTGCAAATGTAGGCTCTACTCAAAGTAAAGGCGTGGAACTGACATTGAATACTGTAAACTTTGTCACAAAGAATTTTGATTGGAATACAACTTTTACTCTTTCGCACTATGATGATCGTTGGCGGACGCGTGATGCCAATTGGAAGCCGAGGGCATATGAGAAGGCTGACGACCCGATACGTGCTTGGTGGACATACGAAGCTATAGGAATTTTGCAACCCGGAGAAAAAGTCCCTAATGCGCAAAAAGATTTGGTTCCTGGTATGATGAAATTGAAAGATCAGAATGAAGACGGCGTGTTGGGTGATGAGGATATGGTATATATTGGAAATGGTGACCCTAAGGTAATTTACGGATTAAATAATGCTTTCCGTTATAAAAATTTCGATTTGAATATCTACTTCTATGGCGAAGCCGGACGTAAACGTGGAGCTAGCTATTATGAAGGATGGACGCGTATGGATAATGGCATTAATGTTTCTACCTATTCACTTAACTCTTTTAGCAGTAATAACCTTACAGCTACGGATCCTACATATGTGCGTGGAGGAAGCGGTTGGGGTAATTATTATGTGAAGTCTATTTATTACATACGTTGTGGAAACATAACTTTGGGGTATAAGATTCCCATTAATCCAAAGGTATTGAAGAATCTGCGTGTGTATGTAGACGTAAGCAACCCGTTTATAATTACAAATTGGACAGGGCTTGACCCAGAAACCGACAACGGCACATTTGCTTATCCTAATGTGACATCATTTAACTTTGGCGTGTCAGCCTCTTTTTAAAAGAACTAGTATGAAGAAGATAATTTATAGTATAGCGGCTTTCTTGTTCTTGATAGTGTCGTCTTGTACGCTAGAGCAAGAAGTCTACAATAAAATAAATCCGGGCGTGTTTCCTAAGAATGCGGAAGATGTGAACGCTTTGGTCAATTCGAGCGCTTATTTTGTGTTTTCTCCTGGGGGAATCTTTGAAGTAGCGGCCGGGTATATCATTACATCGGAAATGGTAACAGATTATGTAGAAAATACTTGGGGATGGACTACTGTATATAATTCGTATGAAGCGAATGATTGGCATATAGATGGCGATTGGCGTCGTGTGTATGATTATTCGCAATATTTGTCATCTATGACATTGACTTTAGATAGAATAAAGGATGTGGATATGGACGAGGCTTTGAAACAACGTTACGAGGCTGAGTTAAAATGTGGACGTGGGTTCTTGGCTTTTCTGATGTATGATATGTATGGTCCTATTCCTATTGCCGATTTAGAAACTTTGCAGAAACCGGAACAGGAAATTGTACTTCCGCGCTTGTCGGAGGAAGCGATGCGTGAATATATTGTGACGAATTTGAAAGAGGCTGCAGAGGTGTTGCCGTATAAATACGATGATGCGAATTATGGGCGCTTTACTAAAGGATTAGCAAATACGTTATTGCTAAAGTTCTATATGATGACTAAACAATGGAATGAAGCAGAGAAGATGGGTCGCGAACTTACCAAGTCGGATTACGGATATAAGTTGGTAGACGATTATAATTCTTTGTTTTCTTTGGCAGGCGAGAAGAATTCTGAGGTGATTTTTTCTTGTATTGCTGAGGCTGGAGTTCTGGAACAGAAATGGTTTGCTCATGTGTTGACTTCCGATTATCCGGTACCGGCGGGTATCTCAGCAACGGCGTGGGGTGGATATAAAATCTCGTGGCCGGCATACGAATCGTATGATCCAGCGGATAAACGCCGTCAACGTATCATAGGAGAATATACTGGAACGGAAGGGGTACATCACAGTAGAGCACTTGATCGTGATGGGGGTACAGTGGGTACACTTTTCTATGGAGCAATCCCTGTGAAGTATAAGATAGAAGGCGTGGTAGGTGAGAAGTGTGAAATAGACATGCCAATCTATCGTTATGCCGATGTTTTGACTTTGCTTTCAGAGGCCATTGTGCGTAATGGGAATAGAGTTACACAGGAAGCAGTAGACTTGCTGAACCAAGTACGAGTTAAACATGGTGGGTTGCGAGCTTATAAGTTGAGTGATTTCTTATCGGTTGAAGACTTTCTTGATAAACTATTGGAAGAAAGAGGGCATGAGTTTTATTTCGAGGGTGTACGTAGACAAGATTTGATACGCCATGGAAAGTTTATAGAAAAAGCTCTTGAAAAAGCTCGTTTTGCCGGACAGCCTACTGGTAAAATTGAAACGATGATAGATGGAAAGTATAAATATGAAAAATTCCCATTGCCAACTCACATTATAACTGAGGGGCAGGGGCTGATTATTCAAAATCCAGGTTATTAAAAAATATTGTTATGAAACATACAATCTATATTTTGTTTGGAATCTTGTTGCTTGCATCTTGCAAGGACGACAAGTATAACTTGATTATTCCGATGTCGGATATATATTTGGTCGCTCCTCAAAACGATACGAAGATTGACTTGAACGACTTGTCGGTTGATGAATATAGTTTTTCGTGGGACAAGTCTTTGGATAAGGGCGCAAAGCTGATTCTTGATGTGACAAAAGATTTCACTAGTCCGGTAGAAATAGATGGTGGAAAAGCTACGTCGTTTTCCTTGTCATCCTTGGCTGCCGATCAATATTTTTCGCAGTTGGGCGTTAAGTCCGGGCAAGAAGCAGTACTTTATTGGACGGTAAAGGAAGTCGGTAATACATCGGCTGCCGCATCCGATGTCCGAACTATCCGTATAAAACGAATGTCAACCAAATTGTTGCAACCCGAAGATTTGACTCAAATAGTCTTGGCTGAGAATAATCCAGATGCTACGGTAAGGTTTGAATGGAATACAGAGGGACAATCTGATACTGAGTCTTATGCGATTTGTTTGTCATTAGATCCAGAAATGAAGCAAACAGTGGCAGAGCAGAGTGTAGGCAATGCAAGTGGTAATTTTACTTTGACGTTTGAAACACTTCAATCATTGCTTGATCAGCTTCCTATCAAGCGTTGGAGTGCAAATACGGTTTATTAGAACGTTAGGACAAGTAATGGTCAGTTGATTTCACGTTCTTCGGGAAATCTGAACATGACGGAGATGATGCGTTTTGTTGATATACGCGGAGACGAAAAGATTACTTACCGTGTAACTAGGATTAAATACAGTGATGGCACTTCGCAAATATGGCTGGCTGATAATCTTCGCACTACAAAGTATCCAGATGGAACTGATATTGAAGCGAATTATTTCAAGAAAACTCCAGTTTCTTTTGGTGAGGGGAAAGTAAATGCTTATGGCGTATATTATCATTACGATATTCGTAATAAGATAGCTCCTGCTGGTTGGCATTTGCCAACCTCACAAGAATATAAAAACTTGTTTGCCGAGGCAGCAACTGCCGATGGTCAATGGAACGTGCTGAAAGATCCAGAATATTACGAGTCTGTAAAAGGTAAAGAACATTTAGACGAATGGGGATTGAACCTTTGTGCTTCCGGACAATGGATGGGAGAGTCTATAAGTAACCACAGTACTCAGTATTGTTATCTGTTGGTAAGCGACAACAACGACCACTGTTGTGCTCTTCACGACAATGGAGCAACTCTTTGGTGGCCATGGACAACAGGTGCGCCGGCACGCTTTGTTTATGATGAAAAATAGTTTTAAAAACCACGATAAATAAAAAAATAGCAATGTTTACGATAAAGAAATCAATTACCTTATGTGCTACGCTGATGTTAGGTCTTATGTTCAGCTTCTGTTCTAATACGGTAGACGTGTATGCAGGACGATATGGTGAAAGCGAGAAATCCGAAGAACATGATGATCCAGAAGTGATAGGAAGTATAGTTCCTATAGAAGCCTTAAGAAATCCGGATAGAGGATTTCATGTGGAATCAGATTTACTCTGTGATAATCTGAAAAGTCCGTATAACGATTATGAAGTTTATGAAGACAATTTATATGAGAAGAAACTGGAACTAGTTGATGCCAAGAATGATGGTATAACGCTTGTTCAGCAATATATTTACCTGACAAAGTGGGTTAATAAAGATTTAGACGATGAGGCTTTGGGCAATGTGCGAAAGATATTCGAATTGTTGAAGAAACAAGGTTATAAGGCAATTCTTCGTTTTGCATACAATCACGGAGGATTGAACACCTCAGCCGGAGAATCAAAACAATGGATATTGCGGCATATAAACCAGTTGACTCCGTTGATAAACGAGTATATCGGACAAATTGCAACTGTTCAAGTGGGCTTTATAGGAGCATGGGGCGAGTGGCATAACTCACCGTTGTCCAATGACCAAGTAGCGAAGAACTCTGTGGTGAATGCGTTGCTTCAGGCATTGCCTGCACCTTATTGTGTGGAGTTGAGATATCCAGCACAGAAAAGGGCTTTGACATTGAATAACGAAAGCTATCGTGCTCGCATCGGATTTGCCAACGATTACTTTACGGCTGGAGAGCATTCACATGCTCCTGGAAACGATTTCGTCCCCAATACGGAAGATTACACGATGGTGGCTGATGAGGTGAAACGCTATAATTATTATGTAAGTGGAGAAATACCTTACAATGAAGATACAGAATGGGGACTTCCTTTCTTGATTACGCCAATAAAGTCTTTGAAGATATTGCGTGAACACCGCTATTCAGCGTTCGATATCAGCCAGAATTTCGATTTGAATATCATGAGCTGGAAGCGAGTAAAGGTTTACCCTTCTTTGTTGGCTGAGAATAAGATTCTTTTCGACGAAAGTTATTTTAAGGATGCTGAAGGGAACGATGTAGTGCGTTCGTTCTATGATTTCGTGCGCGATCATCTTGGTTATCGTCTGAATTTGCATCCGGAATCTACGGTTAAGGCAGACGGTGGAAACTTGGCATACGACTTGACGATTACTAATACGGGTTTTGCTACAGTAATTAATCCTAAAGAAGTTTATTTGGTATTGGTTTCGGAAGAAAACCAAGTGGTGAAGGAGTTTAAACTGGATGTCGACCCCAAAAATTGGATTCCGGTTACAGAACAAGAACCAGATGTGGCTGCCAAATATAATTTGAAAGGTAGCGTAGCGGCTGGTGTAAGTGGAAACTACAAAGTTGGGCTTTGGATTCCTGAAAAAGGTACAGATGCCATGAAATACAATGCAGATTATGCCATCCGTTTGGCACAGACTGGAAATGTTTCGTATTGGACTGATGCAACGGGTAAATATTCGGTAAATATAATAGGAGAGATTGTTTTTTAAATGAGTAAGTATATAGTTTGTGTTCGTGCAGTTTTGTACGTAACGGCAGCTAACGCGCTACTGAAAGAGTACGATGGTCTTGACTTAGGTTTTGAACTAGAAAAGCAAGAGTAAGCATTGGGCATATCTGCCTAATCTCGATTAGATAAAATAAAAGCATCCGGTTTTATTTCTCTTCTTTTTAAGGAGGAGGTGATAAAACGGGATGCTTTTTTTGTTTAGAGACTGATAGCGTAAGAGGCTACTGTAAATCGTTGTCCAAGTCTATAGTTATATCGTATAAGTCATCGAATCGGATATTTTCGGACGCGATAGTGGCATTTATAAGTTTGCCATTCTCATTTTTATATGTCTTTATCACTTCGTACGATATGGTATCGTCATTACTGTACGCCTCAATATTGATTTCTTGTCCTTCTATATTCTTCAAGACAATTACTTTTCTGTACTCTTGTGATACTGCGGAACATATGGTATAAGATAACCTTATTCTTCTTACTCCTTCTGCTGTACCTAACACATCCAGAAAAACTTGTTTAGTTAGTAGCGGATCATCTACAATCACTCCATAGTCAATTAATCTATAAGGAGGATATTTCAAGACTGCTCTGTTTTTGTCTTTGAAATAGAGTACTTTTGATGCCATGACTTTCAGTTCCCTTTCATCCTTGCCACGTATTTCAAGACTGTCTTGATCTGTTTCTTCGGTTAAAAGTATATGTCTGTTAGCCAACACTACATCATCAGTGTCGAGTATATCAAACACCACTTCCACTTTACTGAATACGTTGAAGTCTATCGTACCGCTCATTACCAGTATACGCCTGTAGAAAGTGTAAATTTCCGGAAATATATTAAGAATGCTGGTTCTTGAAAGTATTGGCTTGGTTATTATCTCTCTCGGAGATACACTGTTGTTGCCATTGTCGGCATACTGAAACCTTAATTGATAATAGTAACCGTCGGCATCGTCGTTTTCTTCTTCGTTGGACCATGAAACCGAATGAACCTCACTGTGCTCTTTTGCGGTGTACACGAAATCGGCTAATGGACTGCAATTATCGGGAATGGCTATTCCAGGTTCTGTAATGTCGGTTTTCAATCCGTCTTTTTGCCTCCACAGCAAACACTCGGCACATACCAGGTTGTTCTCGTTCTTGTGGAAGTCATAATTAAATTTGACTTCTATGTTTTTTCTTTTCCATTGTGTTCCTAAAACCACTTTTTGCGTATAGTCACTAAGGTTGTCGCCTATCACATTGTTCTCGTCGAATAAAATGCCTTGTGGGGTATGATGGCTTATCACTGCCGTACGCGTAGAGTAATCTATATGCAGAGAACATTCGTTTTCAACGCTTCTGTTAGTGTACTTATACTTTAGTCCTATTTTTACCGGACACACTTTAGATAGAATATCCAGCGAATCGGGCTTTACCGCAATGGCGGTTGTAGGTACAAAGAATTCTTTGAGCACTTTGTCTTGGAAATCTTTTATAATATCGTCTATCGCCTTCTTCTCTTCTTCAGTAGTGCCTAAGTTGGCGCATTCTATCTTGATGTCTCCGTTTTCCATCAGCTTTTGCGTGAGCCATTCCAGCTGTGTATGCAGCCCCAGATGCACACTTTTGATAGGAATTTCTATATCGGTATCTATATTTGTACTGATGGTTTTCTTGCATCGCTCTAAGTAGGCTGTCATTTTTAGGTCGAATGTAGGCTGAAGGGTGGCAAACTGCAGGTCGTATGCCACTGCCACTTGTCCGCCTTGACCGCTTTTCATGGTAGAATAGATTAATTCGGTTCCGTATTTATCGTATTCCACATTGAAAACAGCTTTAAGGTCATTGGTAAGAGATGGCCGTTGTGAACAGATAATGGTTCTTACCATATCGCTGGTGTCTGCATCATCTCCCGACGATTCGCCTAACGTAATAAGATATACCTTGCCGTCTATCCATTGTGGAGTAGTGAGCCGTACCTCAGATGATATGGACTTAATGTTGCTTCTTAGTGCGCTAAAGGCCTTTTCTAGTCGGGCGGGCGTTATTTCACATATAGAGCTTAAACGGAGGTAAGAGCCTGCTGTATCATCCAGACTTGAGCTGGAAGACGCATCTGCCATCTTGTTTTCGTAAAACAGTTGAAGTCCTAATTCGTACTTATTGTTGTCGACTGTTCTCTTTGCCATCTTTATTTCATTTGGGAAATAATAAATGACATTTTCATTCTGATGGTCGCCATAGAAGACAACGCCTTCATAAATTCCGTATGCTTTTGATAAATCCAGCATTTCTTACCTCCATTTCTGATTAATTAAATAAGCTATTCTTCTACAAATTCCAATAGCACTTCATCGGCCGAGCTGTTTAGCTTCTTGCTTCTGTATCTGTACTCTTTTCCTTTTGCTACAAACTTGTATGAATAGATTTTACTGTCACCCTTTTTCCACGGATATGAGATACTGGCTTCTTCATCGCCGCTTAGTATTAGCTCTTCTATCGGTGTTGTAGAAGTTGCAGTAGTGAAAGTGATTTTCAGTTCTTTGATATTCAGCTTCTTGAAGTCGTCAGGATTCTTCAGCCTGAAGCGGATGGTACGCTCAGGTTTCAAGCTGTCGGCATCAATGTATAAAAAGCCCTCATTGTTAAACGGAATCCATCCGCCTTCCGCCATAGATCCATTCTTGTTGTAAACACGATAGTAATATTCAAACTTGTTTTTCGGAGTATCCAGACTGCAAGAAACTTTCAGGGTATCTTCTGCTTTATCCGCGTTGAAAGTGAATTGGTTGACTATCGGGTCTTCTTGTATGGTGTCTAATACACGTGTTTCTATGAAAACCTTACTTATCACATCCCAATTGGCCATACATTCTATATCTACCTGCCATTTGTTTTCAAATGGGTTGGGCACAATTACTGAAGAGTGTGTGGAATCTTTTTCAGCGTGAAGCGTTATGTCTTTAGCGTTAGGTATTACATAAGTATACTGCAGTATGTAATCTAATTTCAGCTCACGGTCGGCTATGATGGAAACCCTCTTGTTTTCTGAGTTCTTTCCGTCGAAAATCAGCTCCTTGCTCATGATAATCTGGTTATCATAATTAGGACTCTTTACATCCAGCTTAACAATAACCATAGAGGTATGTTCAAGCACAGACAAATCGTCAAGCATGATTACCAAATCATAGCTTCTGTAGTAGTCGGAAGGGTTAATGGTAATGTAATTGCTGTTCGTCTCGCAGACCTTTGTCTTCAGCATGCTGGGCAAGAAACCAGGAGTAGAATCCAGATAGATTTGAGACCAATATAGATACTTGTAGTTCTTGGTGCGATGGCGCGTATAAGTAAAGTTCTTTGATAATACCTTTTCTTCTGCTCCACAGTTAAACGCAAGCGTTTCTACATCATTTACCGGTAATCCTGTTTCTGCGTCTACTACCTGACAGTGAGTAACTACCGACTTGATGAAGTTGCCATCGAATGTATCGTCCGATAACTTGATGGTTACCTTTTGTCCCTTTACCTCAAGAGCATCAAGAGTTATCCATGAAAGGAAGTCTTTAAGCTGAATGTTGGCGCTGTCAATCATTTCCTTGATTTGTCCCTGCGGACTAACGGGAATGGTCTTTGCGTTTCTTTGGTTCAGATTAATATCATAGCTATTCAACTGTTCCTGATTACACTCTTTCTTTGTATAGGTCTTATTTGGAATAACGCTTCCGATGATGCCTTGCGTAAGATCTACTATGCCTTCTACTAAAGGATTTTTGTTTGATTTTTCCTCTATCAGGGCTTGCTTTTCTTCGAAGAAACGCTTGGTGACTTCTGTTTTCAGCTCGTTCATCATCGCCTTCATCGCATCGGCCTTGATATCAGGATCGGTTTCTTCAATCTCTATAGTCAATGCTTTGGTGCCGATTAATTCGTCTACTGTCTTTTCAATGTCTTTATTGTAGAACAGATATCGTCCACTGCTTTTTGTCTGGACATGATGATAGATTAAAGACATGTCCGCCTTCATTCTGGCCTTGAAAACCGGAGTGACGCCCAGTATATCCAAGTCGTAATAAATTAAGGCGGCTATCTCATTACCGCTTAAAGTGGCCACTAGTCTTTTGGCGTCTTCGCCTGTAGTTCTTACTACCAGCGACGCTCTGTTTGTACCCAGCATAGACGGTCGGAAGTCGGAACTTACGAACCATTTTTTAGGGTCGCTTTCTGCGCCGGCTTGTGCCATCATGAATCTTACCACTCCCTTATGTAGCGGTGCGGGACAAAGCGTTTTGGCCGAAGCGTTAAACTCTTTTTTGATAGCTTCGCGCACTGTCTCCATCTCCTCATCGGTGATATGCAAATCAACATCAAGAGTCAATGCCGTTTCAAGAATACTGTCGTTTTCCTTTCCGGCGCCCGACTCCGGTATCAAGGCATACGCCGATATAGCCGGTTTTCCGCTGTCGCCTATGGCAAGGCGTGGCTTTTGTGTGATATAATAAAACACACTGGGGTCTTTATCGTCTTTATATACCCTAATGTTGCCAACATCAAGGTACGGAGGTTGTAAATTCAGCATACTTATTTGTTTTTAGGTGGTCTTAACATGATAAAGCTATTCTCTGTGCTACCAGTAACAGGCTCTAATTCTGTACCGTTCATGTCATAAAGAGTCATTTCCCATTTTATCGTTACCTTTCTATCGTCAGGGCATAATAGGTATATGTATTTAGACTCCAGTTCTTTATCCTTTGGAGAGAACCTGAATTCTATAGGCCTTGACAAACCTTCTGAAGTATCGATTTGCACTATGGCGCGATAGTAATTTTCTCCTAAATCCAATAAATCTATGCCTGCCACTTCTATTCGTCTTAACGGGAGAATAATAGAGTTGGAATCTTTATCGCCCTTTAATTGAGTAGATGAAATCATAGGCATACCTTTTTCATTGTATTTCAGTTTTACATCATAGGTATAATCTGCAGGGACTTGACTCTGTGAGCAAATGTTTACTTTTACAGGTTCCCACTCGTCTTCTTGCGATAGAGAGAACGGGAACAAGCAGTCGCCGTAATGAATCTCACCACTGATTTCCTTTACACTTTCATCCGGATTTATCGGGAGTTCTACCTTTATGCTTCTTCGTCCGCTGAATGGGAAATCGGTTACATTAAACGCTCCGTCATCATCTATGATACAAGTCTTTTCGGGCATTGTGATAGGATCAATGTACTTAAAGAAATATGTTACCTGATAATGTACGGGTTGGTCTAATATCATTTCCAAACTGCGCTTGAATCGTAATTCCTCGTCCAGATTAGAAGATGTAATCTGCACGGGACCCATAATCATTTTTCCTTTGGCATCCTTATAGTACAATTTTCTGTGTGGTGATATTAGGACTAAAGAATGTTAATTTAAACAATCT
>ENA-OOZG01000998-OOZG01000998.1-human-gut-metagenome-genome-assembly--contig:-NODE-998-length-21462-cov-3.198627_pt1 | contig 21462 bp, 16 predicted proteins | sample MGYA00241706_ERZ501384 | MGnify/ENA primary metagenome ERZ501384 (study PRJEB25962, sample SAMEA2042742) | human gut metagenome | biome: human gut; feature: human-associated habitat; material: faeces...
CCACCGATCAGCGGAAGATTCAATGCGCTTTTACCGATATGATATTCTCTCTTCATTGCATGCATGATACTTCTGGATGCCACATCTACGATGATAAATCCGAATGCAATTGCAAGGCAGGTCGCCAGAAGAATAATCGTCTCCTCAAAAACCATCTGCGGATCCTGGCTGACACACCCGTACATTACATAGTACAGATTCGGTCCTGGGATCAGCGGGAATACCGATGCAGTCAAAAAGATGGTTGAAGGTGCTTTATTTACTCTGGACATGATAAATGCATAAAATCCAACAAATCCTGCTGCAATCATGGTTGCCAGGAAGTTACTCGGTTTTACTGCGTATACTGCAACATAGATTGCCCATGTAAAAAATGCTCCGATACTGTTATACCATACCTGTTTTCCACGGATCTTGAACCATAATGCAAATCCAGTACACGCAACCGTGCAGGAGAGCAGCTGAATCGGTACACTGTGATTCAGGATAAAATGATCGGAATATCCCTCATGGAATAATATGATCGCCAGACCAATTCCAAATGCAATTCCCGCTGCTCCAAGGAACGAATTCATAATATTAATGAATCCGGAAATGAAGTCTCTCTGAAGAAGATCCCTGATTCCGTTCGTTGTACTCAATCCGCTGATCAGAAGCATGACGATACCGATCATAATACGGTCCGGATGATCTGCAATTCCCATCTTCAAAGCTCCGATAATAATCACTTCTGATATAAACGCAAGAATACCATTGTAAACCAGTAAGTTGCTTTCACGCTTCGCAAGCCAGTCACCGACTGCAACGATCATCACCGATACTATAAATGCAATGACCGCATCCCAGAGGTTACACCCGAAAAATACAGCAAATCCTGTTCCACCCATGATTCCTGCCGCATATCTTGTGATACGCTTCTGTGGTTCACGATTGATAACTTCCAGATACTTCTCACGCATCTCATTTTCATCCGGTGTATGCTGACAGACATATCTGCACAGATTGTTCAGGTAATCCAGCTGATCAAAATTCGGTTCTGATGACTCGATATGCCGGATCTGTGTAATGATCTCACCTTCCGGTGTCTCTACCGTCACCTGTATATTACTCGGAATGACAAATACATCCGATCTCTTAAATCCATAGCTTCTGCACATGCGGTAAAAGCTGTCTTCCAAACGGAAATTCTCTGCACCACTTTGAAGCATCGCTTCTCCGATGTCCAGGATTCCCTGTACAATCTTGTTATAATTCATCTTTTTTACCCCTTGTTTTCCTTCATAAAATTACCATTTCCTAAATCTAACATTTGAATCATATCATGGATTTTCTATAAGTCAACATAATTATTGTAAAATGTAATAACAGTTTGTAATACCAGTCTTAGAAGCTCTTATATTTGCAGCTTTTAATATTTCCTTTGAAATGCGAATCCCCTGACTATTCCCCCACGTTTTTACTTGTGCCTGCATAAAGTAACCTCCTTCGTTTTTTCTAGAGTATCCACCGGTAAAAACCAACGAACAGATTCGGAAAACTTTTGATTCCAGAAAAGCTGAATTATTAAATCGATTTTGTGTTTAATCCCGGTTCTTATTATACACAAACATCCAAAGCGCCATCGCACATATGATCACATACCCCAGCACGCTATACCTATCCGGTACCTGTCCGAACAGAAAGAAGCCCAGAATCGTCGAAAAGATGATCTGCGAATAATCATAAATGGATATCTCTTTCGCAGGTGCATGATAATAAGCCGCCGTGATTCCGAACTGGCCGCCTGCAGCCGCAAGTCCCGCACCCAGAAGCGTTAAGATCTGCAGGCCGCTCATCGGATGAAAATCCAGAAGCAGATATGGCAGTGTAACCACACACGAGAATCCTGAGAAGAAGATTACAACCGAAGAACCTTTCTGTCCTCTCTGCCCAAGGATACGCACCATCGCATAAGCAATACCTGCGCAGATCCCGCCGCACAGTCCGATCAGTGACGGTACCAGTGCCATATTCGTAAATGTCGGTTTGATTACAAATAAGCTTCCGATGAATGCACCCGCAACCGCCAGTGCCTGTGCCAGACTCATCTTTTCTTTCAGCAATAAAAATGAAAAGATAATTACAAAAAACGGCGACATCTTATTCAGCATCGATGCATCCGACAGCACCAGATGATCCACCGCATAGAAATTACACAAGATTCCCACCGTACCGAATGTCGCACGCAGAATCATATATTTCAGATTTCCCTTTTCGATTTTGAATCCATCCTTACTTCTTATGATCATGATCAGCGCAATAAAAAAAGCTACCAGATTTCTGAAAAAGCTCTTCTGTACCGAAGGCAGATCACCGGATAACCTTACGAAAGCATTCATGAATGCAAATGATAACGCCGATAATGTAATGAAAAATATTCCTTTGTATCTGGAATTCATAAACTTACACTTCCTTATGATTTATTTCTTTATATCTTACGTTATGTCATTTATCTTACCACGAAAAATTTTAACTGTGAATATATCCGACAATTGGACTTGATTTTGTACAACTTGCTACAATTCTTTTACATTGTCGCATTCTCCCATAAACACACCTATCTGTTGATAGAATTTCAACTACAGATATGCTAAAATATTTTTGGATAATGAAAGGAGAAATGTAACATGAGACCCCTTGAGACATTTATCGAACAACGCAAAGAACGCTTCGTCAGAAACAGTCTGATGTCTGACGAATTTCTGGATTTTGTTAATAAAAATATGAAACCAATAGAGAAACAGATGTCCTATTATCAATGTGCCATCATGGAAGTAGAGACGAAATTCAAAGTATTAAACGAACAGTATTCCCTGGAATATGACCGCAATCCGATCGAGGATATCAAGTCCCGCGTCAAATCCATGGAAAGCCTGATTAAAAAGATCCGTAAAAAAGACATACCTCTCACCCTTTCTTCTATTGAAGAAAATATCCATGATATTGCCGGTGTCCGTGTCATCTGTTCTTTTCCGGATGATATCTATATGCTTGCGGACTGCCTGCTTTCCCAGGACGACATCACACTTCTTGAGAAGAAAGACTATATCAAAAATCCAAAACCGGGCGGATACCGCAGCCTTCATCTGATTGTCAGTGTACCAATCTTTTTACAGGACGGAAAACGTAACATGACTGTAGAAGTACAGCTTCGTACGATTGCGATGGATTTCTGGGCAAGTCTGGAACATAAACTGCGTTACAAGAAAGATATCCCGGCTGACAAAGCAAAATATCTGGAGGATGAGATGCTTGCCTGTGCACAGATCAGTGCCGACCTGGATATGCGTATGCAGAACGTCCGTGATGTAATTGCTGAGAATGCTAAACCAGACGAACAGTCTTTATTATTAAAAGATTTGTCATAAAAAGACATATTGAAAAATACACTAAAAAAGCACTGTGAAATCCGGTAATATTTCACAGTGCTTTGCCATTACGATATTCTAAAGTGCCCGACAATATCCGTTCTCTCCTGCAAGATATCTTCCTCATAATTCTTCTGATACGGATCATTATGATGAATCACATATGGTACACCTTCCACATTCCGTCTGTCAGAAATTACCCCGATATGATTCTTGAACACTACAATGTCGCCGCCCTGCCATTGTTCAATATCATTTACATCCATGGTCAGACTGGTCGCTGTATGTTCAAAATATATTCTCAGGTTCTTTACTCTTCGGAAATCAATATTTTTATCCGGCTCATCAATATCATAATCCTTCGAATTCTTTCTGATATCTTTGTCTACCAGTTCCCGCAGGTCATATCCGCTTTTCTTAAGCGCATATCCGACAACATCTGTACAGACACCATATCTGTCATCCGGATAACCGGTCTGATAATATCTGCTCTTGTAAACCGGCCGCTTCTTCACATAAACCAATGCATTCTTCAAAATATCGGTCTGATCATCCGTACCGTCACCATCTTTATCCACACTGCTATGATACGGTGTGATCTCTGTGCCGTTGTATTCATTCTTTGGCCGGTCTGTCTTCGTCAGTCCTACCACATCACGTTCTGCCAAAAATCCGCCAAGGGTCAGCCAGATGATAATAGCGATCGGAACTAAGATCCGGAATTTCATCTTTCTTGTCTTATGATGAAATACAATCATCCCGGCAAATGCACCAAATGCACCGCCGACAAACGCAATCCCTATCAACACTGCCTCTTTGATCCGCCACTGATGATGCATTGCTTTCGCTTTATCCGTTCCATATAAAATAAATGCAATAATATTTACTGCAACGAGATAATAGGATATCGGTGTCGCCGCTGTAAGTAATTCTGCCATCTTCTGCTCCCCTCCTTCATATCTCCATTGTATCTTACCTTTGGTTCGCTTTCAATCAGAAAACAGATAATTTTCTTCATCAACTATATACAAATACACGCCTTTCATCTATACTCTCTTCTACATCACAGTCTGATACAAGAGCACCATGAGTGGCATTGTCACAATGGATAACAATGTCGTCATAACATTGATCGCACTGGCATATTTCGAATCATTTCCATACACCTGACACATCTGCGTGATCGTTGAAGCAGACGGTGTGATCACCGCAAGGAATACGATCAACAGTAATTTTTTTCCATCCGGATGTATGTTCACAAGCCCGCTTATTTTTAAAATTGCCAATGATATCACCGGTATCACGACCAGTCTCAGAAATGAAATAAAATACACTTTCACATTTTCAAATATACTCTTCAGATTCATCTCTGCGATCAGCATTCCCGTTACGATCATACTCGCCGGACCGATCATACTGCCCACAGAACTTAAGGTCTGATTTACAATTTCCGGAAGCCTGATCCTGGTAAAAAACAGCACAACTCCGGCAAATACCGAGATCATATTGATATTGAATACAATCTTTTTCCAGTCCCACTTTCCTTCCCGGCTGATCGTATTCTTGCCATGCGTCCACAGAAATACCAATTGGACACTCATGAACACACAACCATATAATACCCATTCTTTTCCCAGAATAAAAGTCACCAGCGGTACGATCAAATTACCCGAATTTGAATAATAGATGGATGTCGTCTCTACTTCATTTAGTTTCAATACCTTTCCAACACTCCACACTGCTGCCAGTAATATAACCTGTAATAATACCGACGCTGCAAATACCAGCAAAAGTTCCTTCACTTTTTCACTCGTATAATCCACCTGAAATGCATTGATGATCACACACGGAATAACTAAATATAATACAATTTTAGAAATGACTTTGCTGTCTTCTCCCTTTAACAATCCTGTCTTTACAATAATATATCCCATCAGGATCATAAGAAACAGTTCTGCGATCTGTTCCATTAAAAGTATACTGATTTCCATAATAATCTCTCTTTCCTTTTACAGTCCTACCGAAAATCATATACACTTTCCCGATGATTGTCAATCTCGCAAAAACCTGACATCCTTCTATTAATCATACTTATATTGACATGTTATTTATCATTCATATATTGATTCCTTCTATCTATAAGACTATAATAGTGTTTATAAAAATATAAAACAGGCAGTATAAAATACAGGGAGGAACTTAAGATGAAATACAAGAATATTATTTTTGATTTTGGAAATGTAATCGGAAAATTTAAAGGAGACTATATTCTGGGGAAATTTGCTTCTACACCGGAAGATTATAATATTCTTGCTGATGCCATTTTTAAAAACTGGGTAGCTTTAGATGCCGGAACTATTGACTATGACCAGAATGCCGAAGATACGATTGCAGAACTTCCGGACCGTCTGAAAGATACTGCCCGCGATTTTTTCGAGAACTGGTTCCAGTATGTCGACCCGCTTCCGGAGACATGGAAATTCATCAAAGAATTAAAAGCCCGCGGGGTTCCGATCTATCTGCTTTCCAACGCTTCTACCAGGTTTGCAGAACGTGCACCGGAAGATTATCCGATCCTGAAAGAATTCGATGGCATCGTCTTTTCTGCACCTCTAAAGATGGCAAAGCCGGGACACGATATTTATTACCATCTGTTCAATAAATATGACCTTCTACCAAGTGAATGCTTCTTCATCGATGATACGGTGGAAAATGTCATTGCAAGTAAAGAACTTGGAATGGAAAGCATCTTGTTTACGGGAGATATTGAGGCCGTTAAAAGGGCAATTGAGTTTTAATCAATTGCCCTTTTTTAATAAACGCTTCTCAATCCCGTTACAGATACGCTTTACCATTGCAACAACCATATTGACGGCTGTCGACACCGCACCGAGAATGATCAGAACTGAAATGAGAGGTGTCATAAATCCACTTCCGGATGTTATGTAAAAAAAACACTTGATTTTTAGCTTTTCGTTCGGTATAATTCATATTCGGACAAAAAAATAAGATAATTTTGGTTTAATTGGAAACGACACAAGTGTATGCTTGATTAACGAACAACACAAGTGTCTTTTTTGTACCCATTTTTAAATATTTACATAAAAAGGAGAACAAAAATTATGCCAAAAAATCTATTTCAAAACGTTATTTTTACATTAATGATGTCATTTCTGATGGTATACGTCATGATCTGCTACAATATTTGCCTGAATGTGGGAGGAATGAGCAACGAAGTATTCCTGATGGCTTTCGGCGAACTGAAAATCATGTGGCCGGTTGCCTTCGTTCTGGAATTTGCTTTCGTTGACAAACTTGCACATATGCTTGCCTTCCGTATCGTTACACCACAGGACAGACCAATCTTCATCACGCTTGCAATCTCTTCCATGATCGTATGCATCATGTGTCCTTGCATGAGTCTTGTTGCAACGATTCTGTTCAAGAACGCAGGAAGTAATGTGATTGCTACCTGGTGTCAGACAACATTCATGAACTTCCCGGTTGCTTTCTTCTGGCAGATCTTCTACTGCGGACCATTCATCCGTCTGATCTTCAGAAAGATGTTTCCTGAGAAAGAAAACGTTGCCGCTTCCGCTGTAACCGAATAATTGATACAAAAAAACCGAGCCTGTTTCTATACAGTGCCCGGTTTTTCTTTCTTCTTATTCTGTTCTTCCTGTCTATACAAAAAGCAATGCTATATTCAGCCCTGTTACAATCACAGCAATCACCAGAAGCAAAAAATTCAAACGTCTGCTGTTCACATATTTTCCCATTACCTTTTTCGAAGCCGTCAGATATATCTGTGTAAATATTGTAACTGGAAGCTGGACGGCAAGCAGCATCTGGGAATATACCAGACCTTCGAATGGCTGTCTGATAAACAGGATGATCACCGCCGCCGGAATCATCGTCAGCAGTACTCCTCTTTTTGTTTCCTTTGTCTTAATATCATATGGCTGGTTAAAGATTCCGGAAAATATCGTTCCACCGGCCATTCCTGCAGTGATACTGGATGAGATACCCGCCAGCAAAAGTGCCAGTGCGAAGACCACCGTTGCCGCATTCCCCAACAAAGGCGACAGCATCTTTCCCGCAACAGTCAGATCATCCACCTGTTTTCCACTTCCGTTCTGATAAAGCGTCGCTGCCGCCATCAGGATCATCGCACTGTTGATTGCCCATCCAATGATCATAGAAAATAATGTATCTTTAAATTCATACTTCAACTGCTGCTCGATTACCGAACTGTCTTCCAGATTCCACTGTCTGCTCTGAATAATCTCCGAATGCAGAAACAGATTATGCGGCATCACCACCGCCCCTAATACGCTTAAGATCACCGGCATGCTTCCCGACGGGAATGACGGTTTCACCCATCCGACCACAGCTGCTCCCCAGTCGATCTTCGCAATTCCAACTTCGAATAAAAAAGAAAATCCAATCAGCGACACGAATAATATGATCAGTTTTTCTATTCTCTTATATGCATTCGTAAATGCACAGAATAATACCAGAACCAGGATCAGGATACTCCCCAGTCTGATTGGTATATGGAACAACATCTGCAGCGCAATCGCTCCTCCGAGTATCTCTGCCATCGCCGTTGCTACCGCCGCAAGCATTGCAGTCAGAAGTATCAGGTCTTTTAACAGCCTTGGCATATATCTGCTCGCCGCTTCCGACAGACACAGTCCGGTTGCAATTCCCAGATGTGCCGCGTTATGCTGCAGTACGATCAGCATAACTGTAGATAATGTCACCATCCATAATAACTCATATCCGAAACCTGATCCCGCCGCAATATTCGAAGCCCAGTTTCCCGGATCTATGAATCCTACTGTAACCAGAAGCCCCGGCCCCAGATAACGCAGGAAATTAAGTGTCTTATTCTTGGATTTCCGCTTCATATATAATGAACTCCTTTACTTAGTAGAATCTAAGTTAGTTACAACTAACTTAGATTCTACTAAGCATTTTCATCTTTGTCAATTCATTATATGAATATCATTTCTCATTTAGAAGCAAAACGCTGAAAAATCCGTCCTCACAGGTTAAATAGCTCTTGTGTATTTCTTCAGCCACTCCTGCTCTTCCTCGTTCAGGTAAGGAGCAATCACTTCGTATACTTTTGCATGATAATCATTCAACAGTTTCTTGTCTTCCTGTGTCATAATATACGGATTGATCGCATCCAGATCCATTGGAATCAGGGTGATTGCTTCGAAGTACATGAACTGACCATATTCATTCAATGTTCCTTTGCAGGTCAACAGTTCGTTCTCCAGACGGATTCCGTGAGATCCTTCAATATAGATTCCAGGCTCATCTGTGATGACCATGCCTTCCTGTAATACTTCTGTCTCACCCTTACGATATTTCCAGCGGAAACCTGCAGGTCCTTCGTGGATGTTCAGAAGGTATCCGACTCCGTGTCCTGTACCATGGTTGAAGTTTAAGTCTCTGTCCCAGAATGGTTTTCTTGCAAGGATGTCAAGAATCATACCGGTAGAACCTTCCAGGAATTTTGCACTGCCAAGCTGTAAGTTACTGATCGCAACCAATGTGAAGTGATCTTTCATGATCTGCGGAACTTCGCCGAGTGCGTAAGTTCTGGTTACATCTGTGGAACCTTCATAGAATCCAGCTCCTGTATCCGTTAAGAATAACTGTCCTTCTTTTAACTCTACATCTGTCTCCGGTGAAGATGTGTAGTGTACGATCGCACCATGCTCTCCAAATGAAGAGATTGGTTCAAAGCTTGGACGGATAAATTTGCCCATCTCAGCACGGAATTCATCCAATTTATCAGATGCGCTCATCTCTGTGATCCTCATCTTGCCAACATTTTCTTTCAGCCATTTCATGAATCTTACATGCGCAACACTGTCTTTGATCTGTGCCTTGCGGATGTTCTCGATCTCAACCGGGTTCTTGATCGCTTTCATGAGAATTGCCGGATTTCTCTTTTTTACTGTCTTAACATTTTCAGGAATATTGTTGAACAATGCATAATTCAGTTTTCCAGGATCGATCATTGCAACCACATCACTGCCAAATTTCTTCACGTCTTCGTAAATGTCGTTGTATGGGTGTAAGTTTACGCCATCTTTTGCAAGTTTGGCTTTTAACTTGTCATCTAATTTTCTCTCATCCATATACAGCTCGAAACTGTCCATTGTGATGATTCCGTAAGATAATACCAGTGGGAAGAAGTCTATATCATTTCCACGGATATTTAACGTCCAGCAGATGTCGTCGATCGTAGATACAACGTGCACATTGGTTCCTGCTTCTTTCATCTCTTCACGGATTCTTGCAAGTTTGCTTGCAACAGTTTCTCCGGCATATTTTACATCCAGATTAAATGCAGGCTCTTCGGATAATACCGGGCGGTCTTCCCAGATCTCATCGATTAAGTCTACCTGATAATTTACTTTTGCATTCTTCTTCCCAGCGATGGCTGCATAACCTTCTCCTTCACCGACAGATACGACTCTTCCGTCGAATCCAAGTGTCTCGCCTTCCTTTAATACCTCTTCAATATATGCATTCATCTCTGGCACACCAGGCTCACCCATTTTCATAAGTTCTACAGTTGTCCCCTCCAACTGTGCTGTTGCCTGGATGAAGTAACGTCCGTCTGTCCAGAGTCTTGCTTCTGTCTTTGTGATCACAGCTGTTCCTGCTGATCCTGAGAACCCTGTAATGAACCTTCTCGCTTTGAAATGTTCCCCAACATATTCACTCTGATGAAAGTCGGCAGTCGGTACTACATACACATCAATGTTCTTTTCTTCCATACACTTACGAAGTGCGGAAAGTCTTTCTGGTACTGTCATGTTTTTGTTCCTCCTTGATATATACAGTGTATTGTTATTATAACGCATTTCTTATCTTTAATCTTCTATTAAATCAGATAATTTTTCTTATCTTTCATAAGTAATACTTCTTTTGAATGGATGACAAAAAAAAGACTTTAGAATAGATTTTTCCGAATCCCTTTTAAAGTCTTTTTTGCTAATATTATTCTATTTATTTTTATATCCGTCCTGCTTTTCCAAGTTCCACCATCACCGGTGTAAGCCCTGCAACATCCCAGCCTTCAAAACTGATCATACATAATGCACGGAATAATAACTTCACCGTCTCAGATTCTTCTGTCTGATCTGCATGATATAATTTTGCTGCAGTCTGGCAGATTACCATCAGGATTGTATTCTTAAATGCTCCGATTTCTTCGGATTCTTTCCACAGATTCTCCATATCATAGTCATCCGTATTGCCACATGGCGCTGCACATGTTACACATCCCGGTGAGACTGTATATTTTTCATTTCTTACCTTTTCTAACATCTCACTCATATCAAAGATACTTGCCGACCAGTCTCCGGCCACCGTCAGTGCTTCTAGGAATACCCGGTTAGTGTTCTCTGTCTTTTCGTTATTCTCACAGGTTCTTGCAAGTCCGATGACTGCCCCTGTCAGTTTCTGTCTGATCTCTTCTTTCACGATTTACCTCTCTTTCTTTGCCGGAATCACAAAGATAAATATCATAGAACTCACAAATAATAAAAACGGATAAAAAAGCTTCGGCATGATCTGAAATGCTGACACATTATATCCCAGTTCACTCGCCGCAGATATCGCAACCAGCATCTGTGCTCCATAAGGAATGATCCCCTGAAAAACACATGAAAATGTATCCAGTATCGAAGCTGCTTTTCTCGGTGTGATCCCATATTCTTCCGCCATATCCTTTGCGATCGGATTCGCCATTACGATCGCCACAGTATTATTCGCCGTTGCAATATCCATCGTTCCTACCAGAAGTCCCATGCCGAGCTGACCACCTTTGCGTCCTTTGAATACCTTATGGATTCCCGCCAGCAATGCATCGAAACCGCTATATTCACGGATCAGTGCACACATCGCTGCCACCAGGATTGCCACCATACTCGTCTCGAACATCCCGGAAGCTCCGGAACCCATATTGGCAAGCAGATCTGTCGCCGCAATGTGACCGCCGGCCAGCATAATAATAGAACCAGATACAATCCCGATCAGAAGTACCATGAATACATTGATCCCGATAATTCCTCCTATGAGAACCAGTACATATGGAATAATCTGCACTAAGTTATAACTCTTACTTACCCGTCCTGCAATATCCGTCTGAAATGAAAGAACCAGGATCAATACCAGGGTTGCAATCGCTGCCGGAAGTGCAATTCCAAAGTTCTCCCGGAATTTATCCTTCATCTGACATCCCTGTCCGTTACATGCTGCGATCGTTGTATCTGAAATAAAAGAAAGGTTATCTCCGAACATTGATCCTCCCATAACCGAACCGATGCAAAGTGCCACGTCAAATCCCGAAGCCTTAGATACGGACACTGCGATCGGCGTGATCAATGTAATTGTCCCAACCGACGTTCCCATGGCAACCGACACAAAACAGGCTACCACAAATAATACCGCAACTGAAAATCTTGCCGGAATCAGTGACAACATGAAATATGCCACACTTTCCGCACTGCTTCTTCCTACCACTCCGACAAACGCCCCAGCCGTCAGGAAGATCAGAAGCATTGTAATAATATTCTTATCAGCAAGCCCCTGCGCCATGATTTCCAGCTTTCCGTCAAAACTTATCTTGCGGTTCTGCAGGCATGCCACCAGAATCGCTGCAAGAAATGCGATTATGATCGGAACATTATAGAATCCCATCGGAATCTTCATTACATATTCAAATGCGATTCCAAGCCCCAGATAGATACACAAAAATACGCCTATCGGCAGTAATGCTGCCACATTTCCTTTTTTCATTCTTCTTTATCCTCTCATTCCTTTTTTCTTCTAACCGATTCCTCCGAGAACAATTCCAAGGATCAGTACAATAAAACATACCGGTACATAAAAATATTTACATATTGTATAATACTGTTTCGTAAATGGTGTCTCTCTTCCTGTATTAACCTGTTTTTCCACGAATGCCTTACCGCATACCCAAAAGAACATGATTCCTGCAAGCCCGGCTCCAAGCGGACAGATATAGATAGACAGCACATCCATCCAGTCTGACACGATGCCCTGGATCAGCAAGGAGACGATCACTCCCACAATTCCTGTAAATGCACATGCCGGCACTCTTCCAAGCTTGAATTTTTCCTGCACCGTAGCGATCGGAGCCTCATACAAGTTGATCAACGATGTCATACCCGCAAGTAATACCGCAACAAAGAAGATGATTGCGATCAGCCATCCTCCCGGCATTCCTTTGATCAGATTCGGGAGAAAGATGAACAATAGTCCGGGACCTCCCTGATCCAACTGCGCTCCCGTTGTTGCCATCGCCGGAATGATAACGAGTGCGGCAAGAATTGCTGCAATCGTATCAAATAATGCAACTCTTCCTGCAGAAGCCGGAATGTCCTCTTCATCCGAAAGATAAGATCCATAGATCAATGTTCCATTTCCTGCTACCGACAGTGAAAAGAATGCCTGGCCAAGTGCAAAGATCCACGTCGTCGGATCTGCAAATGCCTTCGGATCTACTCTGAAAATATAACGGTATCCTTCACTTGCTCCCGGCTGGAATCCGACATAGATTCCCAGAATCACGAACAATGCGAAGAATATCGGCATCATGATCTTATTTGCTTTTTCAATGCCGCTTCCGACACCTAACATCAGAATCAGCATACAGGCCACAAGCGCAAGTATCTGCCATATATTATTACCAAATGCTGACGCCATCTTACCAAATGCCGCCCCGAATTCATCCACATTTTCAGGCGAAAGTGTTGCTCCTGTAAATGTTCCAACGGCATATCTTAGGATCCACCCCATTACAACCGTATATCCGATCGCCATGGCAAGTGATCCGAATACAGGGATCATTCCCAGTGCTTCTCCGACTTTTCTCTTTCCTTTTTTCTCACAGGCAATTCCAAATGCATCGATTGGACCGGCCTTTGCCGCACGCCCAAAACTCATCTCCCCGATCACTCCCGTCGAACCGATCAGTATTACAAATATAAAATATGGTATCAGAAATGAACCGCCTCCATACAATGATACTCTTGTTGGGAACATCCAGATATTTCCCATACCGACCGCTGAACCGATACAGGCACAGATAAATCCCCATCTGCTGCTAAATGATTCTCTTTTATTCATAATTTTCCCTCTCCAGCCATTAGGGACGGGGTTTTTGGTCTTTTTACTGTCCCTGCCGGCTCAAAATATTCCATACACATGGTAGATTTCTCTATTTTAGCATGATTGCTATAAAAACGTCAAAAAAAAGGGGATATAAACTTATCCCCTTAGTGTCGCCACCATCCTTTTCGGCATTGCAAGCACATCCAGTGCTTCCTCTATCGATCTGGTACAGATATCAACATTTGCAATCAGTCTTCCATACGCACCTTCCGCCTCTATAATTCCAACACTGAGTTCTGCTATCCTGCACATAGGCAGGTCATTCCGTCCGTTTCCTACTGCAATACACCGTTTCCCACCCAGTTGCTCTATGATTTTTCTTTTTTCTTCTGCTGCCGCATTACCAGGAAATGTCTGTATCTTTAACGGTAGTCCTTCACATATCTTTCTCGCAGTTCCATGTGTATCTGCTGTCAGAACATAAATCTCATATATTCCACTCAGCTTTTTCAGCCGTTCCTTTACACTTTCGGGTATTATGCCATCTTTCGCAATAGTTCCGTTATAATCCAGAATCAGATATTTCAGATCCATTGTTTTATATCCGGGAATTTCTATTCTCATACGTTCTCCTTTACTCTTACATATACTGTATCTGCTCTCTTGCAGGTTCGGATGACGGATGCTCAAAGAATGTCTTTGTGTCTGTCACTTCCAGTACTCTTCCCTGATCCATAAAGATAATCTGATCTGCAATTCTTTTTGCCTGTGCCAGATTATGTGTTACGATCACAAATGTATATTTTCCCTTTAATTCCAGAAGCGTCTCTTCTATCGCAATGGTATTCTTCATATCAAGCGCAGAACACGGCTCATCCAACAGCAGAATTTCCGGATTCACACACAAACTTCTTGCTATGGCAAGACGCTGTTTCTGTCCACCGGATAATTTTTTTGCAGACTTCTTCAGTTGGTCTTTTATTTCATCATATAGTCTTGCTTTCTGCAGACACTCTCTGGTGATCCGCTCTATTTCTCCGGCTTCTCTAATTCCATGATATTTCAGGACGTATGACAGATTCTTCTCTATACTGTACGGAAATGCGATCGGCTGTTGAAATACCATTCCGATTCTGGTTCTTAATACTTCTGTTGAAAGTCCTTTAATGTCTTCGCCGTCAAGAATGATCTTTCCTTTATAAAAGCCGCCCTCCTCTTCTATCATTCGGTTTAATGTCTTTAAAAATGTTGTTTTTCCACAGCCGGATTGTCCTACGATTGCCGTAATCTTTCCTTCCGGTATCGTAAGACTGATATCATGCAATATCTCCTGTCTGCCGAATCCACAACTTATCTGTTCTATCGTTAACATATCAGTAATCCTTTCGTATATAAGTAATACATTTACATATGATCTGTATGAGCAGTAAGAATAACATCAGTACGAACGCCGTTCCATATGCATAATCCAGAGAAAATCCATTATTTACCAGCATATACAGATGATACGGCAATGACATAAATGGATCCGTAAGTTTTCCCGGAACATCTGCGACCATAACCGCACCCGTATACAAAATCGGTGCAACCGCTCCCATTCCGTATGCCATTCCAAGTGCCACCGTTCCAAGCAATTCCACTGCACAGACCGGAAGAATTAATCGTATGACCGCATATTCTCTGGACATTCCAAGTGCCAGTGAATTCTTCATGTATTCTGTTCCCTTTTCTTTCAGTATCTTTTCTGCACGGATTGCAATAAACGGCACGATCATAACAGCCACACAAATAGCTGAACATAAGAGACTTCTTCCCAAACCAAACTGATAGATCAACAACGTATAGCCGACCAGTCCGAACAGAATAGAAGGAATTCCGGACAGTCCTGTAATGCAGGCACTGATTACATGGTAAAATATACTTTTCCTTGTATAAAACACAAGATAAACAGCCACACCGATTCCGATGATTCCCCCCATGAGTGCCGAAAGTGCTCCAAGATAGATAGATCCCATCAGTGCAGGATAGATTCCACCTGCTGTTCCAAGCGGTACCCCCGCCGGCTTATCCAGAATAAACGAAAGACTCATCACATTCTTTCCCTTCCAGAAGATATACAGGAATAAGAACAACGTCACTGCAATTGTAAGAATTCCAAAGATCCCTGCCAGGATGCGTATCACATACTTTGTCAGTTTATTTTTCATGTTCTGCAAACCTCCTCTTCAACAACTGCCCTGCCAGTGTCACTACAACAAGTATCACAAGCAGCACAAGATTTGCCACATAAAGCACCGACAGATGTATACTTCCGTATTCAATGCTTCCCATCTCAAGAGCTGTCAGCGCCGGAAGCGTCTGCCCGCGTCCCAACAGCTTCGGGAAAATTGCAGAATTACCGATCACCATCATTACTGCCATCGTCTCCCCAAGCGCACGTCCGAATGCCATCATCGCACTTGCTACAATTCCCGGCCGGATTGCCGGAAGTATCACTTTGATCAACACATATTCTCTTGATAAGCCAAGTGCCAGTCCGGATTTTTCATATGTCCGTTTTGCATTTACTAGTGATTCCTGACATGTCGATACAACATACGGCAGAAGCATGATTCCCAGTACAATACCTGCCACCAGTACACACTGTCCCGCTGCCATCTTCAGATATTTTACAAATGCTTTTACCAGTACAGTTAATCCGATAAAGCCAAAGATTACCGATGGAATACCTGCCACCAGATCTATAAAGGCCAGGCAGACAGATGCAAGTTTCTTTGGCATGAAAAAAGTAAGAAAGCAGGCACATGCCACTCCCAATATCATCGCAAACAGTACTGCCAGTCCGGACACATACAAAGTACCTGTAACAGCCGGGAGAAGACCATACTGCGGGGTCGCACTTACCGGACGCCATTCCGATGACGGCAGAAACATTTTGATTCCTACTTCTCTTAATGCCAGAATACTTTCCTTCAAAATATGTATCAGCATAATCCCCATCAGTACCGCTACCACAAAAGCAATCATATATATCAAGACTTTACAAAATGTATTTGCTATTTTTCTGTACATAACAAAGTCCTTTCTTGCATACTTTGGTAAAAAAAAGGATGTATCTATACGACACACCCTTTTTCATATTTTTCTATTTCATTGGAATGAATCCCATATCTTCTACAGTCTTTTGTCCTGTCTCTCCAAGGATAACATCCAGGAATGCCTGCTGAACATCTGTCGGATCCCCTGAACCAACGATCAAAAGTGGTCTCTGGATAATGTAAGAACCATCAATGATATTTTCTTTTGTCGGCTCTACACCATTTACCTTCAGAGTAACTACTTTACCGGCGTTCTGATTTGCAACACCAAATGATGCATATCCGATTGCATATTTGTTATCAATGATATCCTGTACCAGTTCTCCCATAGAAGATGCCTGAATTGCTTCGCTGGATACCTCTGTATCACCCATGATGTTCTTCTGGAATACTTCATGTGCCCCACCATTGATATCACGTGTGATCACTACAACCTTTTCATCAGGAAGAGAAGGATCAAGATCCTTCCATGTTGCATATTTACCTGAGAATAATGAAACGATCTGTTCTGTTGAAAGATCATCCAGAACACCTGTTACAGGGTTTTCAGGATTAACAGCGATTGTTAATGCATCAATACCTACCTGATATTCTTTTTCGTCTTTAATTGCTTCTTTTTCCTCATCTTTTACACTTCTTGCCACCATACCAAATGTAGAAGTTCCATCGATGACTGCTTTTGTTCCCTGTCCGGATCCACCTGCTGATACATAGATTGCAATGTCTTCTTTTGGAAGTGATGAATCATATGCATCCCATGTTCCATATGTATCGAAGAAATCTGTCGCAATCGATGTAATAACCGGTGCTAATGTAGATGATCCGTTAAATAAGATCTGGTTACTCTCTGTTTTCTTCTCTGTGCTCTCTGTCTTCTTTGTATCCCCAGAGTCAGAAGATGCCTTTTTGTCTGATCCACATCCTACAGCCATTGATGCAACCATGGCTGCCGCAAGAAGGACAGACATCAATTTCTTTTTCATAGATATTTTTCCTCCCATTAATAAATTTTATCTATATTGAATAGTATAGACTTGAATCCAATTATTTTCAAGTTAATAATGCCTATAAGTGCATCCACTTATAGGCATTATCAATATATTTATGTAAGTTTTTTCGGAATTTTGCCTTACTCTTTCAATTCTACCTTAGATTGCATCCAACGCATTCGAGATATCCGCGATCAGATCCTCTTTATCTTCCAGGCCAAGACTGATACGAATCAGTTCAGCCGGTACTCCTGCCTCTTTTAACTGTTCATCCGTCATCTGTCTGTGTGTAGACGTTGCCGGATTCAGACAACAGGTTCTTGCATCTGCTACATGCGTCTCGATCGCACCAAGCTTTAATGTCTTCATGAAGATAGATGCTGCTTCTCTTCCACCTTTTAATCCAAACGATACCACTCCACATCCGCCGTTTGGAAGATATTTCTGTGCTCTTTCATAATATTTATTAGAAGGAAGTCCGGAATAGTTCACATATGCTACCTTTGGATGTGCTTCCAGGAATTCTGCGACTGCCTGTCCGTTCTCTACGTGCTTCGGCATACGTACATGCAGGGATTCCAGACCAAGGTTTAAAATGAATGCATTCTGTGGTGACTGCATAGATCCGAAGTCACGCATCAGCTGAGCCGTACATTTGGTAATGAATGCACCTTCTTTGCCAAATTTCTCTGCATATGTAATTCCATGATAGCTTTCATCAGGTGTGCAAAGTCCCGGATATTTGTCTGCATATGCCATCCAGTCAAACTTTCCGCTATCTACGATTGCACCGCCAAGTGCAGCTCCGTGTCCGTCCATATATTTTGTAGTCGAATGAGTTACAATATCTGCTCCCCATTCAAACGGTCTGCAGTTGACCGGTGTCGGGAATGTGTTATCTACGATAAGCGGCACACCATGTGCATGTGCCACTTTGGCAAATAATTCAATATCCAGTACGGTAAGTGCCGGATTGGCAATTGTCTCACCAAACATTACTTTTGTATTTGGCTTAAATGCTTCATTTAACTCTTCTTCTGTTGCATCCGGTGACACGAATGTTACATCGATTCCCATCTTTCTCATCGTTACATCGATCAGGTTAAATGTTCCACCGTAAATGGATGAAGATGCTACAATGTGATCTCCGCACTCACAGATATTGAACAGTGCGAAGAAATTGGCTGCCTGTCCGGATGAAGTCAGCATCGCTGCCGTTCCACCTTCCATCTCTGCAATCTTTGCCGCAACCATATCATTAGTCGGATTCTGCAATCTGGAATAAAAATATCCTGACGCTTCTAGATCAAATAATTTTCCCATATCTTCACTGGTTGCATATTTGAATGTTGTTGACTGTACGATCGGAATCTGTCTTGGTTCTCCGTTTCCCGGAGTATATCCGCCCTGTACACATTTTGTTCCTATTCTGTATTCATTCATGAATTTTCCTCCTTAGTGCATGTTTTTTCACGCACTCGCTAAATCATACCTTTTTAGTATACTTTAGCACTATACCGAGGAAATTTCAAGGAAAGATAATAAGACTAATTTATCGTCTTCTCAAATCATACAATGGGTTCTTGCCGAAGAACATGGGAATAAAGAAGAATCACAAACGGAAGAGGATGAAGTAATACGCCCCTCGTCTAATTAACAGGGAATATATTACTTCATCCTCTTCCACCTGTGATTCTTTTTATTTCATATTCATATTATTTACTCGATCGCATCCGTCTCAATCACAAATTTTACATTACCATCCATCGCTTTATCCTTACCGCTGAATGTATTGTATTTGCAATCTTCTGATGTCAGCACATCGATTCTGTCGATTACATCACCAAGTTCATCTTCTACTGTGCTCTTTAACTTGCTTGTTCCTTCTTTGTCAAATTTCGCCATGCCTTCTGCAAGTTCTTTTGCACCTGACTGAAGTTCGGAAGCTCCGCTTCTAAGTGCACCGCTGTTGGCTGCAAGTGTTGCAGATCCGGAAGACATCTGGCTTCCCAGTGTGTTCAGTCCGCTTGCCAGCTGATTGGTTCCACCCTTTAAAGTATTCACACCGGCTACCAGTGTCGGGCTGTTAGATCTCAGTTTGTTTGCACCTCCTACTAAGGAATCATTATATCCACTTAACTGTGCGAATCCTTTATTCAATGCTGTGATTCCCTTGATTGCTGTCGGGAACTGAGCGGATGTTGCATTATTCAATGTTGCCAGATTGCTGTGCAGTGTTCCGATCGCACTGTTCAGTCCCTGCATACCTGCATTTAACTGATCTACACTTCCTGTCAGTGTACTTAACTGTCCTGCCTGTGCAAGAACACCTTCTGCATCTTCGATACTCTTCAACTGTTTTTTCAATTCCGGAAGAGCTTTTGACAATGCTTCCGAAGATTTCTGCAATGTAGCTGCATTTGTCATGATCGTTGCAGCACCGGCTTTTAATGAATCTACATCTATTGTCGGCATCTTTGTAGTATCAATGCCTGTTAACTCTTTGAGATTCTGTACGGAATCTGTGGAAGCTTTTGCGCTCTTCAGTGCACTGATCGAACTCTGTAATTGTTTTGCTTCCTCGGAATTCTTATCTGAGATTCCTGCATACTTCGCTTCCAGTGCGCTTATAGATGCAGCAATCGCATCGGAACTGTTCTTTGCTGTTGTCTTTGCTGTTGTAATTGTCTGATTGTCAGATGCAACTACATCATTGATATTCTTACATGCATTCTGTAATGCTGTCTGCGCTGCATCAATATTTGCCAGAGCCTCCTGCATACCATTTAATGTCTGAGCAATTGTTGTAAGTGGTGCCTCGATACCATTTGCAAGTGTTCCGCTTAATGTCTTAGTCTCTGCCATCAATGTATTGCCGGTTGTTACCATAGCATTTACCTGAGACATCAGACTCTCTACTTCTTTCGTTCCGAGTGTTGCTTTCATCTGTGCTGTTCCTGCTGCCAGAGCCTTGGAGGCTGCCTGAAGGTCTTCTGTGGTTCCACCCTCACCATTCGTTGCTGCCTCAAGCTGGGAGATTGCACTTTGCACCTGCTTCAGTCCCGCACTAAGCTGTGTCAGCTGTGAAGCTCCTGCTGCCAGCTGCTTCTCACCGTCTACGTAACTGCTTACACCATCTGCCAGTGTATTTACGCCATCCGTATAATCCTGTACCCCTTTGACAACTTTATTCACACCATTCACATACTCTGTAACGCTGCCGCTTAACTCTCCGTTAGAACCAAGATATTTCTGAATACCGGCATTCAATGTGTCAACACCTTCTGTATAAGTATTCACACCATCTGCCAGTGTTCCTGCACCATCTGCCAGTGTATCGGAACCACTAACCAACTGAAGTGCCGCATCTTCCAGATCATCCAGCGCTGTCTGCAGATCATCTACATCTGCAATGTCATCCATATTCATATCATCCAACAGATCAGATAATGCAACTGTATAAGTAGAAGACATTGTAAAATCTGTTACATCTGCTTCAATACTTAAGCTTTCCGGAATCGTAACTTTGTCACTTTCTTCACTGCTTAAGTTCAGGCTGTCTTTTAATCCCGGCATTCCGAATCCGACCACGATATTCTTATTTCCATCGGAAATAATCTTGCCGTTATCAATCGTTACATTGCTGAATGTCTCATTCGGAAGTATCATTCCCGTCATCATCACGAACGGTGTATATACTTCTGTATCTTTTCCATCCAACGATACATTCTGTTTTTCATTATTCTTATAGTCAACGGTAATTTTCAAATGTCCGCTCTTACCCTTTAACTCAGACGG
>ENA-OOZG01001010-OOZG01001010.1-human-gut-metagenome-genome-assembly--contig:-NODE-1010-length-21274-cov-2.851124_pt1 | contig 21274 bp, 17 predicted proteins | sample MGYA00241706_ERZ501384 | MGnify/ENA primary metagenome ERZ501384 (study PRJEB25962, sample SAMEA2042742) | human gut metagenome | biome: human gut; feature: human-associated habitat; material: faeces...
TTCCGCATTTGCAGACCGTCTGGAAAAAGCAACGATCGCAACGATCGAGAGCGGAAAAATGACAAAAGACCTTGCGCTGATCACCACCATGGAAAATCCGACCGTATTAAACAGCCGTGATTTCATCCTGGCCATCCGCGAGGAGCTGGAGAAATAATAATTAAACGAAGCAAAAAAGAAAGCCGATCCGGCATTCCCGCAAAAAGGGATGCGCCGGACCGGCTTTTTCTGTTTTGAATTTTTCCGGGGAAAACCAGGCCTACTCGGCAAGCTCTTCCCATTTTTCATACAGCTCTTCGAGTTCCGCGGCAATCTCTGCTTTCTCTTTGCTTAATTTCACACACTCTGCCACATTCGTTGCGACTTCCGGTTTCGACATTTCCTCATCAATTTCCGAATCGCGTGTCTCAAGCTCTTCAATTCGTTTCTCCGTCTTTTTCAGCTCGTTCTCTTTCTTTCGGAGGCGTGCCTGTTCTTCTTTCTGCGCTTTCCAGTCCAGCTTTGTGGAGGAGGCTTCGGAAGGAGCCGCTGTTTCTTCCGGAGCGGCGGCATCGGCAGCAGGAGCATAGATGCGGGTCAGCTCTTCTTTTTTCTCCAGATAGTAATCGTAATTTCCGATATAGTTGACGAGTGTCTGTCCCGTCAGCTCCAGAATCCGGGTTGCAGTCTGATTGATAAAGTAACGGTCGTGGGAAACGTACAGTACCGTTCCAGTGTAATCCTTCAGCGCGTTTTCCAGAATCTCCTTTGATACGATATCGAGGTGGTTGGTCGGCTCGTCGAGGATCAGGAAGTTGGCATTGGAGAGCATCAGCTTGGCAAGGGAAATTCGTCCGCGCTCACCGCCGCTCAACGTGTGGATCGGCTGGAAAACATCGTCGTTTGTAAACAGGAAGGCGGCCAGCACATTTCGGATTTCGGTGTTTGTCAGATACGGATACGCGTCGGAAATCTCCTGGAAAATGGTCTTTTCCATGTGGAGCACCTGATGCTCCTGATCGTAGTAACCGATCTGTACACGGCTTCCAAGTGTAAAAGAGCCGGCATCCGGTCGGATGACTTCGTTTAAGATCTTTAAGATCGTCGTTTTTCCCGTTCCGTTGTTTCCGATGATTGCGACGCGCTCCCCGCGCTTGATTTCGAAATTCAGATCCTGGAAAAGCGTCTGTCCCGGGAAGGCTTTGGAGAGATGCTCGACGGTCAGCACATCGTTTCCGCTGGTGATGCGCGGTTCCAGACGGATCCGCATATCGGAGCGTACTTCCGTCGGTTTTTCGAGAACATCCATTTTGTCCAGCATCTTTTCACGGCTCTCGGCGCGCTTGATGGATTTTTCCCGGTTGAAGGATTTCAGCTTTGCGATGACTTCCTCCTGATGGTGGATTTCCTGCTGCTGGTTGACCCAGGCATGGTAAGCGGCTTCACGGAGCATTGCTTTTTTCTGACTGTAGGCGGTATAGTTTCCCTCAAAAGTTGTTACTTTTTTATTGTCCACTTCAACGACTTTTGTGACAACGCGGTCGAGAAAGTAACGGTCATGGGAGACGATCAGGACGGCTCCGCTGTAATTTAAAAGATACGTTTCGAGCCAGGAGATCGAGTCCATATCGAGGTGGTTGGTCGGCTCGTCGAGCAGAATGATGTCCGGTTTGGTGAGCAGCAGTTTACCAAGTGCCACGCGGGTCTTCTGACCGCCGGAGAGTGTGGCAACCGGCTTGGAGAATTCATCTTCGGTAAAACCCAGTCCCTTTAACACACCGACCAGCTCACTGCGGTAGAGATAGCCGCCGCCGGTCTCGAAAGCGTGGGTGAGAGAGGTGTACTGCTTCATCAGGTCTTCTAGAGCATCCCCATCAGCATGCTTCATATCGTTTTCGCATTCTCGGATCTTTTCCTCCAGGCGCAACAGATCCGCCTTGACGGATAACAGCTCCTCATAAATGGTATGAGAGGTATCCACGGTGCTGTTCTGGGCAAGATATCCAAGTGTCTTGTCCTTTGCCAGAACCACCTGTCCGTCATCGGGAGTCATTTCTCCTACGATGATGCGGAGCAGCGTTGTTTTTCCGGCACCGTTGATGCCCACAATGGCAGCTTTTTCATGATCCTCTATATGAAAAGAGACATTTTTCAATACTTGATTTTCCACAAATGCTTTTGAAATATTCTGACAAGATAATATCATGGTAGTAAGTATCCTTTATTTCCAGCCCACACAGAACGGACTTTTTAAATTTTATTGTAACGAAAAGAAGAAAACCTGTCAATTCATTGACAAGTTTTTAACATATGGTGTATACTTAAATAATCGGAGGTGAAAGTATTGGAAGCAAAAGGAATTTCACAGGCTGTGATCGGCAGACTGCCCAGATACTTTCGATATTTGGGGGAACTTAAGGATGAAGGTGTAGAACGTATCTCTTCGCAGGAACTTTCCGGACTGATGAAAGTGACCGCATCCCAGATACGTCAGGATTTCAATAATTTCGGTGGTTTCGGTCAGCAGGGATACGGATATAATGTAGAATATCTGTACCGTGAGATCGGTAAGATATTAGGACTGGATAAGCAGCACAATTTCGTTATTATCGGAGCCGGTAACCTGGGCAGAGCCCTGGGTAATTATTTGAACTTCGAGCGTCGTGGTTTTATTTTCAAGGGAATGTTCGATGCGAACCCGGAGCTTGTAGGGAAAGATGTCCGTGGTGTGAAGGTTATGCCCATGGAGCAGCTGGAATCTTTTATCCGGGAGAATGACATTGATATTGCAGTACTGACGATTCCCAAGACCAGTGCCGTAGAAGTGGCTGACAAGCTGGTGGCGAACGGGATCCGCGCCATCTGGAACTTTGCACATGTGGATCTGAATGTTCCGGAGGGAATACAAGTAGAGAATGTACATCTGTCAGACAGTTTAATGAAACTTTCGTATAACATTAACCGTTACAACTCAGATATAAAATAATGAGCCTCAGGGAAAAACAAGCGGCTGCGAAGCGGGATGAAGAGTGCGATAGCACGAATTCGTGAGCTTACGAGAGAGTAAGGCATAAAGGGAGTGATATTATGGGCAACGATAACGCAGGAGAAAATGCGAGGAACCGGCAGGAAGCTTTTAAAAGTGCACTTGTTGGGAAACATCTGCCCGTACTCACCCTGGATAATAAGTGGTACAAGCTGCTGAATAAGACTGGTTCTGTTCCGTTAAAAGAGACGGAGGATGCTCTGAATCAGCTGTTAAAAAGACAGGGAAAGCTGAATACGGAGTCAAAGGATATCCGTAATCTGAAAAAGAAGCTGATGAAAGAGATCGTTCCCATGGTGAACGAAGCGGATCAGCAGGGTGAGAACAGCAAGCTGAACAAGCAGATCGAAGAACATAAGCGACTGATCGAAGAATGTAATGAGAAGCTGGAAGCTTATGAAGATGAGCTGAAAGACCTCCCCCGGGAGATCGAAAGATTAAATCTTCAGCTTATGATGTTTACTATGGAGTGCTGCTATGATATTATGAAGGATAATGACAAACAGATCAATGATACTGCGGAGTGGGTGAGTGCTATTCGCATTGAACTGAAAAAACGTCTGATCGAGAAACAGCAGATGGAACAGCAGAATCAGGAAATCTATAACTACATGCATGACATCTTTGGTGCAGAGGTGGTCAATCTGTTTGACATGAAATATAATCCGGAGCAAAAATAGTATGAAATATCTGGTAACTGCACAGGAAATGAAGCAATACGATAAGAATACCATAGAGTACCTCGGCATACCGGGGCCGGTCCTGATGGAGAGAGCGGCTCTGGCAGCGGAGGATTTTCTGAAAGAGCGCTTTGATGCCGTGAAAGAACGGACGAAAGTGCTCATTTTTGCTGGTATGGGAAATAATGGCGGCGATGGCCTGGCGTTAGCAAGACTTCTTGCGGCGGACGGATACGCAGTCGCGGTAAAATGCGTGGGAGATCTACAGAGAGCTACAAATCAGTGGAAATCGCAGTGGCAGACTTTGCAACATTTTCCGGTGAAGACAGACAGTAATATTGCGGTGGATGAATATAATGTAATTGTAGACGCCCTCTTCGGCGTGGGATTAAGCCGCCCTGTGGAGGGAAACTATGCGGATGCCGTGAAAGAGATGAATGCGGCAGAGGGATTTAAGCTGGCACTGGATGTGCCAAGCGGTATCTGCTCAGATACCGGCAGAGTGCTGGGTTGTGCATTTCTGGCGGATGCCACGGTCACTTTTGGTTTCTGTAAGAGAGGACTGGTACTGTATCCCGGTGCGGAATACGCCGGAGAAGTCCGGACTGCGAATGTGGGGATCGGACAGGAGAGCTTCTTAGGACAGGAACCAGAAATGTACACTTATGAGAAAGGTTCCGTACAGTTAATTAAGAGAAACGCTTCAGGGAACAAAGGAACCTTCGGCAAAGCACTGCTTGTTGCAGGAAGTACCGGCATGGCGGGGGCAGCTATTTTGGCGGCGAAAGCAGCCTATCGTACCGGAGCCGGCATGGTAAAGGTGATTACCGCGGAAGAGAACCGACAGATCATACAGCAGGGGATTCCGGAAGCGTTGTACGGCTCCTGCAGACAGCTGACGGAGAGCTTAGACTGGGCGGATGTCATCGCCATAGGTCCCGGCATCGGCAGAGAAGAACAGGCACTGCAATGTCTGAAGACCGTGGTGGAGAGAAGCAGGAAACCGCTGGTGCTGGATGCAGATGCCCTAAACCTCCTGGCAGAGGAGAACGGCAGGATGCTGGCAGAAGAACTGCGCGCCCAGGGTGCGGAAGGCAGAGTGATCCTTCTGACACCTCATGTGGGGGAAATGTCAAGACTGCTAAAACGGACGACCTCAGAGTGCAAGGACGACCTCCCCACATGTGCGAAAATACTGGCCAAGCGATTTCATGCCGTAGCAGTTGCCAAGGATGCGAGGACTGTGGTATGTAAGGAACAGGGAGCCTGCTATCTGAATACCACGGGCAACAGCGGAATGGCTACGGCAGGCAGCGGAGATGTGCTGACCGGCGTGATCCTGGGATTGCTGGCGCAGGGAATGGATGCCCCGGAGGCTGCAACCTGTGGCGTATATCTGCACGGCATGGCAGGTGATCTGGCGGCCGGACTTCATACCGAATATGGTGTGATGGCGGGAGATATCGCCGAATGTCTGATGAAAAATCAAAATAAGAAAGCGTGAAAATATGACGAGAGAACTGCAGGAAAAATTAGAGTCCTATCAACGGGTATGGGCGGAAGTGGATCTGGATGCCATCTGGGAAAATATGGTCCATATGAAAGAAAACATTGCGGAGAAGACGAAAATACTGGCTGTCATTAAGACGGACGGATATGGTCATGGTGGTGTTCCCATCGCGAAAATGTTAGAGCAGCTGGACTTCATGTTCGGCTATGCGGCAGCCACTTATGAAGAGGCACATGTACTCAGAGAAGCAGGCGTGAAGAAACCGATCCTGATCCTGGGATATACTTTTCCCTATTGCTACGAAGAATTGATCCGGGAGGAGATCCGCCCGGCAGTCTACCGCAGGGATACGGTGGAAGAGCTGGTCGCAGCAGCGGCAAAGGTCGGACAGAAGGCAAAGGTTCATATCAAGGTAGATACCGGCATGGGAAGAATCGGTATTACGCCGGATGAGGAAGGACTGGAGTTCGTCAGATTCCTTATGGGACATCCGGAGCTGGAAGTGGAGGGCATCTTCACCCATTTTGCCAAATCCGATGAAGAAGATAAGACTTCTGCAAACCATCAGCTGGAACTTTTTCAGAATTTTATCGACAGAATACAGACAGAGCTGGGGCTTACTATTCCCGTCAAGCACTGCGCAAACAGTGCGGCAATCTTGGAAATGCCCCAGGCGAATATGGATATGGTCCGTGCTGGTATCACTACTTACGGTCTGTATCCTTCCGAAGAAGTGAGCAAGGATATTGTACCCTTACGGGCAGCCATGTCTCTCTACAGTCATATTGTATACTGTAAGACGATTCATGCGGGACAGAGCGTCAGCTACGGCGGGCTGTTTACGGCACAGAAGGATACCAGAGTAGCCACGATCCCCGTAGGTTACGGAGACGGTTATCCCAGAAGTCTGTCCGGAAAAGGCTATGTACTGATCCGGGGGAAGAAGGCACCGATCCTCGGAAGAGTCTGTATGGATCAGTTCATGGTAGATATTTCGGAGATTCCGGGAGTTATGGAGGGCGACAAAGTAACTCTTCTCGGTGTGGACGGTACAGAGCGGATCACCGCGGAAGAATTGGGAGAACTCTCCGGCAGATTTAATTATGAATTTGTCTGTGACCTGGGGAAAAGAATTCCAAGGGTCTACAGGCAGCATGGTGAGATCACAGAAGTAAGAGACTATTTTGAAAATTTCTGATGGATCAAAAGTGCTCGTATAACTCCGTAAGAATCGGCAATACTTATCTTAAATCGCTGATGTAAGGAGTAGAAATGAGAAGAGGAGATGTCTATTACGCGGATCTGCGGCCGGTGATCGGCTCGGAACAGGGCGGTATCAGACCGGTGCTCATCATCCAGAATGATGTGGGCAACAAACACAGTCCTACCGTGATCTGCGCTGCAATCACCTCAAAGATGAATAAGGCGAAGCTGCCTACACACATTGAATTAAATGCCCGTCTCTATGATATGGATAAGGATTCGGTAGTGCTTCTGGAACAACTGCGCACCATTGACAAGAAGAGATTAAAGGATAAAGTATGTCATCTTGACGGTGATATTATGCGGAGAGTGAACCGGGCACTGAAGGTAAGCCTGGAACTGGATACATAGCCTGATACCCTGCGTATCCAGAGGAATATATAAAAGAATTAAAATACGAAAGGATGAAATGAACGATGGATATCAGTGGGCCTGTGGCCATATTACTCTTTTTCCTGCTGTTACTGGTAGATATGTTTTTTTACGGATTTGATGCTGCCATTGACAACCTCAATGAAAAAGAGATCTTACATAAAGCAGAGGAAGAAAAGGATCGCCGGTCGGTGCGGCTTTCTGAGATGGTCAGCCGTCCGGGGATCTATATCAATACGGTACAGTTAGTCATTACGCTGATCAATATTTTAATGGGTGCCTTTTACCTGAATATCTGGCTGCAGGCGATCGACAACGGCCTGCATGTGATCAATGTCGGCGGATTGTCGCTTCAAAATGTTCCCACGGGAGTGATCTCCGGGATTGCAACGGTATTGTCTTTTGTTGCCATGATTTATATTCTGCTGACCTTCGGAGTACTTATCCCGAGAAAAATGGCATCCAGGAAACCGGAAAAGTGGGCATATGCCTGCATTGACCCGATCTTTTGGATTACGAGACTGTTATCTCCCTTGACGGGGCTGGTAAATCTGACTGCAAAGGGAATACTATTCCTATTCGGTGTCCGTAACAATGTGGATGAGAATGATGTGACCGAGGAAGAGATTATTAACATGGTTCAGGAAGGGCATGAACAGGGTGTGATCCAGGCCAGTGAAGCGGAGATGATCTCCAATATTTTTGAATACGGGGACAAGGAAGCCCAGGACATCATGACACACCGCGGAAGTATCGTAGCTATCGACGGCGAGACAAAGTTAAAGGATGCCATTGCATCCATGCTGGGAGGTAAGAACAGCCGCTATCCGGTGTATGAAGAGAATATTGACCATATCATCGGTATCTTACATCTGAAGGATGCCATGAGGTTCCACATCAGCGATGACAAGCTGGATGTGCCCATTGCGAAGCTGGATGGGTTGCTCAGAGAGCCTTATTTTGTGCCTCAGACCAAAAATATTGATGAACTGTTCAAAGAGATGCAGTCCCAGAAACTACAGATGGTCATTGTTGTAGACGAATACGGTCAGACTGACGGACTGATCGCCATGGAGGACATCCTGGAGGAAATCGTCGGTAATATCATGGATGAATATGATGAAGATCAGGAATATATCAAGAACCGCGGTAAGGGCGAATATGTCATGGAAGGTAAGACTCCGCTTAAGGAAGTGGAAGAGCTGTTAGACATTACCTTTGACGAGGAGGAATTCGAGACGTTAAACGGCTTCCTGATCTCGAGGCTGGACAGGATCCCGGAGCCGGATGAACAGTTTGATGTGGACTATAAGGGATATAATTTCAAGATCCTTTCCGTGGTCAAAAAAATGATCGGAAGTGTCCTCGTCAAAAAGCTTCCGGAGGAAAAAACACTGGAGAATGCAGAAGACGGACAATCAGTGCTTGAAGAAAAACAAAAATAATGCTATGATAAAAAAAGCGTTATTGCGCAGGCGTTGCGCATACAAAGAGAAAGAAACTTTAAGTTCAAAGGAGTAACAAAGATGTCAGGACATTCAAAATTTGCTAATATTAAGCATAAAAAAGAGAAAAACGATGCAGCAAAGGGTAAGATTTTCACTATTATCGGACGTGAAATTGCAGTCGCTGTAAAAGAGGGCGGTCCCGATCCTGCCAACAACTTTAAGCTGGCAACCGTTATTGCTAAAGCTAAGGCGAACAACATGCCCAATGATACTATCGATCGCGGTATTAAAAAGGCAGCCGGCGATGTAGGCAATGTAAACTACAAGTACGTGACTTACGAAGGTTACGGTCCCAACGGTATCGCCATCATCGTAGATGCACTTACCGACAATACCAACCGTACCGCTGCAAATGTCAGAAGCGCATTCACCAAGGGACAGGGTAACGTAGGTACTCCCGGATGCGTATCCTTTATGTTCGATAAAAAGGGCCAGATCATCGTGGACAAGGAAGAGTGTGATATGGAAGCGGATGATCTGATGATGACAGCACTGGATGCCGGTGCGGAAGATTTCTCCGAAGAGGAGGACAGCTTCGAGATTCTGACCGATCCCGATAATTTCGAAGAGGTACGTAAAGCACTGGAGGATGCCGGAATTCCTATGATCAGTGCGGAAGTCACCATGATTCCTCAGAATTATGTAACTCTGACCGATGAGACTGCCGTGAAGAATTTACAGAGAACACTGGATCTGTTAGAAGACGATGATGACGTTCAGGCAGTATATCACAACTGGGACGAATAAATCGAAAGGGTAGGGGCAGTATGGAAAAACTTGCTATTGTAGTTCCTTGTTATAATGAGGAAGAGGTATTGAAGATTGCTTCCGAAGCACTGAGGGGTGTGCTGGATGATCTGATCCACAAGGGGAAGATTGCGGAAGACAGTTTTATTCTGTTTGTAAATGATGGCAGTAAGGATCGCACCTGGGAGCTGATCGAAGAAGAACATAAAGCGCATCCGGTACAGGTATGCGGCGTGAAGCTGGCAGGCAATGTGGGACATCAGTTCGCACTGACCGCCGGACTGATCACGGCAATGGATCTGTCCGATGTGACGGTTTCCATCGATGCGGATCTGCAGGATGATGTGGCTGTGATCGAAGAGATGATCGATAAGTTCCATAACGGCTGTGACATCGTATACGGTGTCCGTAAGGAACGTAAGACCGACACTTTCTTCAAACGTACCACTGCGCAGGGGTTCTATAAGGTTATGGAGATGATGGGCGTCAAGACGGTTTACAATCATGCGGATTTCCGACTGATGTCCAAGCGTGCGGTAGAACAGTTCTCCAAATATCAGGAAACGAACCTGTTCTTAAGAGGTATGATGCCTCTGATCGGTTACCAGACCGACTGTGTATACTATGATCGTAAGGAAAGAGTGGCCGGGGAATCCAAGTATCCGTTAAAGAAAATGCTGGCATTGGCATTTAACGGAATTTCTTCTTTCAGTGTGAAGCCGATCAGCATGATCCTGGGAGCCGGTGTGATCATTGTAATATTAAGCATTCTTGCGGCAATCTATGCACTGATCTCTTATTGCACCGGACATGTGGTACCGGGATGGACTTCTTTGATTCTGTCCATCTGGTTCTTGGGCGGTATTCAGCTGATGGCTGTTGGACTGGTAGGTCAGTATATCGGCAAAATCTACATTGAGGTAAAACATCGTCCCAGATATAACATCGAAAAGGTACTGAAATAATGAATTATAAAAAAAGCATTTTAAGTGTTGTATTGTGGTTCATTTATGCAATAATAGTGGGCACCGGAATGGTAGGCACGGCTATGGCCGTGACCCTGCCTGCGTACGGTGCCCTTATTATCACAGGGGTTTGGCTTGCGGTGACAGGACTGGCTGTGTTTCTTCTACATAGATTTTTGGAGAAAACAAAGCACCCATTTTCGGAAGACGGACAACAGATAAAGCTGATCGCGGAAAGCCTGTTGGTGGTTGCGCTGATCGCAGCTGGCATTGTACTTCGTACCGGAGAAATCATGCGGTATGATCTGTCCGCAGGGGGCGGAAATATCTGGTTTGATACCGTCATGGTTACTGAGAATACACAAATTCCGCAGGTGGTGCATGGAGCGGTATATTTTTATCTGCAGGTATTACATGGTCTGCTGGTTTTTCTGGGCAATAAAATGACAGCGGCTCTGATCCTTCAGGTGATATTGCAGATCCTGTCCGGAATTTTTCTCTATTTTGCATTAAGAAAAATGTCGGGTGCGGTAACAGCAGTGGTGACATTCGCATATTGGATGCTGTGCCCGGTGATCTCAGAGGTGGTTATTCTGGGACCGGAAACGCTGTACATACTTCTGTGGATGATTGGGTTGTGCATAACAGCAGAGTCCCTGGATCATTTTGTACAGTCGGGAGCTGAACCGGGGATCCGCTCCGTAATCGGTTTCTTTTTTGCCGGGGTAGCTACGGGCGTTCTGGGATATCTGGATGTTATGGGTTTTTTATTATTGCTACCGATATTTTCTGTGATTTTTTTGGTAACACAGGAGAAGATTCGACTGGCTCGTAAAATCGGTGCGGCTATCCTTGGAATTGTGGGAAGCCTGGCGGGCTTTTTGCTTTCCATAGCTTTAGATGCCGTAGGCAGCGGTAAAATGATGGAAAATGTACTGGCAGCATGGGGAAAGGTCTATCTTCCGGAAAATTTTGTATTACCGGTAACCATTGAAAACGATAATGCGATAACCATTGCAGTAGTTGCGATTCTCGGAATCGGAGTTTTTGGATTTTGGTGCCGAAAGAGCCTGGAAAGACAATCCGTGTGGCTGGTAATTGCCCTTTCCCTGGGTGGGATGATCTGTTATGGAATGACGAGTGCGGAAATGCAGGGATTTACTTTGCTGTATCTGATCATAGCTGTGGTGGCCGGTGCAGGAGTACAGGCAGTCCTGCCGTATGAGCTTACACAACAGAATGCATTGCAGCAAGTCCGGGGAGCAGTCGAAGAACCTACGGCGGAAACCAAGCCGAAGAAACGACAGCTTAAGATACAGGATCTGGAGGAAGAAGGGCTTCCTGCAGAAACAGACAATAAAGTGCAATTGATCGAGAATCCGCTTCCGGTTCCGAAAAAACATGTTCCCAAAGTGTTGGATTATAAATTGAATGATGATGTCTCCGATTTTGATTATCCTGTAGCGGATGATGATGATTTTGACCATTAAAATTGTGTGATGAAAAGCTGAAAAACGGACACACTAAAGGCGATACTTTAAAAAAGGTATCGTCTTTTTTATTTTTAAGAAAGGCCGGTAAAAGTATGAGTGATATGAAAAGTGAAAAAGAAAAAGCGGAAGCGGAAGAACACAGAGATGAACGGATCGAAAAAACCGGACAGATCACCCTGCAGGATCATGCGGGGGAACAGAAGATACATTTGCTTACGATCATCGGAGAAGTGGAAGGGCATGAGAATCTTGCAGGGAATTCCAAGACGACGAAATATGAACACATTCTTCCTCAGCTTGCGGCAATCGAAGACAGTGAAGAAATCGGCGGTGTGCTGGTGCTGTTAAATACTATGGGTGGAGATGTGGAAGCGGGACTTGCCATTGCTGAAATGCTGGCGTCGTTGAGTAAACCTACGGTATCTCTGGTCCTGGGAGGCAGCCATTCCATAGGCGTTCCCATAGCAGTCAGCTGTAAATATTCTTTTATTGTCCCAACGGGAACTATGGTGATACATCCGGTACGGACGAACGGTATGGTGATCGGTGTTCCACAGACTTTTGAATATTTTAAGCTGATCCAGGACAGAATTACGGGATTTGTGTGTCAACATTGCAGGATCAGCCGGCAGAAGCTGGAAGATCTCATGATGGAGACCGGATTCCTGACGAAAGATGTTGGCAGTATCCTGGTAGGAGAAGATGCTGTGAAACACGGTATCCTTGATGAAGTGGGCGGGATTGACCGCGCAATCCGAAAGCTTCGGGAGATGATGGACAGCAATATAAAAAAGGATGACAAGGCAGTGGAAAAATGATATACTTCTAATTATGACTATTAGGCTAACGTAAAAGAAAAGCATCGTAGATGCGATTTTACTAATGCGGTTCTGAATAGTTATATTCGTATTAACATTAAAGTTAGGGGTATGATGACATGGCATCTTCATCAGGCAAAAGAACATCATCTTCCGGCAGGACAAGAAAAAGTACGACGAGCAGCCGCAACAGGCAGGCGCAGAGATCTGCACAGGACAGTGAACTTTTTCACGAGATTGGTCTGATCGTCCTGTTTGTTGCGATGTTGATATTATTTTGTTGCAATTTTGGTATTATCGGTCCGGTTGGCAATGCAATCAGTGGGGTCTTATTTGGCATTTTCGGATTCACTGCGTATATTGCGCCTGTTGTAATATTTCTGGCGGTGGCTTTTTGGTTCGCCAATGAGGGGAACCCAACTGCTGTGCGGAAAATGATCGCCGGTGTCGTATTGTTTTTAATGATCGGTGTAGTATGCGATCTGATCACGAAGACTGCCGGTTCCATGGAACAGTACGATATCAAGCTGTTATATACGAACTGCAGCACCGGCAAAAAAGGCGGCGGTATTCTGGCAGGCAGTATCTGTTATCTGTTGTTACATTATCTGGAGACCGTAGGAACAGTGCTGGTAGTGCTTTTGTGTTCATTGATCAGTCTGATCCTGGTAACAGAGCGATCCTTCTTAAACAGTATGCGTAACGGCGGCGACAGGATCCGTGAAATGTCCAGAGAAGACGCGGTGCGTAGACGAGAGAATGCCGAAATCCGCAGACAGGAGCAGGAAGAGCGTACTTCTCAGAGAGAGGAAGCCCGTCGCATCCGCGAAGAGGAGCGCCGGATCCGTGAAGAAGAGCGAAGACTTCGCGCTGAGGAGAAAGAGAACGAACAGATCCTGAATGCTGTCCCCCGCAGAGAGAAAAAGGTGACAGGAGTTATGATGGATACCTCCTTGAAAAAGCAGGATACACAGCCTGCCGGTAGACGGGATGATATCCATGAGATCGTATACGAAGAGGATGCACAGGAAGCTCCTGAAGTGGAAGAGACCCGGGTGACTTCCAGTGATTTTGATAAAATCAATGTGACGGATATGCATCAGGTGACGATGCAGGAAGCAGTGGGGGAGGCTTCTTATGAAGATATACCGGTGGAGGAAGTAAGCAGCGCAGCTACGTTTAAAAAGCCTTTTGAACGCAGAGAGTCCTGGCAGGAGGAAGCGGCGCTTCTGACGCCCCAGGCGGAAGCTATCCGGATCCATAAGGAAGACATTCCGGAGCATGAGGAGACACCTGCAGAACCGGCTGAGAGCCGCGTACGCCCGAAGATCACGGCACCGGAGCCTCCTAAGGGGAATTCCCTTGCGGAAGACCAGATACATAAGGATATTGCGAAAGCCGCCAAACAGCCGCCCGCAGAATACCGGATCCCTCCTTTAAGTCTGTTACAGAAGGGAAAGGCAGCTACGGGAGATTCTTCCAGAGAATTAAAAGAGACTGCCATGCGCTTACAACAGACACTGAATACTTTCGGTGTGAAGGTAACGATCACCGATATCAGTCAGGGTCCCAGTGTTACCCGGTATGAATTACAACCGGAGCAGGGCGTGAAGGTATCCAAGATCGTAGGTCTGGCAGATGATATCAAATTGAATCTGGCAGCCACGGATATACGTATCGAGGCACCGATCCCAGGCAAAGCTGCCATCGGTATCGAAGTCCCGAACAAAGAAAATATGACAGTAGCACTCCGTGATCTTTTAGAGAGTAACGAATTTCAGGAATTTAATTCCAACATAGCTTTTGCCGTAGGCAAGGATATTGCTGGCAAGACGGTAGTAGCGGATATTGCCAAGATGCCCCATATGCTGATCGCCGGAGCTACCGGTTCCGGTAAATCCGTATGTATTAATACTCTGATCATGAGTATTTTGTACAAGGCACATCCGGATGATGTAAAACTGATCATGGTAGACCCTAAGGTTGTAGAACTGAGTGTGTATAACGGCATTCCTCATCTGCTGATCCCGGTAGTGACAGACCCCAAGAAGGCATCTGCTGCATTGCATTGGGGTGTCAGTGAGATGGAAGACCGTTACCGGAAGTTCGCGGATTATAATGTCCGTGATCTGAAGGGCTATAATAAAAAGATAGAGACCATGCCTGTTTGCGAGGGAGAGGAACGGCCTAAGAAGATGCCGCAGATTGTTATTATCGTAGACGAACTTGCGGATCTGATGATGGTATGTCCCGGCGAGGTAGAAGAATCCATCTGTCGTCTGGCACAGCTTGCCAGAGCGGCAGGGATCCATCTGATCATTGCTACCCAGCGACCCAGCGTGGATGTCATCACCGGTCTGATCAAGGCGAACATGCCCAGCCGTGTGGCATTCTCCGTGTCCAGTGGCGTGGATTCCCGTACAATCCTGGATATGAACGGAGCCGAAAAACTTTTGGGAAAAGGAGATATGCTGTTCTACCCTCAGGGCTATTCGAAGCCGGCCCGTGTACAGGGAGCTTTCGTATCGGATAAGGAAGTATCCGATGTGGTGGATTATCTGAAAAATCAGACCCTTGGCAATGTCTATAACAGCTATGCCGAGGATATAGAAGAAAAGATTAAAAATATCGGCTCATCGGGAGGCTCTTCCGGAAGCGGATCCGGCGGTGGCAACGACAGAGACGAATATTTTGAGGAAGCCGCGCGTTTTATTATAGACAAGGATAAGGCATCCATCGGAATGCTGCAGCGTGTGCTTAAGATCGGCTTTAACCGTGCCGCCAGGATCATGGATCAATTGTGTGAGTACGGCGTGGTCGGCGAAGAAGAAGGCACAAAGCCCAGAAAGGTACTTATGAGTATGGAACAGTTTGAACAGTTGTTAGAGGAAATCTGACATGGAGAACTGTCTGAATAAACGGAGGGAAAAATATGAAAACAGATATTGAAATCGCACAGGAAGCGGTCATGGAACCGATCACGAACGTTGCGGCAGGTATTGGCATCGATGCAGATGACCTGGAGCTTTACGGCAAGTACAAAGCAAAACTTTCTGAGGAATTTCTGAAAAAAATACAAGCTCGTCCCAACGGAAAATTGATTCTGGTAACAGCAATCAACCCGACACCCGCCGGAGAGGGCAAGACGACCACCACGGTAGGATTGGGAGAAGCTTTCGGACGAATGGGGAAAAAAGCAGTGATCGCTCTCAGAGAGCCATCTCTTGGTCCCTGTTTCGGTATCAAAGGCGGTGCAGCCGGCGGTGGATATGCCCAGGTAGTACCTATGGAGGAACTGAATCTTCATTTTACCGGAGATTTTCATGCAATTACTTCTGCAAACAATCTGCTGGCAGCACTTTTGGACAACCATATCCAGCAGGGCAATGAACTTGGCATTGATACCAGACAGATTGTCTGGAAGCGCTGTGAAGACATGAATGATCGTGTCCTGCGTAATATCGTAGTGGGGCTGGGCAATAAGACAGATGGCTATGTCAGAGAGGATCATTTTGTCATCACTGTGGCCAGTGAAATTATGGCAATTCTGTGCCTGGCTGACGATATGAAGGATCTGAAGGATCGTCTGTCCCATATCGTGGTGGCCTATAACTATCAGGGAGAACCGGTAACGGCAGGTCAGCTGAAGGCAGTAGGCGCTATGGCAGCTTTATTAAAGGATGCTATAAAACCGAATCTGATCCAGACACTGGAGCATACCCCTGCGCTGGTACACGGTGGACCGTTTGCCAATATTGCACATGGATGCAATTCTGTCAGAGCGACCAAAGCTGCCGGATTATTGTATTACGGAAGCCGGTTTCGGCGCCGATCTGGGTGCGGAGAAGTTCTTTGATATCAAGTGCCGTAAAGCCGGACTTACCCCTGATGCGGTTGTACTGGTAGCAACGATCCGCGCATTGAAATACAATGGCGGTGTAGCAAAAGCGGATCTGGGTGCAGAGAATCTGGATGCCCTGAAAAAGGGTATTGTCAACCTGGAGAAACATATTGAGAATCTGCAGAAATATGGTGTACCCGTAGTTGTGACCCTGAATTCCTTCATCACGGACAGTGCGGCAGAGACTGCTTATGTCAGAGATTTCTGTGAAGCAAGAGGTTGTGAGTTTGCACTCTCGGAAGTATGGGAGAAGGGTGGCGAAGGCGGAATCGCTCTGGCTGAAAAAGTATTAAAGGCAATGGAAGAGAAAGAGAATGATTTCCATGTCCTCTATGAGGATGAAATGCCTCTTGCGGATAAGATCACAAAAATTGCGAAGGAAATCTACGGTGCATCCGGCGTAAACTTTGCACCTGCTGCTGTAAAGCAGTTAAAACGACTGACGGAGCTGGGCTTCGGTAATCTGCCGGTATGTATGGCGAAGAATCAATATTCCCTGTCGGATGATCCCACACTGTTAGGAAGACCATCCGGATTTGAATTAAACGTAAGAGAGGCTTATGTATCTGCCGGCGCCGGTTTTGTCGTAGTACTCACCGGTGCGGTCATGACCATGCCGGGACTGCCCAAGGCACCTGCTGCCTACAATATTGATGTGGATAACAATGGGAAGATCACAGGATTATTCTAGTAAGGAGGACTGGTGTCCCATGGCACAGTTGATAGATGGAAAAGCTATTTCCGCACAGATCAAAGAGGAAGTAAAAGAAAAAGTTGCAGCTTTAAAAGAGCAGGGGCGTGAAGTGACTCTGGCTGTGATTCAGGTAGGAGCCGATCCGGCTTCTTCCGTATATGTTCGAAATAAGAAAAAAGCATGTGAATACGTGGGTGTTCGTTCTCTGGCGTATGAACTTCCGGAGGAGACCACAGAAGAAAAGCTTCTGGAGCTGATCCGAGAAATGAATGACAGAACGGATGTGAACGGCATTCTGGTGCAACTGCCGTTACCCAAACACATTGATGAGGAAAAGGTATTGGATGCCATTTCTCCTTTAAAGGATGTGGACGGATTCCATCCGCAGAATGTCGGTGCGCTCTGTATCGGCAAACCGGGATTTGTATCCTGTACACCTGCCGGTGTGATCCAGCTCCTTAAGAGATCCGGCATTGAGATTGCCGGTAAGGAATGTGTTGTTGTTGGCAGAAGCAACATTGTAGGCAAACCGATGGCACTTTTATTGTTACGGGAGAACGGTACGGTTACCGTGGCTCACAGTCGCACAAAGGATCTGAAGGAAGTGACAAAGCGGGCGGATATTCTGGTAGTTGCTGTAGGCAGACCGAAAATGATCACCGCTGATTATGTCAAAGAGGGTGCCGTTGTGATCGATGTCGGCATTCACCGGAACGAACAGAATAAATTATGCGGCGATGTGGATTTCGACAGTGTGGAGCCTGTATGCGGAGCGATCACCCCGGTTCCCGGTGGCGTAGGACCCATGACCATAGCCATGCTGATGAATAATTGTCTGGAATCCGTTTCTTTGCAGGCAATAAGAGGATAATCGTATGAAGTGTCCGAATTGCGGGGCAGAGATGGAGGAAGGAAAGCTTTACTGTGAGCATTGCGGTGAAGATATCCATATAGTCCCTGATTTTGAGCCGGAAGTAGAATACAATATGGAACAGACGCTGAGTGACATTGCGAAGGAAATGGAGCCGGAACCTGCGGAGGAGGGAGAACCTGTAAATCCCGAATCACAGGATTGGGATGAACTCCCGGAAAGCCATGTTTCACAGCACCCATTTCGATGGAAATTTATAGTCCTTGTGCTGGTTCTGCTGGTGGTTGCTGTGGTATGTACCGGTTTTGGGATTTCTTATTCCCATTATCATTCCGCAGACTATCAGGCAAAATGCGCCAAAGATTATGTTTCATTAGAGGAATATGATCAGGCGGTCGCCTGTTATGAAAGAGCACTGGAACTGGAACCCAAAAACATTACTTTTAAATTTGAACTGGCAGATATTTACTTCCGGAAAAACAATAAGATAGAGTACGAATATTTACTCAGGGAAATCGTGGCAGATCCCGAGGCTAATTCCGAACAGCTGGAGACTGCTTACGGAAAACTGATTGCCATATATGCGGCCAGAGAAGATTATAAAACCATAAATGATCTTCTGCAAAGCTGCGGTAATGTAAACATTATGAGTAAGTACCAGAGTTATATGGCCATGGAACCGGAATTCAATCTTCAGGAGGGATATTATACCAGTATTCAGCCGCTGAAATTGACTACTTTCGGAAGCGGGAAAATTTATTATACCATGGACGGAAGCAAACCCGGAGAGAACAGTTCCCTGTATACCGCACCTATTTTGCTGGAAAATGGGGATTATTGTATTAAAGCAATATACATCAATGAGAACGGAATTGAAAGTCCGGTGGTGACCAAAAATTATCATATTGAAATTGATGAATTGAGCGCACCGGAGGTCACGACTGTCAGCGGTGACTATGAGTTTCCGATCAACATTGAAGTGACAGATGGAAATGATGTCTATTATACGACGGACGGTTCCGATCCTACGCAGAATTCTGCCGTATATTCCGGACCGATTCCCATGCCTTTGGGAAAATCGACTTTTCGTTTCATACGGATCGCAGAAGGAAGAAAAAGCGATATCGTTGAAAAAAGTTATAATCTGGTTATGAATACAGACTTCATGCCGGAAGATGCCGTTAAAAAAGTTGTGAACCATGCAATACAGAGTGGTAAAATATCAGAGGAGTCCGGCAGCTTTGATGAGTCCGGAGCAGCATATCTGTATCAATATCAGTATGTGACCAACATAAATAAAATAGATGATTTTTATGTCATCGCAGAAATCTACAGAGGTGAAGACGGAACCGACACAAAGACAGGAAATCTGTTTGCCGTAAATGCCTATAATCAGGAACTGTATAAACTGCAGGTGGACGAAAGTGGTCGCCGTTATACTCTGGTGGCTGTTTCAGATATATAAAATCCTATATAAATCCTAACAGAAGGGACGGAAAAGAGAAATGTATAAGATCGTAAAAAAACAGGAGCTGACAACCAACATCTATCTGATGGAGGTAGAGGCAAAAAGAGTGGCGAAGACCTGTGAACCCGGTCAGTTTGTCATCGTAAGAATGGACAGTGAAGGAGAGAGAATCCCTCTGACTATCTGTGATTACAACAGAGAAAAAGGAACCATCACAATTGTGTTCCAGACGGTAGGCGCGGGAACCAAAATGATGGCACAGTTAGAAGAAGGGGAATATTTCCATGATTTTGTAGGCCCTTTAGGACGTCCTTCCGAACTTGTGGAGCAGCCTCTGGAAGAAGTAAAATCCAAAAAGATCCTCTTCGTTGCAGGTGGTGTAGGAGCAGCACCGGTATATCCCCAGGTGAAATGGCTGCATGAGCATGGAATCGCTGCAGATGTTATCGTAGGAAGCAAGACCAAGGATCTTCTGATCCTGGAAAAGGAAATGGAATCTGTAGCCGGAAATCTTTATGTGACCACGGATGACGGTTCCTACGGAAGAAGTGGTATGGTAACCCAGACGATAAAAGATCTGGTAGCAGAAGGCAAAAAATACGATCTGTGTATTGCTATTGGCCCCATGATCATGATGAAGTTTGTATGTTTATTAACCAAAGAACTGGAGATTCCGACCGTTGTCAGCCTGAACCCCATTATGGTAGATGGAACGGGAATGTGTGGTGCCTGTCGTGTAACGGTCGGTGGCAAGGTGAAATTTGCCTGCGTGGACGGCCCCGAGTTTGACGGACATGAAGTGAACTTCGACGAGGCAATGAGACGTCAGCAGATCTACAAGACCGCAGAGGGACGTGCAATGCTGGCCCTGGAAGAGGGCGAGACCCATCACGGCGGCTGTGGCAACTGCCAGTAAGCTTTTAGACGGAAAGTCTGAACACGATAAAACAGAAAGGCATGGTTAAATAAAATGGATGTATTAAAGAGAATTCCTGTCAGAGAACAGGATGCAAAGGAACGTGCTACCAACTTCAAGGAGGTATGTCTCGGATATAATAAAGAGGAAGCAATGGAAGAGGCTTCCCGCTGCATTAACTGTAAAAACGCACAGTGCGTAAAAGGCTGTCCCGTAGCCATCCAGATCCCTCAGTTCATTGAACAGGTGAAGAACGGCAATATCGAAGAGGCTTATCGTATCATCAGCGAATCCAGCGCACTTCCCGCTGTCTGCGGTCGTGTATGCCCGCAGGAGAGCCAGTGTGAAGGAAAATGTATCCGCGGTTTCAAGGGGGATCCCATCTCCATCGGTAAACTGGAGCGTTTCGTTGCAGACTGGGCAAGAGAAAACGGTATCAAACCCACACCGGCAGCACAGAAGAACGGCAAAAAGGTAGCTGTCATCGGTTCCGGCCCCGCGGGTCTGACCTGTGCCGGAGATCTGGCAAAAATGGGTTATGATGTCACCATCTTTGAGGCACTGCATGAGGCAGGCGGTGTACTGGTATACGGTATTCCGGAGTTCCGTCTTCCCAAGAGCGGCGTTGTGGCAAAAGAGATCGAGAATGTTAAATCTCTCGGTGTTCATATTGAAACCAACGTGGTGGTAGGTAAATCCGTGACCATCGATCAGCTGATGGATGAAGAGGGCTTCCATGCCGTATTTATCGGTTCCGGTGCAGGACTTCCGAAGTTCATGGGTATCCCCGGTGAGAATGCCAACGGTGTATTCTCTGCCAATGAGTATCTGACCAGAAGCAATCTGATGAAGGCGTTTGATCCCGATTCCAGAACACCTATCATGCACGGTAAAAAGGTAGCTGTGGTAGGCGGCGGTAACGTGGCTATGGATGCTGCAAGAACCGCACTTCGTCTGGGCGCTGAGGTACATATCGTATACCGCAGAAGTGAAGAGGAGCTTCCTGCACGTAAAGAGGAAGTACATCATGCCAAGGAAGAGGG
>ENA-OOZG01001016-OOZG01001016.1-human-gut-metagenome-genome-assembly--contig:-NODE-1016-length-21193-cov-3.844829_pt1 | contig 21193 bp, 17 predicted proteins | sample MGYA00241706_ERZ501384 | MGnify/ENA primary metagenome ERZ501384 (study PRJEB25962, sample SAMEA2042742) | human gut metagenome | biome: human gut; feature: human-associated habitat; material: faeces...
CCGATGTGGGTCATCAGGACGCTCACCCCTTCGCACTCGAAGGAGAGGAATTCGCGGTAGGTGCGTCGCATGATACCTCCGTCGATATTGCCATAGACGGCCCGCAGGGGTTTGAACGCCGCGATCTGGTCGGCGACCTCCGGAGAGCCGATGTCCCCGGCGTGCCAGATTTCGTCCACGTCCTTGAGGAATGTTTTGAGCGTTTGGTCGAACGTGCCGTGGGTGTCGGATATGAGTCCTATGCGTTTCATGCTATTTTGTTGTTCTCTGTATTCTTCGGTAAACTGCCGGCGAAGTTTGTGTTTCATTCGGATTTCTGCCTGCCGAATTTGCGCCGCCCGCCCAGCAGGTAGAGCGTGCCGACGACGGCGGCGGCAAGGGTTGCCGTACTGTCCGCAAGAGGAGCGCAGCCCGTCACGGCCATTTCCGCAACGCCCGCGACGGCCCGCAGCAGGAAGAGGGTGGCAATGGTGTAAATACCTGTTTCGAGCAGTGGCAGCCGTCGGATTACACCGGCGCCCGAAAGTCCGTAGAGGCCGAATACGGCGAAGATGAACGCAATGGCGACGGTCAGCAGATAAGGAATGGCCGCCCCGTAGCGGAGGGCCAGCGTTTCCATGATTCCGTCGATGCGATAGATCGACAGTACGGGATAGAGCCAAGGCAGGCAGGCGAGGTGTCCCGCCGCGATCAGGAAATTCAATATAGCGCCTGTTTTCAACATGTCGGCAGTCTTTATGTTTCCGGGGATAGATTCCGTCCCGGTTTCGGGATTTATGATTCGGGGATTGCCCGTTGTGCTCTTTTGCCGTTTGTCGGCATATTTTGGTCGCTTGTGTCGCTGCCGTTCGCCGGGGTGAAATACGGGATGTCGTCCGATCGTATTTTCAGGGCTGTCCGGCAGTCGGCTTCAGGAATGCCGGAAGGCATTGTGCTCTCCGGCTGTTATTTATATTTGTCCTTCCACAGCTCCCGGATGCACGCGGCGATCTTCGCTTCGGCGGCGTTGCGGGTGTTCGGCTCGTAGAATTTCTTGCCTTTGAGCGTTTCGGGCATGAACTCCAGCTCGGCGAATCCGCCGTAGTCGTGGGCGTATTTATAGCCTTTGCCGTACCCCGCCTGATCCATCAGCTTGGTCGGGGCGTTGCGCAGGTGCAGGGGTACGGGCCGGTTGGTCGTATCGTGTTCGACGAAGGAGAGCGCCTGGTTGATGGCCATGTAGGCCGAATTGCTCTTGGGCGAGGTGGCCAGGTAGATCGTGGTTTCGGCCAGCGTGATGCGGGCTTCGGGCATGCCGATCTTGTGCACCGTGTCGAAACAGGCGTTGGCCAGCAGCAGGGCGTTGGGATTGGCCAGGCCGATGTCTTCCGAGGCCAGGATCACCAGCCGGCGGGCGATGAAGCGCGGCTCTTCGCCTCCGGCCAGCATGCGGGCCAGGTAGTAGATCGCTGCGTTGGGATCGCTGCCCCGCACCGATTTGATGAAGGCCGAGATCACGTCGTAGTGCTGTTCGCCGTTCTTGTCGTAGAGGGCGATGTTCTGCTGCAAACAGTCGGTGACGTATTGGTTGGTGATCGTTACTTTGCCGTCTGCGGCGCCCGTGATGATGTCCAGAATGTTGAGCAGCTTGCGGGCGTCGCCGCCCGAAAAGCGGAACAGCGCTTCGGTTTCCTGTACCTCGATCTCCCTGGTTTTGAGCTCCGGATCGGTGGCGAGGGCCCGGTCGAGGAGGGTTTGTAGTTCCCCGTCGGTCATCGGCTGGAGGATATAGACCTGGCAGCGGCTCAACAGCGGTGAGATCACCTCGAACGAGGGATTTTCGGTCGTAGCTCCGATCAGCGTTACCACGCCCTGTTCGACAGCACCCAGCAGCGAGTCCTGCTGCGACTTGTTGAAGCGGTGGATTTCGTCGATGAACAGGATCGGCGGTTTGGAGTCGAAGAATTTCTGCTTGCGGGCCGATTCCAACACTTCGCGCACCTCCTTGACGCCCGACGTGACGGCCGACAGGGTGTAGAACGGGCGTTTGAGAGCCGTGGCAACGATCTTGGCCAGCGTAGTCTTTCCCACGCCCGGCGGACCCCAGAGGATGAACGAGGGGACGTTGCCCGTTTCGAGGAACTTGCGGAATACGCCGTTCTGCCCGACCAGATGGGCCTGTCCGATATATTCATCGAGCGTATGGGGACGCAGTCGTTCGGCGAGGGGAATGGACATGGAAAGCATTTTTTTGTCGCTCAAATGTACTGAAAATTTTTGTTTTCGGCAACGGCCGGACTGAATGCGGTCCGAAAGAGCGGATGCGTAGAACCGCTGCCGTCCGGTTCGGGGATTCGCAGCGGGGAGATCGTGTCCTGGCCGGATTTCGTTTCTACGTCGTGCTTCACGCTTGTTCTGCGGTCGCAGTTCCCGACGCGATGCGCTATTGTATATTTCGAAAAGGATCGCTATATTTGCCGTACATATTGATACACACGGAAAAGTGTAAGTCTGTTCCCGAATCGTGAACGTAGGAAATTCATTTTGGCGGAGAATAGGCAGACATCTTCTCGCGTCGTATCCGTATTCTGCGGATATAGGCGTGGGGCTGTCGCTTATTTCACGCCAAAAGGTACTCCTACGACCTGCGATTCTGAAATGGGCTTCGGTGCCACGCTTGAACCGAAATAGAGTTTGTATTAATCTGATATATAGCTATTATATATTGTTCTTCAGTAGATTTGATACCGTTAAGTTCCCGTTCTTGTTATTTTCTCAGAAGACAATATTTTGCAAATGCCTATGATTCTTTGTTGGCAGGTGGAATAATAATAGAGCTACCATCGATAGGAAAGGTAACAAATCATACAAAGAAACCGCATTCTTATTGTCATCGTAAAAATGTGTTTTCAAAGCATAACAAATAAATTATTTCAACAATTTATTTGTTAATAGTAATAAAACAATTGTTGACATTATTCAAGATGAGTGGCATCTCTTTAAAGATAAAGACATTGCAAGGGTTTTATTAGCAGATGTTATCACAACAAATAATCTTGGTTACTCAATAGCTGATTTCGTAAATTACACTGATGAAATTTGCGATCGTGTTGCAGTTTGGGATAGGCTTAAAACCAGCGTAAAAGAAAATTCTCGTTTCTTCACCAATATGGATGAATTTGTTCAGTATGATTATCTTACAGCTGGTAAGAGTTTACATGTTGGTCAAAAATTATATCGTTCTCGTATAACACCCATTGGTCAAAAGAAAATTAAATGTGATAAGATGGGATGCCCTCCTAAAGAGCTGGCAACAGCAGGTCGTGCAAACCCGATAGGAATACCATATTTATATTTAAGTGATTCTGCAAAAACCACATACTTTGAAGTTCGAGCTGTATACTTAGATCAGCTTAGTGTTGGAACCTTTAAAATACAGCGCGAATTAGAGCTCGTGGATTTCATATACGATGTGAATTTATTTATAGCATATAATGATGGCTCTACTTCACTCAAAGAAATTGTAATTAAGAAAAAAATCATTGATTCTATAAGTGAAGATCTGTCAAAACCTTTACGTAGATATGATTCGGAATTAGAGTACGTTCCTACTCAACTAATTTGTGAATATTGCAAACGAATTGTTGGTGCTGATGGAATAAGCTTTGAGAGTTCTTTGCATAAAGGAGGGCGTAATTATGTATTGTTTGATGATAGTTCTGCAAAATGTGTAAGAGTAGAATCGCATGAAATCACAAAAATTGATATTGACAAAAGATAATTTTTAGCATCTATAAATCATTAAGATAGCATGTCATTAATTATTGCATTACATTTAGGCGAAGGTATTGTTATGGCCAGTGATAGTAGAACAACATTCAGCACTACTATTCATAAGCAAGATGGAACAATAGTCCAAAATAACGGGGTTCATTATAGTGATTCTTCATATAAGACCTTCCTAACTCCTATGGGAGTTGGTATTTCGACATGTGGTCAAGCAAGTATCAACAACAAGCCTATCGCAGGTTATATAGAAAGTTTTATCAATGAACATAAAGATGAATGCGTTGATGAAATTAAAGATGAAATAATTCCATATTTTAAAGCATTATGCCAAACAATAGATACAGATTTTATCATTGGAGGTTATATAAACACAGGAAAAACATATGAATAAAAATTATATAGAATTTTTACCGCTATAGATAAAATAGAATCTATTAATACAGATATTCAAGGGGCAATATGGGATGGCGAAATAGATGTACTTAGTAGAGTATTGACTACAATGTATACGCAGAGTGGTAATGCTTTGACAGATTATCAGATTCCGTTTAATCATTTTACAATACAAGATGCTATTGATTTCGCCAAATATGCAATTCAAACTACAATTGATACAATGAAATTTCAACAACGTGGAAAGACCGTTGGCGGTCCAATTGACATCCTTATAATAAAACCAGATAATGCTTTTTGTAAGCATCCGATAAAGTACACTAACAACAATGGCCGCATACTCTAACGAAAGAGTTGCGGTCATTGCCTGTATATGGTAGTAACAGTCATTCCTTTTTCCATCGGTGCGGTAGCAGTTGCAACAGTTTATCATACGATGCTTTCTGCATATATGGCATCCTTGCGATAACATCATTCAGGTAATCCCTCGGATTTACCTCATGCGCCTTGCAGGTAGCCAGCAGTGAACAGACGACACTCATACTGACAGCAGCTTCATGACCGCCACAGAACAGATAGTTCTTTCTGCCTAATGTGATTGGACGGATGGCATTTTCCGCCAGGTTGTTGTCGATACGTATCCTTCCGTCCATCAGATAACGCATCATGTTGTCCCACCGGGTATAGGCGTAAGTGACGGCTTTCCCTATCAGTGAGTTGGGACTATATTTGATTCCTTCCGTCTCCATCCATAGTTTAAGGTTGTCCATGACAGGTTTGGACTTCTTTAAGCGTGTCTCCTTACGCTGTTCCGCGGTCAGTTCCCTTTCGTCACATTCATGCTCCACTCTGTAAAGAAGCTGTATTTCCTTCAAGGCATGTTCCGCCATTTCCTTGTTTTCTTCCCGTGCCTGCTCAAAATGCCGGCGTATGTGGGCCATACAGTTGACTATAAGCACATCGGGGCGGGTCTTGAAGGCGGATTCGTACCCTTCAAAACCATCACATTGGAAGTAACCTTTATAACCTTTGGCCAATTCCTCTATTACCGTACCGCTTCTTGAACCATTGTCGTAATAGAAGAGCACCAGCCGTTCTACTACAGCCCTGACCATCCACAGATATTCCTTATTGGTCTTATGGGAGGCTTTGTCCAATACCGGAACCGTTGTCTCGTCCCCCTGAAGATAACCGGACTTCATGATTTCCGACTTGAGCGCTTCGTAAAGGGGCTTGAGCAGTTCTACAGCCGGTTTGAACCAACCGTCTATCGTACTTTCACTCGCCTTAAATCCCAAGTGTCGGAGCTGTTGGACTTGACGGTAGAACGGAAGGTGGTATTCATACTTCTGCAGGAGGATTTCCGCCAACAACGTAGGCCCGGGTATCCCTTTGTTGATTGGAAGCAAGGGCATGGCCGCTATCTCAACGGATTTCCTTCCGTTTGGGGGAAGTGCCGTATTGTCCTTCAAGCCATACTTTGGACGTACTATTTCCTTGATGTACAATTGACCCGGCTTGTGTTCCACCACACGTGTGACTTCCTCACCGATTTTCTTGTACAGGTTCAAGTCGACGCCTTCCGGTTCGATGACCACCCGTTCCAATACGGGAAGGTCTTCCATCATCTTGCGGTTCTTCCGCTCACGTTTCCTGTCCTCCGCCGTTTCCTTGATAGCCCCAACGGCAATGTCATGCGCTTCCTTGATTTCAGAGGCATTCTCAGGAACCTGGCCACTGAACAGGTCAAGCTGGTTCGGATCAAACGGGGAGAGTTTTTCAGACTTACGGCCAAAGAGCTGACGGTTCAGCCAGGCGACCTGTGCCGTCAGCTCATCAACGCGTCTCTGAAGGGAGGCGTTTGTCGCGGACAAGGAGGAAACTGTAGTATTCAGCGCCTCTATCGTCTTGAGTAACATCTCCTTCTCTTCCATTGTCCGTACCTTTTAAATAATATCTAAAGATACAGGTTTTTATTTATTCGGGCAAATATTTGACTGTTTTTTAATCAGACGATATACTCTTTTCTTTCAGCCCGAAGGCGCCTCAAGCGGTTCTCGGGAGATTCCAGAATGCCTTCAACCATCACGACAAGGTCACGCCATTCCATCGGATAGGATTTCGTTTCCTTGTCATAAGGGGGAATCTTGAAACGGCCGGCCTCCAAACGCTTCACGTACATCACAAGTCCGCCATCTTCGGCATGGAGGAGCTTCATCAGCTTGCGGCTGCTACCGATAAATATGAACACATCCCCATTCTTCACGCTACAGCCCATACGCTCATGCACCACACCGCACAAGGAGCTGATACCCTTACGCATATCGGTTCTGCCAGGACATAAGAAGTAGCGCATTGTGTCATTCAGGCAGAACATGGCCGTAGGGATAAGAAGTTATCAATCGGGAAGCGCTCTCTTCCATTCCTGCGTCAAGGCACACATGAACGCCATTAGGGAACCGTAAGGTGATGTGACCTGTAGGGGAAGTCAACGCAACTTCCGTGGATGGGCGAAGACAAACCCGGGCAAAAGGAACCGCGGACTCTTCAGATTCCCGGCATAGAAACTTACGTTTCCAATAATTATAAGTGGAATAACTCAGGCCGTTTTCTCGAAGATACTTCATCAAGGTAAGTCCGCTGTCGCGTTGCAATTCCTGCAACTGCAGAAAATCACTTTTAGTCATAAATAAAACAATTGTAGTTATGAGCACTATTGCTGATGCAAAGGTCGCACATAACTACAACTGAAACAACGGGTATTTATTCGGATGCTTACTGCTTTTTGGATAGCAAGAAAAGAACTTCATAAATAAAACATTATGAGCAAATGGCCTAGAGATAGATATACAGGTCCTGGTGGTGGATTATACACGGGTCCTGGCGGTGGATTATACACGGGCCCATCTGATAATCCATATGTTAGCAATTGGCCGCCTCCACACATTTTGATTAAAGAACTACGGAAAAGAAATCTGAATGATATTGTTGAATATCTAATAAGTATGGGATTTATTGATTATATGTAATAGTTAAAGAGCGACCTTCTACAGATTGGGCCGCTCTTTAAAATTGTTTAGATACTTTGTTCGATGATTCTTCTTTCTGCGGATGATAAGTTGTAACTAGAATATATGGTATCATTTAACAACTTATTTAAGTTAATAGAATATCCAGAATCTAAAATTTTATCAACTATTGAAATGACTTTTTCTTTAAACCCTGTTAACGAAGAGACTGGAAAATTATTTATCATATCTTTTGAAAAAGTTATACCGCCACAATAACTACTAGAGGCATATTTAGATTTTATATAGAAGATTGCCAACTTCGAATTTAACAAACCACATAAAAACTTCAAGTTATTGATGTCGTCTGAACAAATAACCAATGTGGATTTGCCTGGGATATAATTTCCACTTAAATCAATAAAACCATCAAGTAGATTTAGACCTTTGAAAATAAGCTTCTTGGACAATGTTTTGCGAATATATGCCTTACCAAAATTAGATACAAATGTTTTTTTATCTACAACAGGACATAAATATTTAGCTCCAAGGTATGTTATATCTTTAACTCCCCATCTATTAGAAAATTTATCAATAGTACCTGTATTAACAAGTTTTGATTGTGCTGCAGAATTATATTTTGATGTGAGATTATAGACATACGAAGATAATTCATATGCATCGTGTGTCGCGCAAGCATTCTCACATTCTGCTATGGTGCTAAGCATAACACTTTTATCCTCCATTTTTCTGATTAAATAATTGTTCTCACTAAATAAAGAATCAATATAATATGGTTTTGGAATTGAATTAGATGGAACGGAATTCATAAATATTATATTTTTATTTCCATCAAATTTATATGCACTTATCTTGTCTGAACTACGAACAAAAAGAGTTATTATGGCATCCACCATTGCATTTTCAAAAGTTTTATTCCCTGTATGTAGAATTGTTTTCATACGGGGAATCATACATTGTTCTCTGAACTTACTTCCAAATGGTTTAGATAGCCATTTATCAGGAGTGATATAGCACAAGCATCCATTAGATAGAGTTAATCCCCATTCAAGAAAAGCCATGTATATATCCCAATTCCCTTTTATGAATTTATAATGTTTGGCAATATGTTCACGTAGGTCTGTTTGACCTAATAAAGTCATGGTCTCAGAATCGATATATGGAGGATTGCCAATAACAATATCAAAACCATTTTTATCATCACCACGATTAAACACATCGCTGAACCAAGTGTGCCAAAGGAAGAATTTGTTATTCTCGGCAAGATTGATATCTTTAAGTTGGGCAAGAACAGCTGGGTTATATGCTTGTGACTCCAACTGTTTGTTGATGGTATCGGAAATCTCTTGCTGTATTTTCACTTTTCTGTCGTGGTCGCTACAAGAGTAGTATGACGATAGCAAGTGTGATACGGTTTTCTGCAAACGATTCTTCTCATCATCGAAAAGAGAAATTTCGCCCTTATCTTTCTTATATTCCTTTTCGTAAGTGAGTTTGCTCAAATCTACGCCCATAAAACTTTCGATAAGCGAATTGCCCTGCATAATCTTATAGTCAAGGTTAGGCAATGGCGATGGAGTCTCTTCATCTACCACGATTGAAAGCCAAAAACGCAAACGGGCAATATCAACCGCACCTTTCTCAATATCCACACCATAGATGTTGTTTTGGATAATGCTCTTCTTAATCTCGGCACGATCGTAATGCTCACCACTCAACACCTCGCGACAATGCAAAAGTTCATTGAGCAAGCCCATAGGGAATGCTCCCGAACCGATAGCAGGGTCGCAAATCTTAACTTCTTCAAGTGCAGCGAGCAATTTAGGTTTCTTGTTCTCTGGAATATCCGCAACGCCCTCTTCAGGAGAAAGCACGAACTGGCGAATCTTATCCTTTGCAACGCTTGTGTTAGTTTCGAGGTAAGCAATAAGCGATTCCTGACACATATAGCGTACTATCTCTTTGGGAGTGTAGAACGCACCTTTGTCCTTGTTATCTTCGAGTAGGTTCTCAAAGATCTTACCCAACATTTCGGGATCGACACCCACTTCGGCATCGTTGGGGTCATTCTCGTCAATGGTAAAATTATATTCACTGAAGAATTGGAATAGGCGTTTGAAGTAGTCGGCAGGGAAACGACTTTCGGGTTCGTCTTCCTCATCACGTTCAAACAGACCACCATTAAGGTACGGAATATCTTTCCACTCATTAAGCAGTGATTTATCCCAGTCGTAATCAGTAAACAACGCTTCACGCTCGGCAGGTTTAGTATTCAAGATACCGAAGAATAGCGGTTCAAGAACAGAATCAAGATAATCGTTCTTGTATGCTGACTTCTCAAACATATTCTGCATATAGTTGAGGTCGCCGCACATCCAGCCTTTGCGTTGCAAAAAGTGTAGGAATGTGATTCGTCCCATCATCTTTTTAACATAGTCACGAATTTTCTTTTCGTTGTAGTCAAATGCTTGCATCAATGCAGCGTTAGGCTCACCAAGAACTTTTTCTTCCCACTTGCTGCCAACCTTAACGAAACGCTTGCCTGTAATATATTGGATAAAGTCGGCATATTGCTCACGGTACTTATCGAAGAACTCATCGGAGAGGGCTTCAACGGAGAAGGCTGTCTTCAAGTTCTCAAACGATACACCTTTCTTTTTCAAGAAGTTGAAACGCTCGATAGGTGTTCTGTATAGCAAATCATCACTACCGAACACATAGGTGTATCGCTTGGGCGATGTTGCTTCACCCTTAATATCACAAATGAATGACAAACGCCAATGGTCGCCACTATCGAACACCACCAATGCTGCATCAAACTCACCCCAAGTAGGATTAATAAATGACTTTACGAGATTACGAAGTCCGACACGCTTGTTAGCAACAGAGCCTTGACGGATATTGTAACGAAACAAACCGATACGGTAACTATCTGTAGTATCAATGTTACCCAAATAGTAACCATCATCAGAAGTGTTCTCAATGATTCTTTCGGGAGTACTTTTCAACTCCGTAGCATTGAAGAAATGCTGCAAGAAATTGTACCACCGTGCCAAGTTGAATGATGATTGGAACAGGTTTCTCAAACTATCGGGTGTATATACGGTTGCCATAGTAATGTTTACTTAAAGGATTCTGAAATAATGATTTGAGGATTGGAAATATCTTGGGCATCGTGGCGTTGATCCTTGTTCATAGTCTGATATTCGCCCAATAATTCCGAGATTTTGTTTTGCAGACTATACTCGTCCTGCTTCATCTTTGCACGGTCGTTCTTATACTCACGAGACAAGGCTTTCAAGTAGCGAGGAAGTTGGGCGTAAATACCCTCATTGATATATCCCATCAGTACATCGCATTGCGATTTCAGTTCGCTATCGGTGGTTATCTGCTTGATGGTACGCAGGAACTTGTTGGCTTCAAGCGAAGTTTTGTCAAGGTCGGTACGGTTGATAGATGAAGTATCTGCTGCCTCGACATACTCGGTGGTATATTGAGCCAATGCACTATTTATGTGTTTGTAATGTTGTTCCTCATTTGCGAATGGCACAGGCTGTTCTTCGGGTTCCGCTTTGAGGTATTTTACCGCTTCGAGGAAATCGATAATCTCAACACCTGTTGGAGTAGCCAAATAGAACTCGGTCTTAACATTGGAAGAAACAAATATGACTGATTTACCGCTATGCTTGCCTGTATCTCGCATTACACGACTCTTCATTGGTAGTGCCTTGATTTTGTGATATAGTTTGCGGTCACTGTTATAGAGTTCACGCACCTCACGCAATAGGGCAATCTTCTTGTCGATACTGTCCTTTACATTGTTGTCGAACATCTGGAATTCCTTCACAATCTCCTCTTTGGAGTAGATTTGAGCATCTTCACCAAATGCGGAATGGAAGCCTTGCAATTTGACAAGGGCATTCTTGTAGAGTTGGATTTCCTTATCACCCTGCTGTGATGGGTAGAACATATAGTTGTAGATATTCGGAGCCACCGAGCCGATACGGTTTACACGACCGATACGTTGCATCAAACGAGTGGCGTTCCAAGGGGAGTCGTAATTGACAATCACATTGGAACGATGCAAGTTCACACCCTCAGCCAATACATCAGAGGTAATAATGATATTGTACCTCATTGAGTCGCTTTCAAAATTGGCATCGAAGTTTTCTTTGATAGTTTGCCCCAATCGGTTACGGTTGGCGGCTGTTACCATCAATACATCAGTACGACCAATTTCATTTGTCAATCTGTCGTACAGGTAATTCAGAGTATCGACACTTTCAGAGAACAATACAAGTTTGCCAGATGGATTAATAGTAGTATCAAAGAATACATCGGTAAGATTCTCACGAAACTTATCAAACTTTGGATCATCATTTTCCTTTGCCCAATTTGCATTGAGTTGTTCTAATATCTCACAGTCGTGGTGGAGCATCTCAAGAAAGTCTGAACTGAATGCATCGGCAGAGAAGAGTATATCTTCGGCTGCATATCCCTTTGTAATGGCATACTCGATGATTTCATCAAGCTCCATATTCTTTGCTTGAAGGTCTTTCACTTTCAAGTCGGGTGCAATGATTACCTTGCCCTCATCGAACATCTTAATCATATCTGTTGTGATACGAAGGAGTGTACGAAGCGATTTCTTGAAGGCATAGAAACTGCTCTCCAATCGTTTAACCATATGTACACGATAGATGGCAGCCAATGTTTGACCGATGTGTACAGCGTTCTTATACTTACTACGATATTCTGGTTTTAGGAACTCAACGGCACGATAACGGGCATAAGTCAAGCCTTTACCATTGGGATTTTCGTCCGTTTTACCATCAGTCAATTGTTTCAAAGTCTCATAGAAACGATTGCTTGTATCGGAATCCATCACATACTCCAACTCATTCGGTGGCAGGATATTGGGGAAAATGATGCCCTGCGACTTGATGTCAGCTTTGTAATCGGGGTCGTTGAGAATATTGTTGCGTGTACGGCGTACTGTTACTTTGTCAATAACCTTACTGCGTATCTGTTCATAGATTTTATCTACCTCGGCAGTTACATCACGCTGGTCACGTTCTCGCATCAATCGTTTATAATCCAAGATGTGCTCAGAGAAGAATCCTTTAAGGTTAGGAACACCGTCAATGGTACAGCTTTGGCTGTTCTGGAACAACAACAACTGATTCTGCAAATCATCGGGGCGGTTGTTGAGCGGTGTTGCAGATAGCAACATCACCTTCTTTTGTGTACTTCTCAACAAACCCATATTCATACAAGGCGATTTACATATCTTCTGCAACTCGTCATATTTGCCCGAACTGTCGCTACGGAATCCGTGTGCTTCATCGACAATGATTAGGTCAAACTCCTCTTTGTCCTTGTAGTTGTCTTTACCCTCAAGAACTTTGGATAGACTACCATTGGTAATGAATTGAGCTTTTTTGTAGATGCCAAACAATTTGAATGTATTTCGCCAGTTATCTTCCAATGCAGGAGGATATACCACAAGGATATTGGTATTCTTGCCGTTTGCCTCTACGAATCGTTTGGCAATCATTGTGGCAATCATTGTCTTTCCGAGACCTACCACATCGGCAAGGAACAATCCGTTATGCTGCATCAACATCTGATAACCTTGAATAACGGCATCTTTCTGGTATTTCAAATCCTTGACACCATCAGGCAACTGGATGGAGAAATCGTCTTCAACTTGGTCGCCAAATGTATCAATAAGCACTTTTATATATAGTTCGTATGGAGTAGGTTGATAGCCCAAATATGTTTTCTTCTTGTACTCTTCAATATCTTCTGCGGTCAAAGGAATAGCTTCATTCCATAATACCCAGAACTCATCGGAGCAATACTTGACATCGTCATAGTCTTTCATTGCCACATTGAGTTCGTATTGTGGCGGCTGCTTGATGCCCAAACCTGAATCAGAGATATTGGATGAACCCATAATAACCCAACCATCGCTGTGTTCGTTATGATTTTGCGGTAGGCATAGATAGAATTTGGCGTGCAGGTTTTTGGTCGCGTGAATACGCATTTGTAAGCGCCCCGAAACGAGGTCTTCGCACATCTGCAAGATTCCTTCTTCAACTTCGGGAGAGTATTGGGCACTTACAATGTCCTCTTTGAAACCACTGTGATAGATTTCTTTTGCCTTGTCCTCATCAGCAAGCATAAGCAAAGCCTTGTTATGCTTGCGAAAAATATCGTCAATGTTGATACCGACCAAGATTCTAATCTCAGATATATCGCCAAGCTCTTTACGCAATTTGAAATAACCTGATGAACGGAAGAAACCCACGACAGCCAAGAAACGGTCGAATGTTGCCATTCCAGATGCAATGCCTTTCAACTTGTCGAAAAGCGTATTGCCAAGTCTATTATTGAAAAACTTTGTACTCATAATTCTACGCAATACAAAACTTCTATAATCAATTACTTTTTATATTATTACTGGGAATCTCTTTCTATGAGAACCCCATTTCATTGCAAAAGTACTGCTTTTATTTCAATTTATCTCATTTTAGACCGAGAAAACAGTGTCATTGAACGACTTACAACATCTTCTTAGAAATGTTATCCAACTCTTTTTCTTCAATTGTCCGGATAAAATAATACAGCAATAATTGTAACTAACTGATTGTTAGCATGTGCTCCTTTTTGAGAATCTCATAGAAAGAGAGTCCCAAAATTTTCGTTTTGGAATAAACTCTTTCTCATTTAGTTTATCTCATTCCATTTCAAATTATGATATAGCAAATTGAGTCCCATTCAAAAAGAACGGAACCCAATCTATTTTAACGATGTTTAGTTGTCTGAATGTCGGTAACTTTGTCGAAGATATGTCGGTAAACAAACAATTTGAAAGACAGCAGGAAACCGACATTAAACAAGACTATCTCCGACAAAACAACTCAAGTGAAATGTCGGAGACAATCGAGTTGATTACCATTCCCCCAATGCTGCCAAAATCTCACTATTGGCATTGTCTACCGCTGAAGTATCAAGCGTAGAAAGATATATAAGTGTAGTCTTTTCAGAGTCATGCCCGAGGGCATCGCTGATTACGCTAATCGGGATTTGCTTCTGCTTGGCTATGCTTGCCCAACTATGGCGCGCCACATACATAGTCAAGGGTATCGGTAACTGAGCTATTTCTCCGACCTGCCTCAAATGGCGATTGATGCGTTTGGATAGTTTCTTGTAGGTTTGCCTGTCATCGGCACCATTCGTGAGTATGGGCAATAGGTACCGTGAGTCCTTGGGATATTTATCGATGATGCTCTGCATCTGTAGCTCCCAGCGGATATCCAACCGACCACCTGTCTTTCTGCGATAATAGGTTAGGTACCCACCCCGAAGATTGTTATAAGTCAGGTATGCCATATCAATGAATGACATTCCTCTTAGACTAAGACTCAACAAGAAAATATCCCTTGCATATGCAAGATGTGGGTAGAGACCTAAATCCACTTCTTTAATTCTCTTGATGGAATCAATATCAATTGCTCTTTTTACCGTCTGGGCAATACCAGTATATACGCTTTGGAATGGAGTACTTGACTCGACAAGATGTAATTTAACCGCTTTATTGAGCACCGTTCTTAATGTTCGCATATAAAAGGATATGCTGTTCATGGTCAAGTTTCTATTCTTTAGGTAGCGTTCATAATCCTCCATTACTTCTGCTGTAATCTCATAGAGCATAATATCTTCATCGCTATTGAATTTGATGAAACTATGCAAGGCGGATATATATGTCTCACTTGTTCGTGTGCGTCCCATATCAGCCAAGCGTTCAGCCTGAGATAACAGAAAACCAGAGAATGACTGTTGGCGGTTTAATTCTTCAAATTCAGAGATTATACCTCCAAAATCCAAAGGTGTTCCTTTGTCAATATGTCTTTTAGCGATTCTATATATTTGTTGCATCTCCCAATAGGTACGATTCTTGATTTTGATAAGCGAGCTACTATTGGTCAGTATTCTACCATGTCGCTTGTCCCAGTCATTGGGATAAATCCGATAACCCGATGTATAAGTGTGCGTTGTCCGCTTAATGATAATTTGATAATAAAGCGTACCATCCTTACCCTTAATGACTGAAGGGTGATAACATAATTTAATAGATACACCCATAATTATCTTCTCCTTTTTGATGTGTTGCAGTCATTCTTCTTCTCACCCCAAGGCATATCAGACGATGATCCACCGCCACCTGTTCCAACATGAGTTTGTGCAGGGCCACCTGAAAGCATCTCTAAAGTAGCCCCAAGCAGTTGAGCCTGCACCTGACTCACTTGCTCGAACGGCTCGAAGATTTCATTGATCAGTTCATATTCGGTAAGCTCGCCACTCAGATACTTTTGTATAACAGGATTGTGCCACTCAAAATACTTCACATCATCAAAGGATTCATTCCCCACTTTTGTCCATATATGAAGACTCGGTACATTTGAATAGTGGGGCGACATTTTGAGATTCATGAGCGTTGCGCCCGATGATAGGCGATATCGATGCGGATTGGCTTTTCTATCAAGAGTGTCAATGCGTTGCTTCTGCTTTTCTATGATAGCTTCGTAAGCAATGTTTTTTCGTTCGGCAATCTCGGCACGTTTGATAGCCTTGTCTATCTCTGCCATATAACCATTGCGATATTTCGCCAATTCAGCCTTATGTTGCTCCTTTAGTTGTTGTTGCTCCTGCTCTAATTGAGCAATGCATTGCTGTAATTTTTCTATCTGCTTGTCCTTGTCCGAGAGCTTTTTCTTTGCTTCTGCCAATTCTCCCGTACCGAAGAATGACAATATCTTGGAGCGTCCTTCTCGTGCCTTTTCAACTTCAGTCTGCAATTTTTCTATATCCTGTTCATATTGCAGCATCAGCTCACGATAGTATTGGCTATTTGACTTATGTCGAGCTGTAGAACCCACTACGCCACGCTGCAGTCCGAATGGCTTCATGGCAACGGCATAGGTGTTCTGATAGTGGAACAGCTTTCCACGAGCCATCACGTCATCTGCGGATAATCGTGGCCCACTCTTGGTTGCATATTTCTTTTCGCCCTCACGCTCCTTGCGTTTACGTTCTATGGTCACGATGGGTATGATGGTGGCATGAAGGTGGGGCGTCTTCTCGTCCATGTGCAACACACACGATACAAGATTCTCTTCACCGAATGTATCTTTGAGCCATGAAAGATTAGCCTTGATCCACTGGTCAAGTTTACCGTCACGTTGAAGCTTCATCATCTGCTCGTGTGTTCCGGTCAAGATGATGCGTATCGCTTTGGTCTGATTCTTGCCGACCTTGCGATGTAAACCTACGTGGTCTATACGATACTGAATAGCCTCGGTTCTGTTGGCTACTCCTTGCGGAAATTTTATCAGTTCCCGATTCAGATGTGTCCGTTTTGCATTGGCATTATCCGGCACATATGTTTTACCCTTTGTATCCTTTCTCTCTATATGGCATGACATACCGCTGTCGCTACCACTGCCACGTTGTAGGTGGCATACTGCATATTGAATATTACTCATTTTGATTTGTTATTTAGTTAAACGATTGTTTTATAAAATGCCGTTACAATAACACCGCTGTCTGTGTAGCAGGTATCTTCAAGAACTTATGGGGACTTTTTCATTCTGCCACATCGAAGGTGGTTGAGATGAAAATGCCCTAATAAGCTACGGCATTTTATAAAATCCCTTTCTTCAAGACAGCAAGCTGTCCCGTTACGGCTCCTCCACGAGTTCCAGGCCAAGTTCGTCAATCAATGTCTGCAAGACGGGGTTACGGTCAATCATCCGTTGAAGTATCATCTGAGGGGTGTCCTCCATCAGAAGGAAGTCCGCAATGTCCAATCCTCTGGCACGTTGTTCATCGGTTGCCATATCTTCCAGTACCGTACTGACCGATACGGACCGGCAGACATTAGCAAGCATGGAAGTCTTCTGCTTCCACTGCTCCGTTGCAACAAGGTCTGGCATCAGTACTACATCCCGATGCGCCAGTATACGAACGGCCTTTTCGTTGAAACAACCGTTCTTTCCTCCGGTCGCCAGCCATAAGCCGTCAGGCATAAAATGAGCTGCAATGAGTGCTGTCTTCTCGCTTTCCACAATGAACACTGTCTTGTCGGGATAGCGGACAAGAAGATGTTCGCCAAAGAAACACTGGCATAGGTTGAAGCCTGGCAGACGCAACTCGGTATGCACCCAACACACGTGCGGATGAGGAACTTTCAGCCGATGCCCGGTCTTGGCGTCATATCCCATAATCTTACCTGTATGTACCTGTCCGTTGGAATCCACCTGCCAGAATACTGCCGAACCGTTCCATTTTTTGGAAGTCCCGACCCGGTAAAGTTTGAAGAGCCTTTCGGTATTGCTTCTGCCAATCGTGTCGGACAGGAATGTGTACAACGGGTTGATGTCATAGTGTGACAGTGAATGCTGCATGACAGCCGAATCTATAAAAGACGGAGGACTGACTGGCTTCTTTGGAGTTACGGCTTGCGGTTTCCACTCCTGCCTGAATGAATCCAATTCATCGGGATGTTCCCGAAAGAAATCCTTTGGTGTGTAATGGTAGCCGCAACTGTGTTCGTGGTCGCATTTGCCGACATGGGGAGGGAAGGTTATCTCTCCCGACTCATCGATATAACGGGTAAAACAAGCCTTGCGCTTGCATTCGGGACACGCTACCTTGTTGCCCCGATGATATTTTTCAAGATGAAATCTGTAGTTGTCCATGATAATTTCTGAAATGGATTTGCAGTAATTTCAGTTTTCAGTCCTTTCAGTTTTGCAGGAATTGGCAATTTGCTCCTTAACGAAACTGAAAAACTGAACATTCTGAAAGCTGCAAACAGGGGTTATACATTGCAGTTTCTATTCTCGGCTGTGAATGATACCTTTTCATAGACTCCCTGCCTGACCTTGTGGATGAGCCTATTCTTTGCAAGTTCTTTAAGATAGTTCATCACCGTGCGCTCCGTCACTTTTAGCTGTCTTCCTGCATCAAGGGCTTCAGCTGTGGTAAAAGAATTTTTCAGCAAGGAGAGCAATTCCAGCGACGGCTCGTCACAGGCATCGTTTGCCACATATTCGCGTATGCGCCTGTAAGAACCTTCGAAATAGTCATTCAGCCGGATAGCACCTTCAATGGCAGCCGTTGTTACGAATTGCAGACGACTCTCACCACAGGCGTAAAACAGAACTTGAAGAATCAGTGCCAGGCGTGCCACTTGCACAGGGCTTTTCATGGGACGCGATTCGACAAGGTTTTCATCCCTTATGGCATTGATGCGTTCGATCGTATTGTTGTGCCAGTTGAAGAAAACCCTTTTCGCTTCCGCTTCCATGCCTATCAGATGAGGGATATTCCCTTCATCATTCACTTCATAGTCAAGGGAGAATACTTTTTCCATGATTGCCTCCCATGTCCTCCATGCAGATGCCGGATTGCTCCCTGTATCCTCCTCTTCGCTTTCCGTCCACCGTGGCACCAGATACGACTTGGGCATCACGAACAGAATGCGGTCAAGCAGCCCGTTATCCTCGTATCCCTTTTTGAGGAGCTCATGCACACGCCTGGTCTGTGTCGTGCCGACCATGTTGATGCACGGATTCTCAATGTGTATGGGAATGGGATTGCTGACACGGGTCACATCTATGGCACTATTGCTCCATGCGGACAGAAGCTGCTCTATCAACTGCCCCTTGTTGTAGCGGTTGGCTGAATTGAACATGCCCATAATCTCATCCGCAAGTATGGTTATGCCACGGGGACAGTTGTGATGGGCAAGCATCAGGGCTTCCGGCGTGAAATCGGACACGATGGTTCTTCTCAATACAGGCCTGTCCATATCGTTGTTGCCCTTGCTCTCTTTCATTGTATTCTGATAGGCGGCCATTTCAGCCTTGAATTTCTCCAGTGCCCGGCAGTCCCTTTTGCGGAGCGGACGGAATACGGCTTCAAGCGGCGGTGTCTTGCCGAGTCCCGGCCGCCCCACCATGATGATATAAAGGGCGGCATTGGTTGTCCATTGTCCTTTTACACGGATATTGTAAGTGTTACCCAACGCGGAAGCAGTAGCCGACAGCATGGCTGTGGCAAGATACTCCACCTTGAAGTTCTCGTGGCGCACCATACCAAGGATGACGCACTGCACTTTGGCAGGGAAAGCGTCAATCGGGAAATCCGATTCCGCAATGCCCTGCGCCTGTGCCATCACCCTGTTGCATATATCCTGTTGTCTGATACCCATAATCACTTTTCCTTTCGTTTGCAATAGGATGTCACACTCTCAGACTTGCCTCCGGTCTGTACCCTGCGGATGTCGGACTTGGCATACATGTTCTTGTTACCTACCTTGATGGGGACGAGATAGCCGCGCTTCGCCCACAGGTTGAGCGTGCCATCACAGACGTTCAGCAACTCACGGACTTGTTTCGTGTTAAGGTAGATTTCTTTCGCTTCACGCTGTATCGCTGCTTTCTGTTCTTCCTGCTGCGCCATAATAGTGCGCTGGATGATTGATTCGGCAAACATCTTGAGGTCTGTGGGAGTTACCTCCAGTTTCACGTTGGCTCCCATATCGACCAGACTTTCTATGGTAATCATAAATATCTATTTTGAAGTTTGTGATGACCATCTGTAAAAGTTCCCTGATGCCCCACCTCCGATGGCTTATAAAAGCGAAGCACCGCCAAACCTCGGGAAAGGATTGACGGTGCAAAAGTATATAGGAATTAGAAGTGATTGATACAGAATGCCTTGTCTTAAATTGTCATGACAATACAAGTCTATATGACAATGTAAAACGGCTGCATCTGACCTTATTTTGCGCCAATATCTGTTGTATTGTTGATTGTAATATCTGTGATTGTCTGAACCAATTTTTGATACAGTTCCCGGTTTTCGTCACTTTCGATTAGCGGAGCCAACTGGTCTTTGCCTTCTTTGATGACATACTTAGCTGCTTTCAGGAATCCGACAGCCTGCCGTATAGCACTCTCGCTTTTGAGCGCCGGCAAATCCGGGAATTGCAAAGCCAGACCGACACTGTATTCTTTGGCAGTGTGCATACCTGCGACCAGCCGCAAGTCTTTCAACACATAAAATGGCAATGCCTGATGGACAGCACTGGTGTTTATGGAAATGTATTTGCGTATATGCCTCAAAACCTCCTCTTTGTTGTTGCAGTCAAGATAATCTATAAGAGGTCGTTCCTGTATCTTTTTCTTTCCTGCTGTACGGTGGATTTTTGATGTGGCATCACAGTCTGTATCGGTCAGCGTATTGGTTGTATCATTTGCCATATCGCCATTGGCCCCATTTTCATTTATTACGGATTGCAATGCCCATTCTCCGATATTGCCCTTTTCAATAGCATCGTTCATGGAAAAGTATCTGTCCCAGTCAGCCTGGGTTCGGAAGCCGTTCTTGATGGATACCTGTATTATCTGTTCGACTACCCAAGAACAACTCTGCCTGTCCATTCTGTCCGCTTTAGGATTGGCTGATTGTTTGTTGACCATACTGACCATTGCCTCGAAACTCTTTCCGTAATACAGCCAGCTAAGTACAAGCGGTGCGGAAAGGATAATGCCATGTCTTTTGGACTTGCTTCTAAAAAAGGATTTGACCTTGTTCCAAAAGGACGATGAAGCTCCGTATGATGCATTATTCTCTTCCCTCTGCTTCTGGAATGCTTCAACAATCTGTTCCGGGACGGATTCTTCACTGAACAGCAGGTTTATATTGTCAAAATCTTCCACACTGTCATCGCCCCAGCACAATTCCCATTCTATCTTGACCTTTGGCAGTTGTTTGAAGATGGCACGACAGATAGCGAGATATTGCCTCTCGTCCCCGTTTGCCATCAGACGCGCGAAGCGGTTGTATTCTTCCCTATGGCTGTTCTTCCACCGGAGAATGTCAGCCTTGAACTGGTCGTATGTCAATCGGGATTCAGTCATAGTGTT
>ENA-OOZG01001020-OOZG01001020.1-human-gut-metagenome-genome-assembly--contig:-NODE-1020-length-21138-cov-2.265427_pt1 | contig 21138 bp, 20 predicted proteins | sample MGYA00241706_ERZ501384 | MGnify/ENA primary metagenome ERZ501384 (study PRJEB25962, sample SAMEA2042742) | human gut metagenome | biome: human gut; feature: human-associated habitat; material: faeces...
GAAGCGCAGCTTCCGGCGGCGGCGCGAAGCCCGGTTTCAGATATATATAAATTCGAAGGAGCAATGCACAATGAAAAAATTCACAAAGATTCTTTCCCTGCTGCTGTGCCTCGCGATGGTTTTCAGCTTCGCGGCATGCACCGGAAAGACCGACGACAGCGCAACGACCACGGAAGAGACCGTTCCGGCGGACACAACGCCGATAAATATCACGACCCTCAAGGGCCCGACCGGCATGGGCATGGCCAAGCTCATCAGCGACAAAAACGCGCAGTACAACATCTCGATAGCCACCGCCGCGACCGAGATAGCGCCCCTCATAATCAAGGGCGAAGCGGATATCGCCGCCTGCCCGCTGAACCTCGCCGCCGCGATATACAAAAAGTCCGGCGGAAAAGTAAAGATGATAGCAATCAACACCCTCGGCGTGCTTTCGATTCTCGAAAACGGCGAAAGCATCAAGAACGTCGCCGACCTCAAGGGCAAAAAGATAGGCGCGACCGGACAGAGCGCAACGCCCGAATATGTCCTCAACTACATCCTCGAAGCAAACGGCATAGACCCGAAAAAGGATGTTGAGATAACCTACTACACCGACCACGCCGAGCTTGCAACGCTCATGGCGACCGGCAAAATCGACATCGCGATGCTCCCCGAGCCCAATGTTACGACCGTCATGGCGAAAAACAGCTCCGTTCGCAAGGCGCTTGACCTGACAGAAGAGTGGGAGAAGGCGACCGCCGCAAAGGGCGAAAAGACCTCGCTCGCGCAGGGCTGCCTGATAGTCCGCACCGAGTTCCTTGAGGCTCACCCCAACGCCGTCAAAGCTTTCCTCGCGGCATATAAAGAGTCCGTTGATTTCGTCAACGGCAACACCGAAAAGGCGGCGCAGATGATAGCCGACGCGGGCATAGTCCCCAACGCGCAGATCGCCGCAAAGGCTCTGCCCAACTGCAACATCGTCTATATGACCGGCGACGAGATGATAAAGACCGCAAAGGCAAACTTTGATGTTCTCTTCAAAGCAGACCCCACATCAGTCGGAGGAGCAATGCCCGGTGATGATCTCTACTACACAGGCAAATAAAAAAACGCAAAAAGTGCCGACCGCGGTCTTGAAAATCGCGGCGGCACTCTTCTGGATATTTATATGGTTCATAGCGTCGCGCGCCGTCGGGTCGGAGCTTCTGCTCCCCTCGCCTGCCGTGACGCTCGCGCGCCTTTGGGAGCTTGCACTCAAGGGCAGTTTCTGGCTCGCCGTGCTGCAATCGCTGCTGCGAATCATCGCAGGCTGCGCGCTCGGCATAGCCGCTGGGTCAATACTCGGCGTGCTGACCGCAATGTCGCGCGTGCTCTATGAGCTGTTTACACCGCTGCTGACCGTCGTGCGCTCAACACCCGTCGCCTCGTTCATTATTCTCGCCCTCGTGTGGATAAAGCGGGACAACGTGGCTGTTTTCATAGCTTTTCTCATGGTTCTGCCAATACTCTGGGGCAATGTGAGCCGCGGAATAGCCGAGTGCGACCGCGATTTAATTGAAATGGCGCACATATTCCGCTTTTCTAAGAAAGACATGCTCAAAAAGATATACCTTCCGAGCGTCCGCCCGTATTTCTTCGCCGGATGCTCGACAGCGCTCGGTCTCTCATGGAAAGCCGGAGTCGCGGCGGAGGTGCTGAGCCTGCCGAAGCACGCGCTCGGCAGTGAGCTGTATTATTCAAAGATATATCTCGAGACCCCGACGCTCTTCGCGGTGACGCTCGTTGTTATTCTGTTGAGCGTTGCGCTCGAATTCGTTCTGCGCCTGATACTCAAAAAGACTGCGGGGTGGGAGAAATGATAGAGCTTCAGAACATCTCGAAATCGTTTGACGGCGTTTCGGTGCTCGATAACATAAGCGCGGAGATTCCCGACAGCGGGATTTTTGCGATATGCGGCGCATCGGGAAGCGGAAAGACAACGCTGATGCGCATAATTCTCGGGCTCGAACAGCCGGATTCCGGCAATATTTCCGGGCTCGAGGGCAAAAAAACAGCCGTTGTTTTTCAAAATGACCGTCTGCTCCCGTGGCTGAGCGCGCTCGACAATGTTGCCGCCGTGTGCTCAAAGGAACACGCAAAAGAGATGCTCGAAAAAGTTGAGCTTTCGGATGCGTTGAACAAAAAGCCCGCCGAGCTCAGCGGCGGAATGTGCCGCAGGGTGGCGTTGGCGCGTGCGCTGGCGTTCGACACGGATATTCTCCTGCTCGACGAGCCGTTTAAAGGGCTGGACACCGAGCTGCGCGGGCGGATAGTGAAGCTCGTCGAGGACTTTGCAAAGACGAAGCCCGTCATACTCATCACCCACGACCCGTGGGAAGTGTCGCTAGCCAAGGCAAAACTTGATATTGAAAAGTAAAAAATCCGGCTGTATCAAACAGCCGGTATTTTTTATTCATTTACGCTGAGCGCTTTCTCGACCTGCTCAAGCACAAGTCTTTCCGCTTCGTCGCGGCTGCCTCTGACGTGTCCGCCGCCGCCGAGCGCCTTGCATATTGCCGAAGCGTCTATCGGCGCGTGAGTGCGGACGGAAATCTTGAATGTGCCGTCCTTACCCTCTTTTAGAGTGATTCCCGCTTCCACGCCCTCTATCTGGCGCGAAAGCCCTGGGATGGCGTCAGTCTCGTTGTCGTCCGCGCCGCTCTTTGCAAACATATCCTGCGTTATTGTAATCACCGCGCAGCGGCCGCCGAAATACATCTTCAGCGAATCGAGCGCAAGGCGTTCGAGCTGAACATAGCTCAGGCTCTTCGTCTCGAAGAACACACGGTTTATCTCGGATATCTCCGCGCCGCACTCCATGAGCCTCGCGGCCAGAATATGCGTGCGGGCAGTCGTGTTCGAGAATTTGAAGCACCCCGTATCCGTTGAAATGCCGGTATATAAACAGTTCGCTATCGCGGGGGTTATCCCGACTCCGAGCTCGTCGGCGAGCGGACAGAGTATCTCCGCGCACGCCGCAGCAGTGGAGTCGACGCAAAATTCCTTCGCGTATTCGGTGTTCGAGCCGTGATGATCGATGCAAAGATCGACTCTGCCGCTGTACTTCTCCGCCGATTCGTCGGAGAGCAGCTTTATATCCGCCACATCGACTGCGGTTATAAACTTCGGCTCAAAATCGCCGAAAATTTCAAGCCCTTTTGCCATAAAGCTGTATTTCGGGGCTATTTCGTCCGCGCATTCGAGTCGGCAGCGTTTGCCGAGCGACTGCAGCATATGCATCAGAGCATAGCCGCAGCCGAGCGTGTCGCCGTCCGGATGGGCGTGGCACAGCACGAGTATATCATCGTTTTCGCGCAGCAGTTCGGCCGCGCGGGCAATGTCAATTCGCATCTTCATCTTCCTTCAGATCATCGAGCATACGAGCGATATTCATGCCGTGCTCTATCGAGTCGTCGGCGACAAACTTGAGCTCCGGGGTCTTGCGCAGACCTAATCTGTGCCCGACCTCGCGGCGGATATAGCCCATGGCGCTGTCAAGTCCCTTGACGGCTGTTTTGGCGTCGTCGATGCCGCTCATCGAGCTTACGAAGACCTTGGCAAACGAAGCGTCGGAGCTGACCTCGACCTTGACGACGGTGAGCAGCTTGCCCTGCACGCGCGGGTCCTTGAGCTCGCGCATGACGGCAACTATCTCTCTTTTTATATCCTCGGATATTCTGTCAATTCTGTATCCTGCCATATCAGTCGCGATACTCCTCGATGGTGAACGCCTCGAAGATATCGCCCTCCTTAATATCGTTGAACTTTGCAAGTCCTATGCCGCACTCAAAGTTCTGCGCGACCTCCTTGACATCGTCCTTGAAACGGCGCAGGGAAGAAATCTCGTCCTCGGTGATGACGACGCCGTCGCGCACCACGCGAATCTTCGAGTTCCTCGTGACCTTGCCGCTGAGGACATAGCAGCCGGCGATGTTGCCGACGGAGGAAATCTTGACTATCTGGCGGACTTCCGCTCTGCCCTGCTGAACCTCGCGGAACTTCGGAGCGAGCATGCCCTTGATAGCCGCCTGAATCTCGTCGATGCAGTCATAGATTATTCTGTAGCAGCGGATGTCAACTCCGTCGCGCTCGGCGTTCTGCGCCGCGACCGGATCGGGTCTGACATTGAAGCCGACAATTATCGCGTTCGATGCGTTTGCAAGCATTACATCGGACTCGTTGATTGCGCCGACGCCGCCGTGAATAATTTTAACTCTGACTTCCTCGTTCGAGAGCTTTTCAAGGCTCTGCTTGACAGCCTCGACCGAGCCCTGGACATCCGCCTTGACGATGATGTTGAGTTCCTTCAGCTCGCCCTCCTTGAGGGATGAGAAGAGGTTCTCAAGAGTAACTTTTTCAAAGGACTTGAACTGCTCCTCTTTCTGCTTCTGTTTTCTCTGCTCAACAAGCTCTCTTGCAAGGCGCTCGTCGCTGACTGCGTCGAATGCGTCGCCCGCCTGCGGAGCCTCAGCAAGGCCCATTATCTCAACGGGGACGGACGGACCCGCCTCATTGACCTTTCTGCCCTTGTCGTCAACCATGACTCTGACGCGTCCGACGGACGTGCCGGCAACTATGATATCGCCGGAATGGAGCGTACCGTTCTGAACAAGGAGGGTAGCTATGGGGCCTCTGTTCTTGTCGAGGCGAGCCTCTATGACTATACCCTTTGCCGCACGGTTCGGGTTCGCCTTGAGTTCCTTCATCTCGGCAACAAGAAGTATTGCTTCGAGAAGCTTATCTATATTCATCTTTGTAACAGCCGAAACGGGCACGCATATCGTGTCGCCGCCCCACTCCTCGGGGATGAGGTCATATTCGGTCAGCTGCTGCATGATGCGGTCGGTGGTCACGCCGGGTTTATCCATCTTGTTTATAGCGACGATTATGTCAACTCCGGCTGCCTTTGCGTGGTTGATAGCCTCGATGGTCTGCGGCATGATTCCGTCATCCGCCGCGACAACGAGAACTGCGATATCCGTAGCCTGCGCGCCGCGCGCTCTCATCGAGGTGAACGCTGCATGGCCGGGGGTATCGAGGAAAGTTATCTTCTGACCGTTGAGGTCAACTCTGTATGCGCCGATATGCTGGGTGATGCCGCCCGCCTCTGTCGCGGTGACATCGGTATGGCGTATAGCGTCAAGGAGCGAGGTCTTGCCGTGGTCAACGTGACCCATGACAACAACGACCGGGTCTCTCGGAGAAAGATCCTCTGCGGAGTCATCGGAATCGTCGATTATTCTGTCCTCTATAGTGACAACGACTTCCTTTTCGGCCTTTGCGCCGAGCTCGGTCGCGACTATCGCGGCGGTGTCGTAGTCGATGACCTGGTTGACAGTAGCCATAACGCCGAGGGAGAACAGCTTCTTGACAACTTCAGCCGCAGTCATTTTGAGCATGGCGGCGAGGTCGGAGACAACTATCTCATCGGGTATTTTTACGACTATCTGCGGCTTCTTCGCGCGTTCTGCCGCTATACGGGCAAGGCGCTGAGCCTCGGTCTCGCGGCGCGAGGAACGCATGCCCTGCTTGCGGTACTGCGTGGAGCGCTGCTTGAGCTTCTGCTTGTGAACCGACTTGTCGCTCTGCATGCCGTTGTTGGCAGGGGCTATATTCTCATAGCGCTCGTTGTACTTGTCGAGCTCGACATTGCCGGCTCTCGTGTCAACGGTTCTGCGCTCGCCCTTTGTGCGCGACTGCATCGGCTTGTTATCATTCTTCTTTTTGGGTCTGTCCTCTGCCGGCTTTGCCGCCTGCTCCTGCGCCTTTGCGGCGGGTTTCTCGATCTTGGCGGCGGGCTTTGCATCCTTTGCGGGAGCAGACTTCTGTGCGGGCTTCGCCGCAGCTTCTTTCTGCTCGCTCTTCTGCTCGGCTGCCGGAGCCTCCTTCTTTGCGGGGGCTTCTTTCTTACTCTTGAGAGCAAAATATTCATCGAAGCTGTCGACCGCGTTCTCCTTGGTCACGGTGTCGAATAGCAGATCAAGCTCGTCGGATTCAAGAGCCGTCATCGAGGATTTTTTCGCGCCGCCGAAGTTCTTTTCGATGAGCTCGGTGACGTAATTTGTCTTGACGTCCAGATCCTTTGCAACGTCACGGACGCGATATTTGGCATTTATCATACATTATCCTCCACATAGGCGATGTTAAGTATTGTTTGTATGCGGGACGCGAGTCCCCGGTCGTCGACCGTAAGCACGGCGGAGCGCAGCGAAGTTGCATGCCCTATCTCCTGCATGGTGTATCCGGTCTTTATAAGCGGAACTGAGCGTCCCTCGCTGCTGCACGCGCGTTCAAACTCTTCGCAGAGCCGCTCGGACGCATCGGACGAGAGCAGGCACAATCTCGCATGACCGTGCTTTATCGCCGTCTGCGCTGCGTCGTGTCCGCAGCTGAGCTTTCCCGCCCTGCGGCAGATGCCGAGCATGGAAAGAGCCTTGTCATTCTCCACTTTCGTCCATCTCCTTTTCCATCAGGTCGTAGACCTCCTGAGGAATCTCGCAGTTGAACTCGCGCTCAAAGCGGTGGGACTTTATCGCCTTTTTAAGGCAGTCTGCGCTGCGACAGACATAAGCGCCCCTGCCGGGCTTTCTTCCCGTAAGGTCGAGTGAAACTTCGCCCTCCGGGCTGCGAACCACTCTGACGAGCTCTTTTTTCGGCTTCATCTCGTTGCAGCCGTTGCATCTGCGCAGCGGTATCTTCTTCTGCTTCACACCGCTCACCTGCCTTTCAAAAGTAATAAGTCGTTATATATCGAAGTTTATTGTCGGCTCTTCAATGCCGCTCTCGGGCTTTATGTCAATCTTCCAGCCGGTGAGCTTGGCGGCAAGGCGGGCATTCTGACCCTTGTTGCCGATAGCGAGGGAGAGCTGGCTGTCCGGCACTCTGACGCGGCAGACCTTCTCTTCGCCCTCTTCGACCGTGACGTCAACGACATCGGCGGGAGCGAGCGCTGCTGCGATAAACTCCTCGGGCACATCGCTGTATTTGACTATATCTATTTTCTCGCCGCCGAGCAGGTCGACTATCTTGCCGACACGCGCGCCGCGCGGACCGATGCATGCGCCGACGGGATCGACATCCGGGTCTGCGCTGTAAACTGCCATCTTTGTTCTGGAGCCTGCCTCTCTGGCGACCGCCTTTATCTCAACGGTGCCGTCGAATATCTCGGGAACTTCCTCTTCAAACAGTCTTCTGACAAGACCGGGATGAGTTCTCGAAATAGTTGCGCGGGTGTTCTTATCTGTGCTGCGAACGCCGGCGACATAGACTTTGATAATATCATTGGGCTGAAGCACCTCGTCGGGGAGCTGCTCGCTCTTGTAGAGCACGGCTTCGGTCTTGCCGAGGCTGACGACTGCATCGCCCGACTCGGGGATAACTCGCTGGACGGTGACGGTGATAATCTCCTGATTGTGGCTCTCAAGCTCGCTGCGAAGCTGACCCTGCTCTGCCTCGCGGATAGCCTGGCGAAGCATATGTTTGCCCTTTTCGGCGGTTATTCTGCTGACCTTTGCGGTCTCGACGGGAATCTCAACGATATCGCCGGGCATTGCGCCTTTCTTATACTGCTGAGCCTGCTCGACGAGCAGATCAGTGTCGGGATCGGATATCTCGGACACTACGGTCTTGCGCAGATAAACGCGGAACTCGCCCTTGTCGGCGTCGACATCGCAGAAGACGATGTCCTTGTTGTTATATTCCTTTTTCAGCGCGCCGATGAGGACATTCTGGATGCTCTCGCACATCGCGTCAACGGTGACGCCGGTGTCCTTGCTGAGCAGTTTCACGGCTTCGAAGAACTCCTTGTTCTTCTTGCTTTCCTCGTTTCTTTCTTTTTTATTCATTTTCCAAATCAATCCTTTTAAGTGAATTTTTTATTTCAAACGGCGCACGGCGCGCCGGGGATAGCAAACCGACTGTAACAGTCAGCCACATCTGATTCGCGGGCGGATGATATCCGCCCTACAGCGGTCACCGAACGGGCACGGTTCTCACAACGCAGCTATGCGCGATTTTACTCGTCATCGGAAGCATAGAAGTCGTCTAGCTTTACCGAACTGACTTCCTTCTTTTCAAAGCATATTCCGCTGCCGTCTTCGCGGGTGACGGTTATCATGCCGTTGTCGTAGCTTTCGAGGGTGCCTTTGAAATCGCGCTCGCCGTCGCGGGGACGGATGAGGCGAACCATAACGGGCGAGCCGATATATTTTTTGAAATGCTCGTCGCGGGTGAGCTGGCGCTCGACTCCGGGGGACGAGACCTCGAGATAATAGCTCTGCTCTATCGGGTCGGCTTCGTCGAGAGGGCCGTCAACGGCGCGGCTGAAATTCTCGCAGTCGGTTATACCGACGCCGCCCTCCTTGTCTATATATATTCTGAGATACCAGGAAACTCCCTCTTTCTGGAATCGGATATCCCAGATTGAAAGCCCCAGCTGTTCAGCGACGGGAGCAGCTATCTCCCACACGGCGGCTACGGTGTTGCCGCCCTTGCCTTTGCCTGCCACAGACACATCTCCTTTTTCAAAAAGTCCCTAACATAAAGGAAAGAGCGGGTCACCCCACTCTTTCGTCAAGTTTACATTCCTACAATAAACAGTTTAACACATAAGCCCCGCAATATCAAGGCTTTTTTCAAATATTTACGCTTTGCATAAACGCGGATCAATATTTGACAAGATATCTGTCGATCTCCCACTGAGAGACTCTTGCGCGGTAGCTTCTCCACTCCTCGCGCTTGGCTTCAAGATATTTGTTGAAAACATGGTCGCCGAGCACCTCTCTCATGAACGGGCTTGCGGCGAAGAGCTTTGTCGCCTCTTCGAGGGACTTGGGCAGGGAGTGTATTCCCGCCGCAGCACGCTCATCCGCAGTCATGTCATAGACATTGGCGTCGGTAGGTGCGGGAACAGGCAGGTCGCGCTCGATGCCGTCAAGACCGGCGGCGAGGCAGGAAGCCATCTCAAGATAGGGGTTGCACGCCGGGTCGGGGCTGCGTATCTCAATACGGGTGCCGAAGCCGCGTGCCGAAGGAATTCTGATAAGCGGGCTGCGGTTCTGAGCCGACCAGGCGACATATACGGGAGCCTCATAGCCGGGCACGAGGCGTTTATACGAATTGACAAGGGGATTGAGCACGAGGGTCATCGGGCGGATATGCTCGAGCACACCGGCGATGAAGCTGTATGCGGTCTTGCTGAGATTGAGGCTGTCGCTCTCGTCGCAGAAAGCGTTTTCGCCCGCCTTGAACAGCGAGATGTTGGTGTGCATGCCCGAGCCGCTGATGCCGTAAATGGGTTTGGGCATGAACGTCGCATGAAGTCCGTGCGACTGGGCGATGCTCTTGACGACATATTTGAAAGTCATGACATTGTCCGCAGCGGTCAGAACCTCGTCGTATTTGAAATCTATCTCATGCTGAGCCTCGGCGACCTCATGGTGGGACGCTTCTATTTCAAAGCCCATCTCCTCGAGTGCGAGGCAGATGTCACGGCGGCAGTTCTCGCCGCGGTCAACGGGGCCGAGGTCGAAATAGCCGCCCTGGTCGTGGGTCTGAGTGGTGGGCTTGCCGTTTTCGTCGATATGGAACAGGAAGAATTCGCACTCCGGGCCGACGTTGCACGAATAGCCCATGTCCGCCGCTTTCTTTATCGCGCGGCGCAGGACATAGCGCGGGTCGCCCTCAAAGGGAGTGCCGTCCGAGCAATAGACGTCGCAGATAAGGCGCGCGACCTTGTGATCCTCGGAGGTGCGCCACGGGAAGATAACAAAGGTATCGAGATCGGGATGCAGATACATGTCCGATTCCTCTATACGCACGAAGCCCTCAATCGAAGAGCCGTCAAACATGCACTTGTTGTTGAGCGCTTTTTCGAGCTGGCTGCGGGTTATCGCGACATTCTTGAGCGAGCCGAGAATATCGGTAAACTGCAGGCGGATAAAGCTGACATTTTCTTCGTCCGCTATCCTCAATATATCTTCCTTTGTGTATTTCATAAGCGACCGCCTTTCGGGCATTTTAATGTTGCGGCAGGTACCGCAGCTAATTTTCATTATATCAGCTTTTTTGCTATTGTCAAGGCGCGCCGGAGTGCTATAATATAATGTAAAGCCAGCAAGGAGGCTTCAGCTATGATTATAGATATGCACACCCACTGTTTCCCCGACCCGCTCGCGAAAAAGGCTATGCCGATGCTCGCCATGCGCTCGGGCAACCCCTATCCGGCATTCGGCGGCACGGCGTCGGGGCTCAGAGAGAGCGTCATTTCCGGCGGCGCCGACAGGGCAGCGGTGCTCAACATTGCGACAAACGCGCATCAGCAGACGAAGGTCAACGACTTCGCCATCTCGCTGCTCGGCGACGATGTTCTCATTCCGTTCGGCAGCGTCCATTTCGAAAGCCCGGACGCGCTGAACGAGCTCGACAGACTGCATGACGCGGGCATAAAGGGAATCAAGCTGCACCCCGACTATCAGGGCTTCTTCGCGGACGATGAGAGGATGTTCCCGATATATGAAAAGATAGGCTCGCTCGGCATGATAACGGTATTTCACGCCGGAGTCGATATCGGAGTCCCCGACCCCGTTCACTGCACTCCGCAGATGCTCAAAAAGATACTTCCGCGATTCGGCGGCGCGCCCGTCATAGCCGCGCACATGGGCGGATTTCTGCTCTGGCGTGAGGCGGCGGAGCTGCTCGGCGGAACGGGAATATATATCGACACCGCGTTTTCGTCCGGTTCGGTGCCGCCGCCGTGGGCAAAGGAGAGCATTGCGGCGTTCGGCGCGGATCATGTTCTATTCGGCTCGGACAATCCCTGGAGCGCGACCGGGCGCGAGCTCGCCTTCGTCCGCTCGCTCGGTTTGTCAGAAGAAGAAACCGAGCTCATCCTCGGCAAGAACGCCGAAAGACTGCTCGGTCTTTGAATCATTTTAATATTATATCTTTCACATCGGCAAGAGTATCGACTATCCAGTCGGCTCCTGCCGTTTTGAATTCATTCTCGTCACCGTAGCCGCCCTCGAGCACGCCGATGCATTTGAGTCCGACGCCGTGCGCGCCGTCGATATCAAAGCTCCTGTCACCGACCATAACGGCATCCGCGAGATTATCTACTCCGAGCCCGTTGACAGCGCGGGAGATTATAACTGTTTTGTCCGCGTGTGGCTCGCCGAATGTTGCGCCGGAGACGAAGTCGAACAGGTCGGATATCCCGAAATGCTCGAGAATACGATTTATAAAAAGCTCAGGCTTTGAAGAGCCGACAGCCGTTTTCACTCCTGCCGCCTTCAATTCACGCAGGGTCGAAAGCGTGCTCGGGAAGAATTCGAGTTCATATATGCCCTTTGTCGAATAGTATTCGCGGTATTTTTCGACCGCCTCGTGACAGCGTTCGCTGCCGAGTCCGCACTTGACGGAAAAGCTCGTCTCGAGCGGAGGGCCTATAAAATATTTCAGCGTCTCGCTGTCAAGCTCCGGCTCGCCCATGCTGCGCAGGGCATACTGCACGGAGGCAAACACGCCCGCACCCGTATCGGCAAGCGTGCCGTCAAAATCAAAAATTGCATAACGGAACATGGTTCTACCTCTTTCGGTTTGATAGAGCTATGATAACATAAAACATTTTGATTTACAACCGAGTTAGCGTGTGATATAATTTTAAGTTATAAAGGTTATATATACTTATAATCCGTCTCCGGAAAGGAAGTAGAAAAAATATGGAATACCGTTTTTCAGATAAAATAGCGTCGCTCAAGCCCTCCGCTATCAGAGAGGTGCTCAAGGCGACAAGCGTGCCGGGCATGATCCCGTTCGCCGCAGGCAACCCCGCTCCCGACGCATTCCCCGTCGCCGAGGTTCAGGAGATAGCCGCAGATATACTCAAGAACCGCCCGATAGACGCGCTCCAGTACGGCGTGACTGAGGGCTACCCCGAGCTTATCAGCCTGATAAAAACAAGAATAAAATCAAAATACGGCATTGGCCGCGACTTTGATTCGATTATAATCACGAGCGGCGCGCAGCAGGTCATGGATCTTTCGACCAAAGTTCTCTGCAACGAGGGCGATGTCGTTATCTGCGAGAGCCCGTCGTTCATCGGCTCGCTCAACTGTTTCCGCTCATATAACGCGAAGCTCGTCGGCGTGCCCGTCGATGCGGACGGCATGAACATCGAGGCTCTCGAAAAGGCTCTTGACGAGAACCCGAACGCAAAAATGATATATACTATTCCGAACTTCCAGAATCCCGCGGGCGTTACGATGTCGCTCGAGAAGCGCCACAGGCTCTATGAGCTCGCGAAAGCGCACAATGTTATGATTCTTGAGGACAACCCCTACGGCGATCTGCGCGTTGCGGGCGAAGATGTTCCGAATATAAAGAGCTTCGACGAGGACGGAATCGTCATTTATTCCGGCTCGTTCTCGAAGATTCTCGCGCCCGGCATCCGTATCGGCTTCACGGTCGCTCCCGCGCCTGTAGTCGCGAAGATGACCGTCGGCAAGCAGGCGGTCGATGTTCACACGACCCAGCTGATGCAGATGATAGTCGCCGAGTGGATGAAGAGATACGATGTTGACGAGCACATCGAGAAGATAAGAAAGATATACCGCAGAAAGCTCAATCTCATGTGCGATATGATAGACAGCGAGCTCGGCGACGCGGTCAGCTATGTCCGTCCCGAGGGCGGTCTGTTCATCTGGTGCGAGCTGCCCGAGGATGTTGACGCGCTTGAGTTCGTCAAAAAATCCGCCGAGAACATGGTCGCGCTTGTCCCCGGCACTGCATTTTTGACCGATGTCAACGGAAAGAGCAACGCCGTCAGATTCAATTTCTCGACCCCAGCGGACGATAAAATTGTCGAGGGCATGAAGATCCTCGGCAGGGTGCTCAAAGAAATGAGAGGAGAATAACATATATGGAAAATCAGACTCCCGAACGCCGCCAGCGCGTTCTCAGCGCAATCCAGCCGACCGCCATTCCGACCCTCGGCAACTATCTCGGTGCTCTGCGCAACTGGAAAGCGATGAGCGACGACTATGACTGCGTCTACGCCGTTGCTGACCTGCACGCGATAACCGTCAGACAGGATCCCGCGACTCTCAGACGCCAGACCATGGAGGCTTTTGCGCTCCTGCTCTCGATAGGACTCGACCCGGATAAGAACGTCGTGTTCGTCCAGAGCCATGTCAACACCCACGCCCAGCTCGCGTGGATTCTCGACTGCTACACCCAGTTCGGCGAGGCCTCAAGAATGACCCAGTTCAAAGACAAATCCCAGAAGCACGCGGACAATGTCAATGTCGGCCTCTTCGCCTACCCCGTGCTCATGGCTGCGGATATTCTGCTCTATCAGGCAAACTATGTGCCCATCGGCGAGGATCAGAAGCAGCATCTTGAGATAACCCGCAACATAGCCGAGCGCTTCAACGGCATATACGGCAACACATTCACTATTCCCGAGCCGTTTATAGGCAAGGTCGGCGCGAGAATAATGTCGCTGCAGAACCCGAATCAGAAGATGTCGAAATCCGACCCGAACCCTAAGGCATCAGTCTCTATTCTCGACGAGCCCTCGGTTATTATGAAGAAGTTCAAGAGCGCAGTTACGGACTCCGAAGCCGTTGTCAGATACGGCGAGGGCAAGGACGGCATCAACAACCTGATGTCCATTTATTCCTGCTGCACCGGAGCTTCGTTCGACGAGATCGAGCGCGAGTTCGAGGGCAAGGGCTACGGCGATTTCAAAACAAAAGTCGGCGAAGCCGTTATAGAAGAGCTCACCCCCGTGCGCGAGAACTTCAACCGCATCGTAAACGACAAGGCATATCTCAGCGAATGCATGGCAAAGGGCGCCGAGACTGCGCAGCACATCTCCGAGCGCACGCTCAACAAGGTCATGAAAAAGGTCGGTTTTCTGCTCAAGTAAACAAATTCCACCAAAAAGAGCGTCCTTCGGGGCGCTTCTTTTGTTACTTTCCAAGAAGTTGCATATTTTTTGAATATAACTCTTGATTTTCTGAATAATCGTTGTATAATATGTGCATACAATGAATACGGAGGTATTTAACATGAAAGAGATCAAAAAAGTTGTGCTCGCCTATTCCGGCGGACTTGACACATCGATAATAATCCCGTGGCTCAAAGAGAACTACAACAACTGCGAGGTCGTTGCCGTTTCAGCCGATGTCGGCCAGGGCACGGAGCTCGACGGACTCGAGGAGAAAGCTCTCAAGACCGGCGCTTCCAAGCTCTATATTGAGGATCTTAAAAAGGAGTTCGTTGAGGACTACATCTTCCCGACACTGAAAGCCGGCGCCGTATACGAGCGTGACTATCTGCTCGGCACCTCGTTTGCCCGTCCGATAATCGCGAAGAGACTCGTTGAGATAGCCAAGGCCGAGGGCGCAGACGCTATCTGCCACGGCTGCACGGGCAAGGGCAACGATCAGGTGCGTTTCGAGCTTGCGATAAAGGCTTTCGCGCCCGATATGCAGATAATCGCTCCCTGGCGTATCTGGAACATCAAATCCCGTGAGGAGGAGATAGAATACGCCGAGGCTCACAATATCCCGCTCAAGATAAACCGTGAGACGAACTATTCAAAGGACAAGAACCTCTGGCACCTTTCGCACGAGGGTCTCGACCTTGAAGATCCCGCAAACGAGCCGCAGTACAACAAGCCCGGCTTCCTTGAAATCGGTCAGTCCCCCGAGCAGGCTCCCGACAAGCCGACCTATATCACAATAAGCTTTGAAAAGGGCGTTCCCGTTGCCGTTGACGGCGAGAAGATGGACGGCGTTACCATGATCGAGAAGCTCAACAAGATCGGCGGCGAAAACGGCGTCGGACTTGCGGATATCGTCGAGAACCGCCTTGTCGGCATGAAGTCAAGGGGCGTTTATGAGAATCCCGCAGGCTCAATTCTCTACAGGGCTCACGAAGTCCTCGAGACTCTGACCCTCGACAGGGACACCATGCACTACAAAGAGCAGGTCGCTCTGCGCTACGCCGAGCTTGTCTACTTCGGCCAGTGGTTCACTCCCCTCAGGGAGGCTCTCGCCGCTTTCGTTGACAAGACTCAGGAGCGCGTCACCGGCGACGTCAAGCTCAAGCTCTACAAGGGCAACATAATAAACGCGGGCACCACCTCGCCCTATTCACTCTACAGCGAAGCTTTCGCGACCTTTGACGAGGACGATGTCTACGATCAGAAGGACTCCGCAGGCTTCATCAACCTCTTCGGTCTGCCGATAAAGGTCAAGGCCATTCTCGACGCCGAGAGAGAGGCAAAGGCATGAAGCTCTGGGCGGGACGCTTCAGCAAAGAAGCCGATAAAAAGACCAACGATTTCAACTCCTCGATAAAAACGGACAGCCGCATGTTCAACGAGGATATCGACGGCAGCATCGCCCACGCATCTATGCTCGCCGCAAAAGGGATAATCTCCGAGGAGGACTGCAAGAAAATTCTTGCGGGACTCTCGGACATCCGAAACGACATTATCTCGGGCGAGCTGATGATAGACCCCGACGCCGAGGATATCCACACTTTTATCGAAGGCGAGCTTACCTCGAGAATCGGCGACGCGGGCAAAAGACTCCACACCGGGCGCAGCAGAAACGACCAGGTTGCCGTTGACATAAGGCTCTATCTCAAAAAGGATGTGCCGCAGGTCACGGGGCTCATAAACGGACTTATTGACGCTCTCGACGGCAAGGCTAAAGAATACGCCCACTGCATCATGCCGGGCTACACGCATCTTCAGCGCGCTCAGCCGATAACCTTTGCGGCGCACATCGGCGCATATATCGAGATGCTCCGCCGCGACCTCGGACGCTTTGAGGACGCCGCGGGCAGGATGAACTACTCCCCGCTCGGCTCGGGTGCGCTCGCGGGAACGACATATCCCATTGACCGCGCCATGACCGCAAAGGCACTCGGGTTCGACGGTTATATGCCCAACACCCTTGACGGCGTATCGGACAGAGACTTCTGCCTCGAGCTGCTCAGCGCGTGCTCGATACTCATGGTTCACATCTCGCGCCTGTGCGAAGAGATAATCATGTGGTGCTCGTGGGAGTTCAAATTCGCCGAGCTCGACGACGCTTTTTCGACCGGTTCAAGCATTATGCCGCAGAAAAAGAATCCCGACCTCGCAGAGCTCGCGCGCGGCAAGGCAGGGCGCGTGATAGGCGACCTCTGCGGACTGCTCACGACGATGAAGGGTCTGCCGCTTGCATACAACAAAGATATGCAGGAGGACAAGGACGCAATTTTTGACGGCATGGACACAGTCAAGATGTGCCTGACGGCTCTGACTCCGATGATAGCGACGATGAAGATGATTCCCGAGAACATGAGAAAGGCTGCCGCCGGCGGATTCATAAATGCTACAGACTGCGCCGACTTCCTCGTTTCAAAGGGACTGCCGTTCCGCGATGCATATAAGGCGACGGGCGAGCTCGTTGCGTTGTGCATAAAAAACGGCACGACGCTCGAAGAACTGCCGATAGACGAATACAAAAGCATCTGCCCGCTTTTCGACGAGGGCGTGTACGATGCGATAAACCTTGAAAACTGCGTAACAAGGCGCGGAATGTAAAAATTAAAGCAACAGCCGGAGTTTCTCTCTCCGGCTGTTTTGCTTTTGTGCCGCTGATTCAAGCTCTTACTTCATATGGCACAACCGACAATACTATGAGATTTTTGCAACTTTACATCATGCCCGGTGCGTCGAGTCGTCGTACCCTACAAGTACAAAAACAGACCGGGTCTCCCCGGTCTGCTGTTGTTTTTTACTGTTTATGCGGGCTGAGGGAAGTATTTTCCGATAAGCTCCAGCAGCTGTTGGAACGCATCGTAATACCCCTGAGCGCCGACGCACTCATAGAGCGCATCGCTTATAAATTTGCTTATCGCCTCGCCGGCCGCGCTCAGCTTCTCTTTATTCTCGTTCGGAGCCTCGCGCTCGCCGATTTTTATCAGTATATTTTCGAGCCTCTTCTGTGCGTGCTCGGTTGCCGCGGGGTCTACTACCGTATTTTCGAGCATCGCATTACACTCTTCGAGCGCCGCGTCAAGCTCCGCCGCATCCTCGGGCGAGAGCGTGCTCCTGTCTATCTCCTGCGCCGGTTTCATCAGATTGTTCACTAAATCTTTCGTATTCCTGCCGATATTGAACTGCGGGAACCTGTCGGGCATGGAATAGACATCCTTGAACTCGCGATTAGTCAGCAGCTCGGTCGCAAGCTTCATTATAACATCGTTGGAGCCGGTCTTTTCGTGATCCTGTCCCTTGAAATAGAAGGTGTGGTCGGGAAGCAGACCGACCGACGCATCAACAACGCCGTCGGGCGAGAGATGGTTGTGTGCCGTGTTCTTGCAGTGAGTACCCTGCTGGACATAGCCCTCGCCGAGGGTCTCGCCTATCTTCGCGAACTTCGCGCCCATGGAGGTAGACTCCGCGTGGATTATCCCGTCCGCGTTGCTCTTGTCGTATGAAGGCACAAGGCAATAGAGCTGATAGTCATAGTCAACTATATCAAAGACTTCCGCTCCGGCGGCGCGCATCTTTTCGATATTTGCGAATCTGTTGACCTGCGCGCGGTGATATACTTCGACCTGCCTGCGCATCTCCGCATTCTCTTCTCCGGGCAGGACGCGCGCCACGGCCTCGTCATAATACGCCTCTGGCACGAGTGACCACATCGTGGTGCAGTTGCGCAGGATAACATTGGTCAGCCCGTCAACAGTCGCATCGAGCGTATCGAGCAAAATCTGCTTGGGCATCATTCTTATAACGGCGTTGAGCAGATAGCCCTCCGCTCCGCCGACAAGATTCGGCAGCAGGTTCTTGTAGAGCATCTCGTCCGAGGTGCTGAGCCTGCCGAGATAGATATCGCCGACTATATTCGATCCGTCGAGCGCGGGGACGATATACACCACGCGGTCGAGGCTCGGATAGAGCTCCGGATAGCGGTCGAACAGACTGTTTGCGATAGTGCCGCCAAGGCTTATTGCCACGACATTTATCTTGTCGTGACCCGTCTCACGCTTTATCTGACCGATGAAATTATAGAGCTCGTCGGTTATCTCGCTGTTGTTGCCGAACGAATTGTAGGCGAAATAATAGAGATGGTCTTCGCCTGCAACTTTCGAGAAGCCGTCTATCGGCACATTGCAGTATATCTCCTCTTTATCTTCGTCGGAACATTTTGCAACGCTCTGCGGATATTTCTTGACCCTGACATCATAGACATTCTTGCCATTCGAGTCAAAAGCGTTGACATAGAGAGTTCCCTCGAGCGTCTTTCTGAATGACTCGACAAAGCCGTCATCGCGCTGGGTGACGAGCATCTTGACGAGCGGCCAGAGAAGATTTTTTATAATATATTTAGTATTCGCGTATATCGGCCAGCCGGTTATCTGCTTGCCGTCCTCGTCGACTGCTATCTCGTCGTTCTCATATAGATAGGTCTTGGACTGACCTATGCCGTGGATAACAACCGTCGGGCTGTATTCGCAGGTTCCGCCGCATTCGGTCAGAGTGCCGGGCTTTTTCGCCTTCGCGGGCTCTGTTTTTTCGCTTTTCTGAGTGAGCGCCGCAGCGAGTCCCGATTCGTCAGCGGACGACACGGTTTCATGCTTTGCGCCGCCGTAGGATGCTGCGGATATGCCGGTCGAGAAAACAAGAGCCGCGCATAGTATCAGCGCGGCTATTCTCCTGACTGACTTCATTTTAAAACACCGTCCTTTAAAAAGATACGGCGAACTCCGAAGATGGGGTTCGCCGTAAATAAAACTTCAGATCAGATAACGGAAGCTATGAATTTGATAAGGAACTTGATAACCACGCGGGCAACATCGGAATAGCCCTGGCTGCCTATCGTCTTGAGGGCGATGAGGCTGAGCACACAGCAGACCTTCTCGAGCGCATATGCCGCCTCGGAAGTCTCCTTTGCAGGCTCGCGCTGACCGAGTTCGACGAGGATATTCGTCAGTCTCTCTTTCGCGGCGTCTGCCTTTGCGGGATCGGCTATAGTCATGTTGAGTGCGTCTTCGCCCTGCGCGATAGCGGCGTCAAGCTCGGCTATCTGCTCGGCACTCGGACGCTCCTCTGCGGGCATTTCGTCAATTTTCGCTCTGTAAGCCTTTGCATCGGGCAGGAGCCAGCGTCTTATCTCCTTCGTGCGGCAGGTGCCGTTATACTGCGGCCAGACATCGGGCTTGGAGTGGACATCCTTGAGCTCGGAATCGGTGAACAGCGCGCAGGCGAGAGTCAGAACAACGTCGTTGTTGCCCGCCTCGTGATGCTGACCGATGAATATCCATGTGTTGTCCGGGAGGACTGCCGTGGAGGCATCTATCGAGCCGTCAACGGACATATAGCCTCTCTTTGCGGGCTTGTAGCTGTCGGGCAGCTTCTGTCCGGGGGCGGCGCCTGTTGCGCCCATGGTGGTCGATGAGAGCTGGATGATACCGTCGGAGTTGGTGTCAAGCGCGCTCTTGATAATGCTGAAGTAGCTGTATTCGATATCGCCGAAAGCGAGGTTCGCGCCGGCTATTGAGTCTATCTTAACGCCCGCCGCGTGAGCCGCGAGGACATTCTTTCTGAGGTTGAGCTGAGCCTGATGATAGCGGTCGGTCTTCGCCTTGAGGACTGCGTGATCCTTGTCAGTCAGATACTTTTCGCAGAGAGCGTCATATCTGTCAGACGGGACGAGCGCCCAGAACTGCGGGCAGTTTACAAGCAGAGTCTCGGAAAGACCGTCCATAGCGGCGGTCAGGGTGTCTCTGAACACCTGGCGCGGGATTATTCTGATAACAAGATTGAGAAGATAGCCGAGGGAGGCGGTGTCGCTGCCCTCCGCGATTATTCTCGGGATATACTCATGATAGAGGAACTCGTCGTCGATTCTGAAGCCCGCTTCGCCTCTGGTGAGGAAGTCGGCGATTATCTCGGAGCCGTCGGTCGCGGCAACGGCGTTGACGACCTGGTTGATATCCTTGTAGCCGTAAGCATCAAGATATGCGGTGAAGATAGTTCCGCCGAGGCTGACATTGAGGAGATTTACCTTGTCGTGTCCGGTCGCCTTCTTGACCTGCTGGATATATTCGTTGAGGTTCGCGGCGGAGTCCATGGGGCTGCCGACGAGATTGAAAGTGAAGAAATAGACATGATCCTCGCCGATGATATTGGTCAGCTTCTGCATGGGAATCATTCTGTATGCCCAGTCTCTCGTGTCCTTATCCATGTCGGCGAGAGAACCGTATTTCTCGGTCTTGAGGTTGTTTATCGGGTTGCCCTCATTGTCGCACTTCTGGATGGAGAAGAGGTCGCAGACGGTCTCATAGACTGCCTTGGGGAAGCCGCTGTCCGTCTGGGTGGCGAGCATTTTTACAAGAGGCCACGCGAGCTTTTTGAGGATGACGGTGACAAGATTATCCGTATCAAGGATAAGCAGCGTTCCGCCTATGCGTTTGCCGTCCTTGTTGAGCACGGGCTCGTCGTTCTCGTCATAGAGATAGGTGGGCGAGTGGTTGATGCCGGGAACCACCACGACGGGCGCATGTCCGCAGTCGCCGTTATGGCAGTTCGCATGGGTTCCGCTCTCTTCTGCGGCGTCGGCAAGCGTATCAACAGCCTTTGCTATCGACGCATCGGACGATGCGGATGCGGGGGCTGCGGAGGCGCAGGTAAACGCCGAGAAAGCCATGATGAGCGCGAGCACAAGGGCTACGGTCGATTTCATCTTCTTCATAGTTTTTCTCCTGTTCTTGATATGTATTGTCTTATTCCTTATAATCGGCAAACTGAGGGTGTTCGGGCATGGTGAACACGTCTATCGGCTCATCGGAAGAGGCTATCTTCGCAACGAGATCGAGCAGATTTTTATTCTCGGCGGCCTGTTCGTGCTCCATATTATAATAGAACCATGTTCTGTCCGGCACGGCGGCAGACGCCGCATTGATATCCGAGCGCGGGGATATGAAATCAACGGGTTCGCCGCGCCCCGGGCTGAGCGTCCGTCCGGGCGGCGCACACTGCGCGCCCATCGACGCCGAATATGTCGGGACTATTGTATCTGAAGTCAGACTGTCGGATGCCGCTATCGG